>CDZF01043947.1_pt1 | contig 20188 bp, 16 predicted proteins | sample 557591 | NCBI WGS metagenome assembly CDZF01 (sample SAMEA3182093, study PRJEB8094) | gut metagenome | biome: human; feature: gut; material: Stool; isolation source: human stools | place: Canada | collected 2012-02-04
ACCGCCGAAAAGAAACGGCTCGTGAAAAAGTTGATTTCATCCAGTTCTTCGAGCGAGGAGTAAGCCCGCGAAAAATCCCGCTTGCGGAGTTTCTTCACACTCTCGTAACTGCAAAAGACCTTGCACCGTTTCTCGATCTTATAGGTGCAGATCATGCGGTGGATCGTATCGGTCGAGTTCAGAAAGATGCAGAGCGGATGCCCTTTGCCTTTTACCTGTCCCATAAGGGTACGCACCCAGCCGACGGTGTTGTTCGTGTGTATGAGCAACATTTTCGGCTTGTGGTCGTAGGTCGGGCGGAGTATCTTCATCGTAAATCCCTGCTGCTCGAAACGGGGATCGGACGGGATGATCGGCGTCGCGGAAACCATCGCCTTTTGTTTGCATCGGAAAAAATCATCCATCGGGAGCGTGATAGAGCCGCGGTAGCCTGCATCCTGTATCGTGCGTTCGCACTCGTCGAACAGCATGAACCATTCACCGTGCATATCCGTATGCGTCTGCACCATCGCCGAGCGGACTTTGGGGAAACTTTCGGGCGTGGTCATGATTTTCAGGTAGCCGTCGTTGTAGTTCGTGTTCAGAAAGTCGATGATGTCCTCGGTCGTTACGCCCTCGAACACGCCGAGTATCTGCGGGTGCTTTTTCATCTTGCCCTCGATAACGGGAACATTCGGCTCGATGATGACGGAGTGTCGGGGTGCATTGATTTCGGCATAGGTCGCACCGCATCCCGTGACGGTCTTGTTGATGATCGAGTTGGTCGGTATTTCGGGCATCACGGCGTCGAACCGCTGGCCTGCATCTATTGTGATATATTCAATCTTCATCTAATAATTTGATTTGTAGTTAAAAAAACTTGGGGAGCGAGCGGTGAAACCCGCTCCCCTCGTTCAGCAGTTTAGTTCAGCAGGTCGGTGATGTCCTCCATTGCCTCGGCAGGCATTACGACTTTGCCGTTGGAAAAGTGGTACTTTTTGGCAAGGTAGCCGATTCCCTCCTCGCTCTCGTTGTACTCCTCGGAGGTGATCGGGGTCAGTTTCTCCACCTCGGCGGCCACCTCTGCCAGCCACTCGGACTGACAGCAGATTTCACGGTCGGGTTCAAACTCCGTTACTTCGGGCAACTCCTTACCCATCAGGAACGCCATCAGGTAGTTCCAGATTTGGGCATTGAGCAACAGCTTCCCGTCCAACTCGGTGTAACCCTTACGGATTCCGAACCACACGTAGCCGCATCCAGCCACGTCTACACGGGTGGTCACGATCAGGGTGGTAGCCCCTGCCGCAATCGCTTTCGCCAGCGTGCGGAACATTTTGGCATTCCCTGCGGGTTTGATTTTGATAATGCGAAGATTCATTTTCTCCTCCTGCTCCTCGGCGGCTTTGATTTCCGCCATCTTTGCCTCGTGTGCGATTGCCGAGGCCATCATCTCCTCTGCGCGGTTCCCAGCTACCTGCTGCGATTCCGCATTTTCTGAAATTGTAGTCATAGTTTTATTAAATTTGATGTTAATATTGTCGTTGATGTTTGCAAGCGTTTTCATAATCGTTATCTTTTTTATTAAGTTTTGTTGCCGCCTCTTTCGGGCTGTCGGCTACTCCCCGAATCACTCGAATAACCGTACGCTTTATTCGCGGATTCTGGCTATTGAACCTGCATAAATCCGACCTTTGGTGCCTTGGCGAAATATAAATAATAGCCAGCGAAAACTGACCTATTCATTACCTTTGCTGTCGAAAATATTGCAAAATATATCAGGGAAAATATTGTAAATCTGTCCGTTATGACAAAATGGCAGGTGTCATGACACTGGCAGATTTTTGGCAGAAAAAAGAAAGGGAACCGCGATAAACGGCTCCCTTAAATGGTATGGTTATATAGTCCGATCAGTCCAATAGCGGAAAATCAAAATCCTGCATGATAACCTGTCTTTGCAATGGTATCGGTCTGAATCGTGGTGCTTGGTTCATAGCCGCTCGTTTCAGATAGGCGGCAAGGTCGGCGCGGATTACTTTCGGGTCGTATTTGCCGCTCTCTCCTTTATTATTGGGATAACAACCCGTGACGCGTGTATAGTCGTGAATGAGTTGGCATAATTCGTTCGGCATATTGGGCTGGCTGGGGATTGCGTTTTCTTCATGGAGCATTCGGTAAATGCCGTATGCAACTGCCGAATAGATGGCATTCTTCTTTTCTCGCCCCGCAGACGGTTTGCGCCGTTGAATATCCTGCCGTGCTTCCTCGGCTGTCTGTACTTCGGGAAAATAGCTTGCAAGTTCCTTTTTAATCAGACGGAATAACCAGTTATTGCTGTTTGGAATAGAAATCTGTTCCGCTTCCCCATTATTGGTGCGAATTGTGATGGCGGTCTGTTTGTTGCTTTTAAGTGTCCGTGCCTCCATTTGCTCCATAAAAAGCAATAGGTGCGCCCATTCGCTTTGGTATATGTCCCAAGTATGAAACTGAACAAGGTCATTGTATTCGTTTTCGTCGATCTGCTGTTCGCGGATGCAGTAGGCCACCAGCAATAGGGCTTCCTCTATTATCGGGGTAATTGTCCCGTAAGAGTTGATAAGCGACAACAAATCATGGCATTCGAGGTGTCGAAACGGCAAAACCAGATTGCAATCCTCTTTAATGCTGTACTTTACGATATTACCCTCTCGGTGAGGTATCAGACATTTGGCATTTGAAAGTTCTTTGTTGAAATAACCTGCCGTGATGCCGAAATATTTTTCCAGTAAGGGCAGGCAAGCGGTGAAATATTCGGTTGTTACGGGGTAAAAGGTTTGTTCTTCTTGCATAGGAGTATCTTTATAAAGACGAATTTACAAAATTCCGCTTTCTGCCGCAACCGACGACCGCAGAAAAAAGAAAAGGGACTACCCGATGCAAGCGGATAATCCCTTAAAAGGTAGTGATAAATTTAGTTTTGGGGGCTATAAGATAGACCTTTTTTCAAACCTTGTCACCACCTCACAATAAGTTTTGCATGGCCGCATCTATCTGCGAGTTCTCGAATGAATCGAGGTAGATTTGCGTAATCTTTTCCGAACTGTGCCCCAGCGATTCCGAAATGATGGATGTCGAAACTCCCGACCTTTTCAGAACAGTTGCGAACGAGTGCCGCGCAACGTATGTCGTGAGCGTGATAGGCAGGTGCAGATGCTCGCCGATTAGTTTCAGATAGCGATTTATCCGCTTGTTCGTCCGTTGCACCCGTCCGTACTGCTGTTGTGCCGTAATGTGAACAGAACGCCTTAAAACAGGGAAAACATAGTCCTGCGGATGTGCGTTCGGTTGGCGGTACTTGTCGAGGATGTCGAGGGCGGCGGGTTGGAGTTGGAACGACAGGAGTTTACCCGTTTTCTGTCGGTTGAAAACCAGCCGCCCGTCCACGATGTCGGCATAGCGGATGTGCAGAATGTCGGTCAGATTGATGCCGCATGATAAATAGCTGAACAGGAACAAGTCTTTTGCCAGTTGCAGGAACGGTTTGGGGTACTTGGTCAGCGTCCGTACCTCGCAATCCATAATCCGCCGAATATCCTCTTTTGTCAGCGACCGTTTGGCCGTGGCTTCCTTGAATCGGCTCACTTTGAACGTGTCGAAAGGGTAGTCCGTTTTCTTGATTAGGCCGTCGGTGATTGCGCTGTTGTAGAGTACCCGCAACGAACGGAAACGGATGCCGATGGAGTTGTCGGAATAATGCCGTTCCACCCGCAGCCATTGTTCGTATCGTTTCAGCCACTCGGCGTCGATGTCTATAAAATAAAAGTCCAGCGAACGGCAGAATTTCGTCAGCGAGGTGCGGAGTTCCTGAAAGGTCTTGGCGTTGCCTACACGTTTCTCGGCCAGCAGGCGGTCGATGTAGCCGTTCAGATATTCGCCGACGGTTTGGCGCACGACCTTGCGGGATGCCTTTTCGACAAGCGTGTTCAACGTGTACTCCTTATCGCTGGTTTTGAAATCCATGACCTGACTTTGGAGTTCCTGCGTTTTCTGTTGGATAAGGGCTTCGATGCGCTCTTTGTCGGGACAGTTACGGCGCGGTTTACACTTTTCTGCATCCCAGTATTGCAGAGCGAGGGAAATGTGCAGACTGATGTACTTCCGTTTTCGGTTCTTCGTCAGCCGTAACATAATGGGATGCTGACCGTTGGATAATGTTTTGGATGTGTAGAGTACCGCCTCGATTGTTGTGTTCATCGGGAAAATTCGGTTTACACATTGGTTTACACAAACTGCGTAAACCGACGGAGAACGGGCTCAAAACAAGACACGAAAAAACCACCTACATCGCTGTAAGTGGTTGATTTTGAGAGTGACGCCGACAGGACTCAAACCTGTAACCTTCTGATCCGTAGTCAGATGCTCTATTCAATTAAGCTACGGCGCCGAATTGCGAATGCAAATGTAGTGTGAAAATTGCTCTTATGCAAATAATTTGTCGTAAAATTTACCAGTCTTTTTATTTTATATCTTGGTAAGAGGGGTAATTTTGAATATAATACATTGATAATGTTTGATTTGAGGTAATCTGTGCTTTGTTCGGATTCTTTTCCGGGAGTTTGTCGGTGGAAATATCGTTGCCGGGAAAAGAGGGCATTTGTCGTGTCCGACTGGCTATGGGGACCGGAGATTTGTCATACAAAAATTACCCCTGCGGGCTGAAATCCGCAGGGGTAATTCGATGATTTTGCCGGATGCGCTTATTTGACCAGTTCGGCGAGCTTCTCCTTGATTCCTTCGCCTCGCAGGTCTTTGGCGACGATCTTGCCTTCGGGCGAGATCAGGAAGTTGGTCGGGATGCTGCGGATTCCGTACTCTTCGACGATCGGGGCGCTCTTGCCGTCGGTGACGGCGATTACGTTGGGCCACGTCATCTCCTCTTTTACAAGGAATTCTTTCCAACTCTCGGCATCGTTGTCGAGCGATACGCCGTAAATGTTGAATCCTTTGGGGCCGAACTCCTTGAACGCCTCCTTCAGATAGGGCAATTCGCCGCGGCAGGGACTGCACCAGGTTGCCCAGAAGTCGATCAGCACCCATTTGCCGGGGCCGATGAGGGGTGTCACCGAAACGGTTTCGCCCAGGGAGTCGGGCAGCGCGATTTCCAGATAGGGCTTGCCGATTTCGGTATTTTCCTGGGCGGCGATCGATTTGGCGATGGCGGTCAGGATCTGGGTTTTCTGCATCTGTTCGGGGAATTTATTCAGTACTTCACGGGCTTCCTGCGGTTCCATTTCGTTATAGAGGTTTCCGAAGAAGTAAACGCCGACCAGGTTGTCGGAGTTGTTGTCCAAAGCGCGGCGCATGATGCCGTTGGCTACCTGGTTCAGCGAATCGAATTTCTCCATGTCGTTTTCTTGCATGGCCACCAGGAATTGTCCCTGAAGCATGCCCAAAGAGTCGTTTATCGGCTGGAAAATCTCGTTCGAGCGGGTGCCGCCGACTTGGAATTGGCCCAGATCCGCAGTTTTAACGTCGATTTTTCCCGGTTCGAGGAAGATGAATCCGATGCCCTGGCGGTGCCGGTTGGTAAGGATGGCCAGGTCCGGCTGGTCGATCGTGCCTTTGATTTTGAACGTACCGTCCGCAGCGACGGCTGCCGATGCGATGGTCGGATTTTCGGGATTGCCTTGCATCAGGAATACGGAGTCCGTGATTCCCGGGTCCAGTTTGCCGGTGATGGTGTAGGTATTGCCTCCGCATCCCACGAGGGTGCCTGCGGCAAGAAGACCTATTAACGCTTTTTTCATAGTGCTGAGAAAGGATTAAAATGATTATTTGGTCGGTTTGTGATTCGTCTTTTGGGGTGTTCGCGGCGTTTGCCGGATTTCGCGCTGGGGATTATCCTTCAAAAACCGTTCCCAGCTCGAACTGCCCTTTGCCGAGGCAGCCTTGCGGCCTCCGCCGAGTCCTTTGAACCGATCTTCGCCGAGGGCGCCGTTCAATGGGTTCGAACTCATGAAATGGTGGCACAGGGCGACGGCCATACCGTCCGTAGCGTCCAGTCGCCGGGGCGGACGTTCGATCGTGAGCATGCTGCTGACGAGAGCCGCGACCTGCTCCTTGGGGGCCGAGCCTCGGCCCGTGATACACTGTTTGATGCGTGTGGGGGCGTATTCGAATACCTGCAGTCCGCGGCTCAACGCCGCAGCCATCGCCACGCCTTGCGCCCGGCCCAGCTTGAGCATCGACTGCACGTTCTCGCCGAAGAAGGGCGATTCGAGGGCCACCTCGCGGGGGCGGTATTCGTCCACGAGGGCACCGACCCGCTCGAAAATGTAGCGCAGCTTTTCGTAAGGATCGTTCATCCTGTGCAGGTCGATGTCGCCCAGCACGACCGATCGGACCTCCCGTCCGCAAACCTCCAGCACCCCGTACCCCATGTAGTTGGTGCCGGGGTCGATGCCCATGATGCGGTATGTCGTCGGGTCGGACACGGTGCAGGGACGTTACTTCTCCTTGAGGGCCGCGATCTCCTTTTCCGCCTGACTCACGCGGCGTGCCAGGTCGGGCAGGTTCTTGAAGATGGCCGATGCGCGGTGATATTGCATGCCGGGCAGCGCCGGATAGCCGAAACGTACTTCTCCGTCAGGTACGTCTTTGTCGAGACCGCTTTTGGAGCCGATGCAGACCCTGTCGCCGATGGTCACGTGGTCCGCGATGCCGACCTGTCCCGCGAGGAAACAGTTGTGCCCCACCTTCGAAGTGCCTGCGATGCCTGTCTGGGCCGAGGAAACGGTATTCTCGCCGATTTGCACGTTGTGGCCGATCTGGATCAGGTTGTCGAGTTTCACGCCCCGGCGGATGATCGTCGAGTCGGTCTTGGCCCGGTCGATGCAGGTGTTGGCGCCGATTTCCACGTCGTCTTCGACGACGACGTTGCCCAGTTGCGGAATCTTGTCGAAGCCGCCTGCGGCATTGGGAATGAAGCCGAAGCCGTCGGCGCCGATCACCGCACCCGCATGCAGGATGCAGCGGCTGCCGATCACGCACCCCTCGTAAATCTTGACACCCGGGTAGAGGATCGTTCCGTCGCCGACGGTCACGCCGTCACCGATATAGACCTGGGGATAGATCTGGCAGTCGGCGCCGATGCGGGCTCCCGCCTCGATAACGGCGAAATCGCCCACGTAACAATCTTCGCCCAGTGTCGCCCGCTCCGAGATCGAAGCCCGCTCGCTGATGCCCTGTTTGCGGGGTTTTGCGGCCTGATACATTTGCAGCAGTTTGAGCACTGCGGCGCCGGTGTCTTCGACTTTAATCAAGGTGGCGGTCACGGGTTCCGAAGGGGTGAAATCCTTGTTCACCAATACGATCGACGCACGGGTTTTGTAAAGGTGTTTTTCGTATTTGGGGTTGGTCAGGTAGGTCAGGGCGCCGGGTTCGCCCTCTTCGATCGAGGAGACGGTGTGCACCTTGGCCTCTTTGTCGCCTGCGACTTGGCCGCCGAGAAAACCGGCGATCATTTCTGCGGTAAATTCCATCATAGCAATATAGTAATCAGAGGTATTTTTTTATGTCTATTCCTTCGGGCATGAATTCATCGACCGTGCGGCCGAAAGCCAGTACTTCGCGTACGGTGCTCGAGGCGATGTCGGCTACGGGAGCCGGGGTGAAGAGCATCACGGTGATGATGTCGGGATGCAGGCGGTGGTTGGTCGCCTCCATCGTCCGTTCGTATTCGAAATCGGTGGTGTTGCGCACGCCGCGGATGATGGCCGAGGCATGCTGGTCGCGGGCGAAGTCGCCCGTCAGACCGGTATAGATTCTCACTTCGACCCGGGGGTTGTCCGCATAGAGGTCTTCGATGAGTTGTTTGCGGGCTTCGATGCGCAGCAGTCCTGCCTTGGAAACATTGTTGCCGATGCCGATGACGACCTTGTCGAAGATTCGCAGGGCATCGTCCACGAGTGCCTGATGGCCCCGGGTAAAGGGATCGAACGATCCCGGAAAAATGGCGATGGTGTGTGACATTGGGAGCAAAGGTAATGAAAATGAATACAGAATCCAACAAACGGATCCGGGGGTGTTGCCGAATGTATCCGACTTTCTGCAAAAGTAATGAAAATGAGTGCAGAATGAAACGAGCGAACTGTTTTTTATGCCGAGTGTATTCCGATCTTTTGTGAAGGTATTGTAAATAGGGTGGGACAAAGGAAACCTGTCCGGTTTGTATCGGGCAGGATGTGTTAGTATAATTTGTTCAGGACGCGGGCGATACGTTCGGTGATGATTGCGGCGTAGAGTTGCCCTTCGCAGGCCGATAGCGAGGTGAGGCCCCGGTGATCGACATAGAAAATTTCGTCGAAACGGGCAAGTTGCTCCCGGCCGATCTCCAGCTCCAGCAGAGGCAGGCGGGCGGCTTCGACGGCCCGGCATGCCAATTCCCGTTCGACACTCGGCGGGGCGGGCGGAGTATAGACTTTTTTCCCTTTCACGGCGAACAGGGGCGCTTCGTCGCATACGTGCACGAATCCCTCGCCGTCGCAGCGGATCACCGCTTGTACGCCTGTCCGGACTGCCGCCCGTTCAATGTCCGCTTCCGCCGCCCGGTTGTCCGCCGTCACCGCTGCCTGCAAAGCCAGCATGCAGGCTGCTTCGCGTGCCGAGGTGGGGTATTCGGGGTAGGGAACGCCGTAGTTCACGACAGCCGCAGCGGGCCGCAGCGACCGCAGGGCATACCCGTCGTAGAAGGATACCGCTCCGGGGATCAGCAGCAGGTCGCCCGCCGGTGTGAAGGCCATGCGTACGAACGAAGAGCCTGCGACGGGGTGACGGTTGGCGTCGAGCAGGGCGGCGATCTCTGCCTCCAGCCGGCGAAGGTCGGGGGCCCAGCGCAACCCGAAAAGCTCTTGTATGTTGCGAGCCAGCAGTTCCGTGTGGCGGTCGAGCCAGAGGGGGCGGCGTCCCCGGACATGAAGCGTCTGATAGAGGTATGTGCCTTCGATGCGGGGCATCGGCTCCGGGATACCGTTGCGCAGCAGGATGCGTTCCATTATTGGAGGAAGATTTTGAGAAGCAGCTCGCGGAGCAGCTCCCCGTCCGGGGCGCCGCCCGCGTTCATGCCCTTCGATTTGGCGTCGTATTCGCGCAGCAGCCCCAGGATACGGAACACCCGGCGGTTGTCCCACCGTGCCGAGGTCTGCTTCAGTTCGCCCAGAGCGTAGGCGTTGTTCATTCGCAGGATGCCTATGAGTTCCGTGTCCGAGGGAAACGGAACTCCCTTGTGGCGGCTGAGCCACCGCAGGTAGTTGATGCGGAAAATTTCGCGGAACTGATTGAAAAGGGCCAGAATCGTTACCAGCAGGGGGTTGTCTTTGGGGTTGCGGGCGAAATGGTCGGCGATGCGCAGGGCCTGTTCGAGGTTCTGTCCCGTGACGGCCTTGCAGAGTTCGAAGTTATTGAAATCCTTCGAGATGCCGATGTTCTGTTCGATGTGTGCGTCGGTGATTTTCTTCGTTCCTTCCGGTAGCGAGAGCAGCAGCTTGCCCAGTTCGTTGGAGATTTTGGCGAGGTCGGTGCCCAGGTGGTCGGTCAGCATCGCCTGGGCTTTCGCGTCGATCGTGCAGCCTTTCGAGGCGACGAACTGCGCGAGCCAGGGGCCGATCTCGTAATCGCGCGGCCGGACCGATTCGAGCACCGCACCGTGCTGGGCGATGCTTTTGTAGAGCTGCGAATGCTTGTCCACGTTCTTCTCCTTGTGGCAGACGATCAGGATCGTCGTGGGCGAGGGTTTCGAAGTGTATAGCGAGAGTTTGTCGAGACCGCGCAGTTGCTGCGCCTCCTTGAGAATCACCACCTGGTACGAACCCATCATCGGCATCTGCCGGCAGAGGTTCACCACTTGTCCCGCGTCGGAGTCCCGCCCATAGACGGTCAGCTGGTTGAAAGCCCGTTCGGACTCCTGGAGGATCGTCGAGGCCAGCAGGTCGCAGAGAGCGTCGATGAAGAAGGCCTCTTCGCCCATGAGCAGATAGACGGGCGCGAACTTCCGTCCCGCGATTTCGCCTCGGAGACGGTCGTAGGCCGCCATCGTATCTTTGAATTTTACGCCGCTTTTCGCCATGGCTTAAATGATCTCTTTGGTGATGCGCAGCACGTTTTCGGTCTCGGCCGTGAGCCGGTAGCGGTCGTCGATGCGCCGCCCGACGAGCCAGACGATCTCATCCCCGGAAAGCAGTACGAACTGCCGTGCCTTCTCCGGCAGCGGGACTTTATGGTCGATCAGGTAGTCGCTGACCTTCTTGCGGCCGGACATGCCGTAGGGAATGAACCAGTCCCCCTCCTGCCAGCGGCGCACCGTGAGCGGGTATTTGAGTTTGTCGGCATCCACCTGGGCGATGTGTTCGGGTACGCCGAAGCCCTGGATATCGTCGATGTCGCGCAGCTCGAAGTAGAGCACCGAGTTGCCGCAGTAGCAGCGCGGGGCGCCCGCCTCGACCTGCACCTGGCAGGGGTCGTCCGCCGGGATCGGGGTTACCATAATCCGTCCCCGGTCGATGTACGCCACGTGGGATTTGGAGTAGAACCGCTTGCCCGTGCCGGAGTTCTGTTCCAGCGCCCTGACCAGGGCGTCCGACACGTCGCCTTTGAACGAATAGGTCGAGTTGAGCAGTTCGAAGATTACGAAATTCAGCGGGAAAGCCCGGTCGATACGGTCGATGTGGATCGTGTCGATCCCGTTTTCGGTGGTGATGACCTCTTCGCGGATGCGCTGGATGCTGTGGTTGATGAAGAGCTGCGCGTCGGTCAGACGGCCGATGTTCTGACGCATCAGGTCGGTGAACTTGGGGCTGATCTCCTTGATGCGGGGTACGAGTCCCAGGCGGATCTTGTTGCGCAGGTATTTGGTCGAGCGGTTCGACGAATCTTCCCGGTAGGGAATGTGTTGTGCTACGGCGTATTCGAGGATGTCCTTGCGCGAAGCGAACATCAGCGGGCGGATCAGCTTCCCGGCATGGGTGGTGATCCCCGTCAGACCCCGCAGGCCGGTGCCGCGCAACAGGTTGATGAAGAAGGTTTCGATCGAGTCGTCGATGTGGTGGGCGATGGCTACCACCGTGTAACCGTGCTCGCGGCTCAATTCGTCGAACCAGGCGTAGCGCAGCCGCCGTGCGGCCATTTCCATCGATTCGCCCGTGCGCTCCATCTCGCCTTTGGTGTCGAAGCGTTTGTTGTACCAGGGCACGCCGTACTTCTCCGCCTCGCGGCGTACGAGTTCCTCGTCCTCTTCGCTCTCCACGCCCCGCAACTGGAAATTGCAGTGGGCCACGCCGACGCGATAGCCGCTTCGCACGAAGAGCGAGAGCATGACCATCGAGTCCACGCCGCCCGAAACGGTCAGCAGGATGAAATCCTCCGGAGCTGCCAGCTCGTTGCGGCGGATGTAGCGTTGGAAATTGTCCAGTAGGTTCATAGGCAGTGCCTTGTCGGTTTTATAATATATTGACTTCGGGTTCGATCTCCACGCCGAAGCGTTTCTTTACCTGTTCCTGCACTTTGCGGGCGAAAGCGACGATCTCCGTACCCGTAGCGCCTCCGAGGTTGATAATCACCAGCGCCTGCCGGGGGTGGATCCCCACGCGTCCTTCGCTGTGGCCTTTCAGTCCGGCGCGGTCGATCAGCCAGCCTGCGGCCAGCTTGACTTGCGAAGGGTCGGCTGCCGGATAGTGCGGCATATCGGGATAAAGTGCCGACAAGCGTTCGGCCTCCTCGCGGCCGACGACCGGATTCTTGAAGAAGCTCCCGGCGTTGCCCGTCACCGCAGGGTCGGGCAGCTTGGCCCGGCGGATCGCACAGACGGCCTCGCGGATGTTGCGCAGCGTGATGCCTCCCCGCGCTTCGACCGCTGCGGCCAAATCCCCGTATTCGAGTCGGGGCCGGGGCGTGCGGCTCAACGCAAAGCGGACCGAGGTGATGATTACACGTCCCCGCAGGGAGCGTTTGAAGACGCTGTCCCGGTACCCGAACGCGCAGTGTTCTCTGTTCAGGACGAGCGTGTTGAAGGTCTCCGTGCAGAACATCTCGACGCTTCGGATCGCATCCTTGGCCTCGCAGCCGTAAGCCCCGATATTCTGAACCGGAGCGGCCCCGACTTTGCCGGGGATGAGCGAGAGGTTTTCCAATCCCCACAGTTCGTGCTGTACGGCCCATTCGACCAGGTCGTCCCACTCGACGCCCGCGTCGGCTTCGACCGTCACGCAGTCCGGCTGTTCGTCCACGATGCGGATACCCTGTGCCACAGGGGTCAGCAGCGTACCGGGATAGTCTTGCGTGAAGAGGACGTTGTTGCCTCCTCCGAGGACGTACCACGGATCAGGCATTCCTTTCTCGAAGAGTTCCTGCAAATCTTCCGTCCGGTCGAACTCGATGAGGCGTGCCGCCCGCTGCGCCACGTGAAAACTGTTGCGCGGGGCGAGTTCGGGATTGTTAAATTCTCGTATCATATTTGCAAAGTTAGGAATTATTTCGTTAATTTGAATGTTTTCGACAAGCGAGGGCAGAACGACTTCACTCGCTCTGCCGGACGGAGAAAACAGAGAATGCAGTTCGATGTTTCCGATAAGCGAGGCAGGAGAGGACGACTTTTTGCCCGGCGGAGAGAACGGGGCCCGCAGTTCGCCGTTTTCGGTCGAGTGGTGCGGGACGTTGTGTCGGGCAGGGAGAACGACCGTTCGACGGTTTCGATCTATGCGAGTGAGAAGGGAGCTTTTTGTAACAGGCGGGCAGGGCGCCGTGTGCGTGAAGAGAAAAACGGGCGGAGTCGCTGTTTTTTATCGCCCGCTTCGTCGGGCGTCGGTCGATGTGGCGCCGATCTTGCTGAAAGAGAATGAATGTGACTGATAAACGGTTTCCGATATGTTTACGAAAGAGGATTTTGTGCAAATGGAGGAGCACGGCCTGACGCCGGCGGCTCTCGAAACCCAGTTGAAGAATTTTCGGGAAGGTTTTCCCTTTCTTCCCGTGACGCGGGCCGCTTCGTGCGGCGACGGTATTCGGGTGCTGGATGCTGCCGGGATCGAGCAGGCGGCGGCCCGTTACGACCGTGCGAAGGAGTCTTTGCGGGTGGTGAAATTCGTGCCCGCTTCGGGCGCCGCGACCCGTATGTTCAAGGATTTGTTCGAGTTCGTCCGCGAGGGGCGCCGTACGGCTGTAGTCGGGGAGTTGCTGGCCAACCGCCGCCGCTTCGCCTTCTGGCCCGAGCTGCGGACGATCGTCGGTGACGATGCCGACGAGCTGCGGACGGTCGAAAATATCGTCGCCGAAGGGCTCCGTTACGGGGAAACCCCGAAGGGACTGGTGTCGTTCCACCGCTATGGGGACGAGGTGCGCAAAGCCGTCGAAGAGCATCTGGTCGAAGGGGCGCAGTACGCCGCCGCCGGGGGCGAGGTGAAGATTCACTTTACCGTCTCGCCCGAGCATCTGACCCGTTTCGAAGCGTTGCTGGCCGAAAAGATACCGGGTTACGAATCCCGTTTCGGGGTCAAGTATCGCATCTCCTTCTCCGTGCAGGACCCTTCGACCGACACGCTGGCCGTGAATTCCGACTGTACGCCTTTCCGACGGGCAGACGGGCGGCTGCTCTTCCGTCCTGCGGGACACGGGGCGCTGATCGGGAACCTCGGAAAGATCGATGCGGACATAGTCTTCGTTAAAAATATCGATAATGTTACTACCGATGCCCGGCGGGGCGATACGGTGCTTTATAAAAAAGCGCTGGCCGGAGTGCTGCTCGCATTGCAGGAGCGGATTTTCGAATACCTCATGGCTCTCGAAGTGCCGGGTGCCGAGTTGGAGCCCATCGCCGCGTTCATCGAGAATGAGCTCTGCGTGAAACTGCCCAAGGACTACGGCACGGCTCTTTTGAGGCAGGTACTCGACCGCCCGATCCGGGTGTGCGGCATGGTGCGCAACGAAGGCGAACCGGGCGGCGGCCCCTTCTGGGTGGCCGGGGCCGACGGGTTGGAGACGCTCCAGATCGCCGAATCGAACCAGATCGCTCCCGAAAAGCGGAAATTGATGCGCTCGGCGACTCATTTCAATCCGGTGGATCTGGTTTGCAGCTTCCGCACCTCGAAAGGCGGTCGTTTCGATCTGCGGGAGTTCGTCGATCCCGCCACGGGTTTTATCTCCCGCAAATCGGACGGCGGACGCGAGTTGCTCGCGCAGGAACTGCCCGGTCTTTGGAACGGTGCCATGGCCCGGTGGAATACGGTCTTCGTCGAAGTCCCCATCACGACTTTTTCGCCCGTAAAGGTAGTCACCGATCTGCTGCGTCCCGAACATCAGGGCGATGAATTTTGAATAAGCCATTGCTCCCTTCGGATTTTCATTCGGAGGGAGCTTTTTTCGAGATGAAGACGTTGGTTGTCCCAAACGATTGAAAAAATGCAATCGAAAAATATAAAAAACAAATTGAATAACATTTTCAGTGTTATTTTTCTGCTATTCGGATTAGCGGCTTGCTCAGATGATCGTTACCAAACACAAAATGTAACCCATTTAGTAATCGATTCTTTCGAAGATTTTGCAAAGGACAGCGATACCGTAAGTATTCGGTCCATAACCCTATCCTTGGCCGATAAACGATTTTACGCCGAATTCGAACATTCGGATATCGAGATTAATTACGAAGTAAATGTTCGTAATAATAGTGCGGACACAGTTCGTATCAATCTCCCGGATTCTTCGAATTATGCTACATATCTAAATAATCGTGTCGGGTGGTTGAGTGGATGGAATAAAAATGAGCTTGAAATTCTACCATGTCGATCAAATACTATTTGTATTACCAATATCGGCATGTTTGGTGCGTTATATCGTTGGGAAAAATTATTTCCTCCAAAACACGATTACACTTTTGATATGCTAAAAATCCTTCCCGATGTAAAAGTATATTACAATGGACAGCTTGTATTGCCATCGAAAGAAATAGAAATTTTTACAAGCGACTACAAAGATCCGTGGATATATAAAGTGCTTAAAAAAATATCAGGAGAACCATATGCTATTGATTTTTCTAATTAGATAAAAACTAATGTGATTGATCGATTGTTGAAATCGAAACTCAAAGACAATATTTTATGGTTCGATCCGAAAAAAAATGCGCCGAATATGCGTGGGTTAAAATGGATTTTATATATTTGTAGGAACTAATTCGGAGGAGTGTGATTTCGGGAACAGTTCCGATGTTTCCGGTCGGAGTCGGGGAGAGATCGCTTGCGAGCGAGTCTCGGATGGAGGTGAGGAAGAGAAAGATTCCGATGATCCCGGATCGTATGCCTGTGGTCGGATTTGCCGGCGGGGAAGGCGGTGCTGTATGCCGTGCGTTTCGGTCGGCGGGGTCGGTGCGGGGCCGGGCTGCATCCCGGAATCCGTGACGCGAGGTCATGGAGTGACGAATAAGAAATTCAAATATAATAAACATAAATTCTATGGAAAACAAACTTCAACAGTTAACCCAGAAGCTCTACGACGAGGGACTGGAGAAAGGCCGTGCCGAGGCGGAACGTCTGGTGGCCGAAGCGAAGACCAATGCGGCCAAGATCGTGAAGGAAGCCGAGGCGCAGGCCGCGAAGATCCTCGCCGATGCCAATACCAAAGCGCAGGATGTGGAGAAGAACGCGATGACCGAGATTTCGCTCGCGGGCAAGCAGGCCCTCTCGAAGATCAAGTCCGAGATCAGCTCCATGATTATCGCCAAGAGCACCGCTCCCGCCGTGAAAGCTGCGACGCTCGATCCCGAATTCGTAAAGCAGATGCTGCTTACCGTCGCCAAGAACTGGAGCGGCGCCGATTCGTCGAAGAACCAGTTGAAGGCCCTGCTGCCGGAGTCGGAACAGAAGGCGTTCGAAGCGACGTTCGAAGCCGCTGCGAAGGAGCTGCTGGCCGCAGGCGTCGAGGTGGGTTATTCGAAGGAGGTCAGGACGGGATTCAAGGTGGGTGCCAAAGACGGCGGCTACTACATTTCGTTCTCGGACCAGGATTTCGACGCTCTGTTGAAGGAGTACCTGCGCGACAAGGTCTATAAAATGCTGTATAACGCTTAAGCCGGGCGCCATGTTCGACAAGAATTACTACTGTTTGGTAGCCGGATTGCGGGAGTATTCGCTCGATGCCGATACCAAGGGCTTCAATGCCCGGGCGATCATCGAGGAGATTCTCGAAGGGGTTTCCGCCCGCGATGCACGTTGCGTGCGCCTGCTTTACGGTTACTACGACTGCGAGAACCTGGTCAATTTCCGCAAGGGACGCACGGCGCACAACCCGCTGGGCAACCTCTCGCGGGAAGAGATCGAGGAGCAGACCAAGAACCCCGACCGGCTTCCGGCGCGTATGGCGACCGTGGTCCGTTCCTATTCGGCCATCGTCGATGAAGATGCCGACAACGAGGACGGGATCGATACCGACCGATCGTTCGAGAACGCTCTGTTCTCGGCCTATTACGACGAATGCGCTCACTCCAAAAGCCGCTTCCTGCGCCAGTGGGCGGACTTCGACCGCAATTTGCGCAACATTGCCGCTGCTGTCGTGGCACGCGCCACGGGACGTTCGGCCGAGCAGTCTGTCGTAGGCGGGGATGAAACTTCGCAGCAGCTCAAACGCTCGTCGGCCGCCGATTTCGGCTTGCGGGGCGACGTCCCCTATCTGGAGGCGGTGATCGCTGCCGTGAACGACGAAACCAACCTGGTGGAGAAGGAGCGCAAGATCGACGCGATCCGCTGGAACCAGGCCGAGGAGCTTTCCACTTTCGATTATTTCGACATCAACGCGCTGCTGGCTTACCTGGTGAAGGTGAACATCGTGGCGCGCTGGACCCGTTTGGACGACAAGCAGGGGCGCGAAATGCTGCACCGCCTGATGACCAGTCTGGACGGCAAGGATTTGATCAATAAACAATAAAACAGATAATGAAAACAACAGGACGAGTAAACGGTATCATCTCGAACATCGTGATCGTGAAGGCGGACGGCCCTGTCGGCCAGAACGAAATCTGTCACGTTTACTGCGGGGATACCAAGATGATGGCCGAGGTCATCAAGGTCGTGGGCGACAATGCCTACGTGCAGGTTTTCGACTCGACCCGCGGACTGAAGATCGGCGAAAAGGTCGAATTCGAGGGTCACATGCTGGAAGCGACGCTCGCTCCCGGTCTTCTTTCGCGCAACTACGACGGTCTGCAGAACGACCTGGAGAAGATGGACGGTCTGTTCATCGCGCGCGGTTCGATCACCGACCCTATCGACTTCGAGAAGAAGTGGGAGTTCAAGCCGCTGGCTAAGCCCGGCGACAAGGTTTCGGCCGCATCGTGGCTGGGCCAGGTCAAGGAGGAGTGGGTCGAGCACAAGATCATGGTACCCTTCACGATGGAGGGAACCTATACGGTCAAGAGCGTCGTGCCCGCCGGAGAGTACAAGGTTACGGACACGATCGCCGTCATCACCGATGCCGATGGCCGGGATCACGATATTACGATGGTTCAGCGGTGGCCCGTGAAGCAGGCCGTGCGCTGTTACCGGGAGAAGCCGCGCCCCTCGCGCGTCATGGAGACGGGCGTGCGGGCCATCGACACTTTCAACCCGCTGGCCGAGGGCGGTACGGGCTTCATCCCCGGGCCTTTCGGTGCGGGCAAGACGGTGCTCCAGCATGCGATTTCGAAGCAGGCCGATGCCGACGTAATTATCATCGTGGCCTGCGGCGAGCGTGCCAACGAGGTGGTCGAGATCTTTAAGGAGTTCCCCGAGCTGGTCGATCCCCGCACGGGTCACAAGCTCATGGAACGTACCATCATCATCTGCAATACTTCGAACATGCCCGTCGCGGCGCGTGAGGCGTCCGTTTATACGGGTATGACCATCGGCGAGTACTACCGTTCGATGGGCCTCAAGGTGCTCGTTATGGCCGACTCGACTTCGCGTTGGGCGCAGGCGCTGCGCGAGATGTCCAACCGTTTGGAGGAGCTTCCGGGCCAGGACGCCTTCCCGGTCGATCTTTCGGCGATCATTTCGAACTTCTATGCGCGGGCTGGTCTGGTCAAGCTGAGCAACGGCAAGACGGGTTCGGTGACCTTCCTGGGTACGGTGTCGCCTGCCGGCGGTAACCTCAAGGAGCCGGTGACCGAATCGACGAAGAAAGCCGCCCGCTGTTTCTACGCCCTTTCGCAGGGCCGCGCCGATTCGAAGCGTTACCCGGCTATCGACCCGCTGGAGTCCTACTCGAAATACCTCGAATATCCCGAGATTGAGGAGTACCTCGACACCCGCATCGAAAAGGGCTGGGTGGATAAGGTTTATACGGGCAAGACGCTCGTGCAGCGCGGTAAGGAGGCCAACGACCAGATCAACATCCTGGGTGACGACGGTGTGCCGGTGGAGTACCACGAGCGGTTCTGGAAGTCGGAGCTGATCGACTTCGTGATCTTGCAGCAGGACGCCTTCGACGAGATCGACGCCAACTGCCCGATCGAACGCCAGAAGATGATGTACGAGATGGTGCTCGACATCTGCGACCGGGAGTTCGGGTTCACCGGTTTCGAGGAGTGCGCATCGTTCTTCAAGGGCCTGATCAACCTCTTCCGTCAGATGAACTATTCGGAGTGGAAATCGGAGAAATTCGAGGACTACCGCCGTCAGATCGAGAAAACAGTGAGTGAAAAAGAATCCAAATAAGGCGCGGTATGACAACACGAGCATTTCAGAAGATATATACCAAGATTGAAAACATTACCAAGGCGACCGTGACGCTGCGTGCCGAAGGCGTGGGTAATGACGAGCTGGCCACCGTGGGCGGCAAGTTGGCCCAGGTGGTGAAGATTATGGGCGACCAGGTGACTTTGCAGGTTTTCGCGGGCACGGAGGGTATTACCACCGATTCGGAGGTAATTTTCCACGGCGAACCCCCGAAGCTGCGCGTTTCGGATAACCTGGCGGGCCGTTTCTTCAACGCCTACGGCGAGCCTATCGAGGGCGGCGAGCAGATCGAGGGCGAAGCCCGCGAAATCGGCGGTCCGACGGTGAATCCGTTCCGCCGCATCCAGCCGTCGGAGCTGATCGCCACGGGTATCGCCGGCATCGACCTCAATAATACGATCGTGACGGGCCAGAAGATTCCTTTCTTCGCCGATCCGGATCAGCCCTATAACGCCGTGATGGCCAATGTGGCCCTGCGTGCCAAGGCCGACAAGATCATCCTGGGCGGCATGGGTCTGTCGAACGACGACTTCCTCTACTTCAAGCAGGTGTTCGAAAACGCCGGTGCGCTCGATCGCATCGTTTCGTTCGTCAATACCACGGAGAATCCCCCGGTGGAGCGTCTGCTCGTGCCGGACATGGCCTTGACCGCCGCCGAATATTTCGCCGTCGATAAGGGTGAAAAGGTGCTGGTGCTGCTGACGGACATGACCCTTTACGCCGATGCGCTGGCCATCGTATCGAACCGTATGGATCAGATTCCTTCGAAGGACTCGATGCCCGGTTCGCTCTACTCCGATCTGGCGAAGATCTATGAGAAGGCCGTGCAGTTGCCCAACGGCGGCTCGATCACCATTATCGCGGTGACGACCCTTTCGGGCGGCGACATCACGCACGCCATCCCCGACAATACGGGTTACATCACCGAGGGTCAGTTGTTCCTGCGCAACGATTCGGACACGGGTAAGGTTATCGTCGATCCGTTCCGTTCGCTGTCGCGTCTGAAACAGTTGGTGATCGGCAAGAAGACCCGCGAGGATCATCCGCAGGTGATGAACGCCGCCGTGCGTCTCTACGCCGATGCGGCCAATGCCAAGACCAAACTGGAGAACGGCTTCGACCTTTCGGACTACGACGAGCGTGCGCTCAAGTTCGCTTACGACTATTCGGAGAAACTGCTGGCGATCGACGTCAATATCGAAATTACGCAGATGCTCGACACGGCGTGGGAGCTCTTCGCCAAATACTTCTCGAAGGAAGAGGTGGCCATCAAGAGCGAACTGGTGGAGAAATACTGGCCTAAAACCGAGTAGAGCAATTCAACTCAAACAGAATGGCTATAAAATTCCAATATAACAAGACCTCGCTGGGCGAACTCGGAAAACAGCTGAAAATGCGGCAGAAGGCGCTCCCTACGATCAAGAGTAAGGAGTCGGCCCTGCGTTCCGAAGTGAAGAAGGCGAAGGACACCGCACAGGATTTCC
>CDZF01028605.1_pt1 | contig 19982 bp, 14 predicted proteins | sample 557591 | NCBI WGS metagenome assembly CDZF01 (sample SAMEA3182093, study PRJEB8094) | gut metagenome | biome: human; feature: gut; material: Stool; isolation source: human stools | place: Canada | collected 2012-02-04
GGCACAAGGCCGGTCGTCCGCCGAAAAGTAAAAGGTATCCGGGTTTCCCTTCCGGGAAATTGTCAATAGACCTTGTTCTGGGGATCGAATTCCGTCCAGCCGGCCATCCAGTTGTCGGCTTCGGAAGTGCTGGCGAATGCCCCGGCGTAACCGTTGCCTTTGGTGTCGAATCCGGACGGGACGGTGAGCGAAGCGTTTTTCAGGATGCTCGCCCCGTCGGGGGCTACGGCGACCGAGGGTGCGGTGCCGGAGAGTATGCCCAGTCCCAGTTCGGCGATCGTGGCTTTCACCGTGTTGTTCCGCGAAGCCTCGACCACGTAGGAATGGGAGAAGGAGTAGGGCTCGCCGTCGTCGTAGGACGTTCCGGCGTTGTCGGAGTAGCGGTCTTCGAATTTTTTGTTTACGTCGCTGCCCAGGATGCAGGCGGCTCCTTTCGTGTTGTCATAGCTTTCGGCTTCGGTGTCGTATCCTCCGAAGAAGACGTTACGCACGAGGTTGTTCGAAGCGGCGTAGGTCTGGGTGGCCGAACCTTTGTCGTTCTCGACGATCAGTCCGACGGGCCACCCGGCCACGACCGAATTGGCGAGCGAGATGCGCGAGTTGCGCCGGATCTGCACGCCGCTCTGGAACTGGCCCAGTTTCGAGCCGTTGTTGGGGTTGAACGTGCCGCCGTCGATATAGTTGCCGTCGCCGCTGACGTTGGTGAAGTTCTCGTCCTGTCCCGCCGGACCGATCAGCGTCACGTTGCAGAAGGCCGCCTGCGTATAGGGCTCTTCGGTACTGCCGTCGGCATTGTTGTCCGATTCGAAGCCGTTGGAGTAGGAGGTGTCGGCCAGTTTGGGATTGCGCACGCTCAGCAGGAACTGCATCCGGCCGCTGAACCCGTTGTCCGTGTCGAAATCGTCGTCCCAGCCGTGGTAGGCCACCAGATAGCTGCAGTTGACCGAACCGCCGAACCACTCGAACGAATCGTCGTTGGAGTAGGAGACCTGCACGTGGTCCACCTGCGTGCCGCTGCCCACCGAGCCGAAGGTGATGCCGTTGATCTCCTTGTCGGTCTCGAACGGATAGCCGGCGAACTCGACGCGGACATAGCTCAGAATGCCCGAGTTGTCGTCTTCCTTGTTGCCTCCGTGGGTGGTGCGGGGTCCTCCTTCGATCTGCTGGCTGGTCTTGTTGTTGATGCCGTTTCCGCAGATGATGAGGCCGCCCCAGTCACCCGGTTTGCGCTGTCCGGCGGGCTGGTTGGAGGTGAAGACGATCGGTGCGGTGCGCGAACCCTGGGCGATGATCTGCGCCCCCGGTTCGATGATGAGCGAGGCCATCGTCTCTTTGTCACCCCGGATCACCGTTCCGGCGGGGATGGTGATCTTCGACCCGTTCTGGATGTAGACCCAGCCGCGCAGCACGTATTTCTTGGAGGCGTCCAGCGTGTAGTCGCCCACGGGAGCGGGGAAGTGTTTGTCTCCGTTGCCGATGTAGTTCACTCCGTTTTCGGTGAAGACCAGTCCGTTTTCGCCCTGGCCGGGATTGCCTCCGTTGCCGCCGTCGTTGTCGTCCGAGCAGCCGGAGAGGATCATCGTGCAGGCTGCCGCCAATAGGATCAGATGCTTTTTCATCGTTTGATTTTTAAAAAGTTGGTTGTGTCGTTATGGTTGTCTTTTTCAGAATGTCGCCGTGAGGGAGAGCGAGAAGCTGCGGCCGGGGTCGTAGCTCTTGGTGATCTGCGTGCGTTCGTGCACGTTGCCCGCCTCGTCCCTGAATTCGGGATACTGGGCGAAGATCACCCGCTGGCAGAGCAGGTCGCGGACATATCCCTTCAGTTCGAACGTCTTGCTCAGCCGGATGCCGAAAGTGAGGTCGACGGCGTCGCGCGGGGTCTCGTACATGTCGGGAATGTTGTTGTTGAAGGTGTCGCCTCCCGATGTGCTTACCCGGCCGATTCCCACGATCCGTTTGCCGATCCGGTTGTAGAGGGCTCCCACGCTCAGCCCGAGTTCGGGGTTGCGGTAGAAGAGCCCCGCGTTGACCAGATAGGGCGACTGTCCCTGCATCGGACGGTCGTGTTCCAGGCTCTCCTCGCTGAAATGGACCTTGCTTTCGATCCATGCGGCGTTGAGCGAAAGCGTGAAGTTCTGCATGCCCATGAAGGCGAGGTCTTTCCGTACCTCCAGTTCCACACCGTAGTTGTCGGCCGAAAGGGCGTTCTCGAACGAGAACTGGTAGGAGCCGCCCGCATCGACGTAAATCCATTCGATCGGGTTGGCGAACCGCTTGTAGAAGAGCGACAGGGAGACCGTTTCGCCCGCCCCCGGATAGAGTTCGTAGCGCAGGTCGATGTTGTGGATCGTGGCCTGCTTCAGTTCCGGGTTGCCGGTGATCGTGCTGAACATGTCGAAGTCGTAGTAGGTCGAGGGCGACAGTTCGCGGAATTCGGGCCGGTTGACGCTCATGCCGTAGGCGAGCCGCAACAGCGATTTTTTCGTCAGGTCGTAGGTGAAGTTGGCCGACGGGAAGAGGTTGTTGTAGTCGTAGTCGTAAGTGCGGGTCCGGTCGCCTGCCGTCTGGGTGTAGCTTTTGAGCGAGGTGACGAACCGTTCGAAACGTACTCCGCCGTAGAGGTTGAAGCGGCCCAACGGCACGTTTACGGCCGCGTAGGCGGCTGCGAGGTAGTTGGAAGCCGAGTAGTTGTCGGTGTTGTCGGTGTTGTCCTGCACGGTCAGCTTGCCGGTGCCGAGGTTTTCCGGGGCGAAAATCTGGTCGGCGGGCAGGCTGGCGAAACCGTCGGGAAGCCGGTTGCCCGTGTTGTTCCATTTGTAGATGAAGTCGCGGGTATCGTAGTCGCGCGTTTTGTATTCGCCGTAGACTCCGGCCCGCAGTTCGGCGGGTTTGTCGGCCGAAGGGCCGAATGGGTGGCTGAGGTTCGCTCCGGCCGAGACGAGGTGTTCGTGCAGGGAGGTGAAGTAGCGCGACACGCTGCCCTGGTCGATCGAATATTCGTAGATTTCGTTTTCGGGGTTCTTCTCCCGTTCGATGATCCGGCGGTCGGGCTGGTTGCGGTTGGAGTAGGAGTAGGCTGCGTTCCAGTCCACTTTCGTGCGGGCCATCCGGTGTTCGCCGGCGAACTGTCCCGTGTAGGCCGTGCGGCTGGCATAAAGATATTCGTCCTGTTGCTGTTCGTAATACCCGCTCACGTTGCGCCACCCCTCGCGGGTGGTGTAGCGCGACAGACCCAGTTGGTTGAATATGTTGCGGAATTCGTATTTGCTGATGGTCCCGCCTTTGGGTTTCGGTATCCACGACAGGTTGAGCATGGCGCCCAGCTTCACGTCGTTGGTGTACTGGTCGTCGGTGTATTTGAAGTTGGCCTGCGGCTTGTCCTCCCGGTAATTATAGACACCGTACTGGTTGTTCTCCATGTCCGTCAGGCTTTTGTTCGAATTGGAGTAGTTGACCGAGAAGAGCAACCCGATCCTGTCTTCGCTGCGGAGGCGGTAGAAGCGGTTCACGGCCACGTTCAGTTTCTGGTCCCAGAGGGGGCGCCGGCTGCGCACCTGCCAGTCGTTGTTGAATCCCTCGCGGGTGATCCGGTCCACCATGGCGGCGTCGTTGTTGTCGATCCGGCCGTCGGGACCGTTGAAGCTCCGCATGCCGTTGTCCCAGCCGAGGAAGTCGGTGCCGCTGCCTTTGACGTATTTGAAATCTTTGAAATGGGTGGCCGTGTTGATTCCTGTGCCGTAGCTCACCGAGACCGAATTGTTTTCGGGGACGATTTTGGTGCGCAGTTGTACGAACCCGCCCGCGAAGTCGGCCGGGACTTCCGCCACGGGCGATTTGACGATCATCACGTTCTCGATCTGCGAGGAGGGGATGATGTCGAACGAAAAGGCCCGCGTGTCGGCTTCGGAACTGGGTACCGCCGCGCCGTTGATCCACGTGTTGTTGTAGCGTTGGGCCAGTCCGCGCACGATGATGAATTTGTTGTCGATGATCGAGATGCCCGGAATGCGGCGGACGATCTCCGAGGCGTCCTTGTCCTGCGTACGGGCGATGTGCTGGGCCGAGACGCCGCTGGCCACCAGCGAGGCCTCACGCATCTGGGAGATCAGTCCCGCATCGGTGCCCACCGGACGGGAGACCACCACCACTACGTTCTCCATTTCGCTCACCTGTTCGGTCAGCGCCGCATCGAGCACCAGTTCCTCCCCTTTTTTCAACGCGAGCGGTTCCGAGAGGAAAGGTTTGTAGGTGAGCATCGAGATGCGGATTCGGTAGGTGCCGGGAGCGAGGTTTCCCAGCAGGAATTCCCCCTTGTCGTCGGTGGAGGCTCCCCGGGAGGTGCCTTCTATGACGACGCTGGCACCGACGATCGGGGCCTGGGTCTGCGCGTCGGTGACCCGTCCGCGTATGAGGCCCGGACGGGTCTGTGCCCCGAGGGCGAGCGAGAAAAACAGGATGAGAAAGGTCGTAAGGCAGTAGTGGCGTCCGCAGTGTTTCATGTAGTTGTCGTTTGGTTGCTTGATTCGCCGGCAAAGTTACGGGGACAATGTTTCCGTAACGTAAAGCGGGCGTGAAGGAATATTTATCTTTCCGTTATGCGGATGTTAATTCGCTGCGGGAGGCGGCAGCGGATCTTTCCGTTTTTGAATCCCGGTTAAAAATGCTTTACTTTGTGCCGTTTCCCGGTTGGTATATTATTTGTTCCCTACCTTTTCCGCAGAAAAACCAAACGCTATGGCAAAAGATAAAAACAAGGAGAAAATGAAAAACAAAAAGGCTGACAGCCAAACGGTTGTCGAGGATGATTCGTTCGTGCAGGGCGAAGCGTACCCCAACTGCGACGGCGAGCCGTGTGCCAATGTGTCAGACGAGGCGGAAGAAGGCCGTGACAAATCGGCACCTTTGGCAGAAGAGGCCGCCGCAGCCGAGGCTGCCCAGTGGAAGGACAAATACCTGCGTCTGTCGGCCGAATTCGACAATTACCGCAAACGCACCCTGCGCGAGAAGATGGATCTGATCGCAGCGGGCGGCGAGGATGTCATCAAATCGGTGCTGGTCATCGTGGACGACCTGGACCGCGCCCTGCTGGCCGTGGAGAACGCCAAGGACGTGGAGGCGCTGCGCGAGGGCGTGCGTCTGATCGCCCAGAAACTCGAAAGCACGCTTCGCAGCAAGGGCGTTTCGGAGATCGAGGCGATCGGCCTGCCGCTGGACACCGATCTGCACGAGGCGGTGGCCAAGGTGCCCGTGGAAGACGAGGCCAAGAAGGGCAAGATCATCGATGTGGTGCAGAAAGGATACAAACTCAAGGATAAAGTGGTCCGCTACGCGAAGGTGGTGGTAGGAGAATAACGGTATGGCAGCGAAAAGAGATTACTACGAGGTATTGGGGGTTTCCCGCGACGCGAGCGCCGACGAGATCAAGAAGGCGTACCGCAAGGCGGCCATCCAATACCACCCAGACAAGAATCCCGGCAACAAGGAGGCCGAGGAGAAGTTCAAGGAGGCTGCCGAGGCGTACGACGTGCTGAGCAATCCCGACAAGAAGGCCCGTTACGACCAGTTCGGCCACGAAGGCATGAGCGGTGCGGGCGGTTTCGGTGGAGGCGGCGGCTTCTCGGGCGGCTTCACGATGGAGGACATTTTCAGCCAGTTCGGCGACATTTTCGGCGGACACTTTTCCGGCGGCGGCTTCTCGGGCGGCTTCGGCGGTTTCGGCGGAGGCGGGCAGCAGCGGGTGAACCGGGGTTCCGATCTGCGCATCAAGGTCAAACTGACTCTCAAGGAGATCGCTAACGGAACGACCAAGAAGCTGAAAATCAATAAACTGAATCAATGCGACCGTTGCGGAGGCAGCGGGGCGAAGGACAGCAGCGCCTTCAAGACGTGTCCCACCTGCAACGGTTCGGGTTATGTGACACAAGTGGTCAACACCTTTTTCGGTCGTACGCAGAGTACGCAGACCTGTCCCACCTGCCACGGCGAGGGCAAGGTGGTGACCGAGCCGTGTCCCAAGTGCCACGGCGACGGAACGCTCAAGGGCGAGGACGTGATCGAGATCAAGATTCCGGCCGGTGTGGGCGAAGGCATGCAGCTCTCTGTGAGCGGCAAGGGCAATGCTGCCCACCACGGAGGGGTGAACGGCGACCTGTTGGTGCTGATCGAGGAGGAGAAGGACCCCAATTTCGTGCGGGACGGCAACGATTTGATCTACAATCTCAATATCACGGTGCCGACGGCCCTGCTGGGAGGTGCCGTGGAGGTGCCCACGGTGGATTCCCGCGTGAAGATCAAGATCGACCCCGGGACCCATGCAGGGAAGGTGCTCCGGCTCAAGGGAAAGGGGCTGCCCGACGTGAACGGCTACGGCCGGGGCGATATTCTCGTGGTGATCGACGTGGCGGTTCCCGCCAGGCTCACTGCCGAGGAGAAGAAGCTGGTGGAACAGCTCTCCCAGGGACCGAGTTTCCGAAGTGCCGAAGGGGCTTCCAGAGAGAATATTTTCGACCGGATGCGCAGTTTCTTCCGGTAGGATTCCGATCATTTGCCGCCGTTCCCGCCCCGCTGCCGAGGCGGGAACGGTTTTTTCGGGAAAGCGATCCGCCGGGGGCGGTATCCTTCGTTTTTCCCGGAAAGGACCGGGCCGCCCTGCACGGTGGGGACTGTATGGCCGGAAAACGTGGCACCATCGTTGCCGGGAATCGAGGCCGAGGGACGGTCCTGCGGGGATTCCGGAGGATGTGTCCGGAGGAAGCCGTGCGATTCCGCATCGGAGCGGTTCGGAGAGGGTGCATCCGGAAGAGTTGCCGGGAGGCCGGACCGTGCGATTTCTCAATCTCGCCAATTATATCTATCTTTGTAACGATAAGACGAAAAAGTATGTTAGGTTTTGGAGCATTCAGACGCAAGCCGCGCCAGTTCGAGTACAGGCCCTTGCATTACGATCCCGTGCAGGAGGCCCGCGAGCAGCGGCGGAAAGAGCTGCTCGGCGAAGACGCCGAGTCTCCGCTCGAGGGGGAACACCGGGAATACAAGCCGGGGCAGTACATACGGGGAGGCATCCGGCGCCGCTCCATTTCCCATCACGAGGAGGCCAGCCGGCGCAAGATGATGCGTTCGGTCGCCGCGCTGGTGATGCTGGTCGCCATCGTGATCTGGATCATTGTGACCGCATAATTCCTGCCGCCATCCATGTCAGACCGTATCAGACTGCTGCCCGATTCCGTTTCCAACCAGATCGCCGCCGGCGAGGTGGTCAACCGTCCTGCGTCCGTCGTCAAGGAGATGATGGAGAATGCGGTGGACGCCGGGGCCCGCAGCGTGACCGTCAATTTCCGGGACGGAGGCAAAGAGATGATCCAGGTGGTGGACGACGGCTGCGGCATGTCGCCCCTCGATGCGCGGCTGGCTTTCGACCGTCATGCCACCAGCAAGATCACGCGGGTGGACGATATCTACTCCCTCTCCACGTTCGGTTTCCGGGGCGAGGCGCTCGCTTCGATTGCGGCGGTGGCCGAGGTGCAGCTGCGTACCCGGCCGCACGAGGATGAATTGGGAACGGCCGTGGAGATCGCCGGAGGAGCGTTCCGTAGTCAGGAGGTGGTCAGCTGCCCGCCGGGTACGCAGTTCCTGGTGCGCAATCTGTTCTACAACGTTCCGGCCCGGCGCCGTTTCCTGGACAAGAGTTCCACCGAAGCCCGCCACATCACGGCCGAGTTCCAGCGGGTGGCGCTCTGCCATCCCGAAACCGCGTTCCTGCTCTACAACAACGACGCTCCCGTCTATAACCTGCCGCCCTCGTCGCTCCGCCAGCGGATCGTGGGGGTGATCGGCAAACATATTGCCAATAACCTGCTCGAAGTGGGGGCCGACACCACGATCGTGCAGGTGTCGGGATTCGTGGGCCGTCCTTCGGCCAGCAAGCAGACCAACCGGGACCAGTTCCTTTTCGTGAACGGGCGCTATTTCAAGAGCGCCTATTTCCACAAGGCGATCCTGCAGGCCTACGAGAAGCTGATTCCTGCCGGAACGCAGCCCTCCTATTTCCTCTACCTGAAGATCGACCCTGAACGGATCGACGTGAACGTACATCCCCAGAAAATCGAGATCAAGTTCGACGACAACAATGCCGTCTGGCAGATCATCAACGCCGCCGTACGCGAAAGCCTCGGCAAACTAGGCATGGTGCCGATGATGGATTTCGATGCCGATATGTCGGTGGAAATTCCCGTATGCCGGAAAGATGCGCCCGTCCGTTCGCCGGAGGTGGCGCCCAATCCCGATTTCAATCCGTTCAACGAGGATTACGGTTCGGTGTCGGGAGGTGGCCGGGTTCCCCGGGTGGCCGACTGTTCGGGGAGTGCCGGCGGATATGCAGTTTCGGGAAGGGGGATGCCCGGAGGGTCCGGGGAGGAACCGGAACCGTCCGGAGTGGCCTATCCCGTTGCTGCCGGAGAGGCGGAGGAACTTCCCGACCCCCAACTGATGGAGTTTATTTCGGGGGATGAGGCACAGCAGGGGTTGCTCGAGATCGAGAGCGGCTGTGCGTTCGGTCCGGCGATCCGGCTGGGGCAGGGATACGCCGTCGCCACGGTGGGTGACGGGGTGGCGGTGGTCGATATCCGCAGGGCATACGAAGCGGTGCTCTACGACCGTTATATGCTCATGCTGGGCAGCGGGAGCAGCGCCACGCAGCAGTTGCTCTTTCCGGAACGGATACCTCTTTCGATCGACGACTACAATCTGATGAAACTGTACCGGGACGACTTCGTCTCGTTCGGTTTCGATCTGGAGTTCGGGCAGGATGAGCTTTGGGTGGAGGTGACCGGCGTTCCTGCCGATTTCACCTCGTCGGCGGTGGGCGATCTGCTGTTCGAACTGCTCGACGGGCTGCGCGAGGAGACCCGTTCCCTCGGAGAGCTGCGCCGCGGCCGGCTGGCCTCCATCATGTCGCGCAACGGGGCTTCGGCCCTGAGCAGGAATCTCGGAGAGGAGGAGCTGGAAGAGCTGCTCTCTTCGCTGGCCGCCTGCGGCAACAGTTGTTACACTCCTTCGGGACGTCCCGTGATGACGGTGATCCCGGAGAGCGAAATAAGGAAAAGACTTAAATAGAAGAACGATATGTTCAGACCGACCGGATATTTTTCGACGCCCCCCGTGGTGCTAAACCTGATTATTGTCAACTGCCTCTTTTTCATGGCCACGGCGCTGCTGCCGGGCGATATCGGATGGATGATCGAGCAGAAACTGGGCCTCTATTTCTGGGAAAGCAGCAATTTCCGCCTCTACCAGGTGGTGACCCACATGTTCCTGCATGCCAATTTCTCGCACCTGTTCATGAATATGTTCGCCCTGTGGATGTTCGGCCGGGTGCTGGAGTACGATCTGGGAGGCAAACGTTTTCTGATCTACTATATGGCGACGGGAATCGGTGCGGCCCTGCTGCACCTGGGCGTAAGCTGGATCGAAATCTCCCGGATTCACGGGGCTATCGCCGAGTACGGGGCGCAGCCCGATCTGGTGCGTGCGTTGGTGAGCCGGGTCAACGTGGTGACGGTGGGGGCTTCGGGCGCCGTTTTCGGCGTGTTGCTGGCTTTCGGCATGATGCATCCCAACAGCGTCATCATGCTGCTGATTCCTCCGATTCCGATCAAGGCCAAATATTTCGTGATAGGTTACGGTGTGCTCGAACTCTTTCTGGGCATTTCGAATTCGGGCGGTAACGTCGCCCATTTTGCCCATGTGGGAGGCATGCTGTGGGGATATCTGTTGCTGAGATGGTGGAAATACAAAAGGGTGATCTATTATTGACGGAACCGTGCCGGTGTGCCGGCGTGGAGGATGGGTTCCGGAAAGGCTGTCGGTCATGAGACGAAACTACGGAGACTACGGCAGAAAGGACCGTGGGGCGGAATCCCGGCGGAGAGGGATGAATCTGCTGGATTATGTCCTGCTGATCGCTACCGTGATCTGTGCCGCCGTTCTCCTGCTCGCCTATCTGGCCCGCTATGTCAATCCCAACGATGTCTGGATATTCGCTTTCCTGGGGCTGGCGGCCCCGGTCTTCTATATCGTGAACGTGGTTCTGCTGCTCTACTGGGTACTCCGCTGGAGGGCTTACGCCTTCATTCCGCTGGCCGTGTTGCTGACGGGAATCGGGGGGATCTCCTCCTTTTTCCGGCCCGTGTTGAGCAAGCGTTATGTGGAACCGTCCGACGAGGCGGCTCTGACGGTGGTCAGTTACAATGTGATGGGATTCCTGAGCCGGGAGGACCCCCGTCACGTTTCCAACATGCGGGAGACGGTCTCCTTCATCGACTCGCTGGCTCCCGATCTGCTCTTTATCCAGGAGTACCAGTCGACTCCCAAGGCCCCGGCCCGGGAGATCGACAGCCTGCTGGGGGCGCTTCCCTACCGGGTGGTGAACTACAAGGTATCGGGCACTCCGGGACATGGCTGGGGGCTGGCCATTTACAGCCGCTATCCGGTGGTCCGGTCGGGCCATGTGGATTTCGAACATTCGACCAACTCCTCGCTCTGGGCCGACGTGGCGGTGCGTAAGGGCGATACGCTCCGGCTGTTCAACAACCATCTGCAAACCACTTCGATCAACTCTTCCGACCGCGATTTCATCACTACGCCCGAGTTCATGCAGAGCGACAGCGAAGCGAAAAAGGAGCGGGTGCGCAATATCGTTCACAAACTGCGGGAGAATTACAAGATACGGGCCCGGCAGGCCGATTCGCTGGCTCCGTTGATCGCTTCGAGCCCCTACCCGGTGATCGTGTGCGGCGATTTCAACGATACGCCGATGTCCTATGCCTATCATACGATCCGCGGCGGTCTGTCGGACGCCTTCAGCGAGAAGGGGCACGGTATGACCAACACCTACCGAGGGTTTTTCAATCTGTTCCGGATCGACTACGTGTTGCATTCCTCCGAGTTGGAGACGCTCAGTTACTCCACTCCTCCCTCCGATCGGTCGGACCACAATCCGGTGCTGGTGCGGCTGAAACTGCCCGGACCGCGGCCGTAGGCGGTTACGGTGCATCTTTGCGGAGGGTGTTCCGGGGGCGATCGTCGGAGATGACAAAGGCCGGATGTCGATCCGGCCTTTGTCGTGTGGCGGTAAAGTGCCCCTCCCCGCTGCCATCTTATTGCAGGATGCCGCCGGAGAGGTATCGCAGATTGATTTCCGATATTTTCGCCTGGTAAACGGCGTCGAGTTTCCGCTCGACGGCTTCCAGGTAGCTGCGCTGGATTTCCCGGAACTCGATACCCGACATGGTGCCCAGCCGGTACATCTCCATCGCCGCGTCGAGATTGGCCAGTGCCGCGTCAGCCGATTCCTGCTCGAAACCGATCATCATGAAATTCTTGCGGTAGGTATTGAACAGGCGCGAAATTTCGCTGGTGACGCCGAGTTGGGTCTGTTGAAGCGTGAGCTCGCTGTTGTCCAGTTCGAGTTTGGCGTTTTTGATCTTGCGGTTGGTTTCCAGTCTGTCGAAGAGTTTGATCGAAGCCGTGAAACCCCATGTGGCGCCGTGCAGCTGGCTGAAACGGGGCGCCAGTTTCCCGCTGGCATTGTGGTCGAACCGGTAGGCCGCCGTGAAGTCGAGGGTGGGGTAGCGCGACGAACGGGCGATTTTCAGGTCGAGTTCCGATACGCGCTGTCCGGAGCGGGCCAGCAGGACCGAAGTGTTGCGGTCCATGGCTTCCGTCCGCAGCACTTCCAGCGAAAGCTGGCCGTTCGGGGTGATCGTATCGCACAGTTGCGCCTTGGTTTTCAGGTCGACGTTCATCATCTCGTACAGGGTGATATAGGCGTTGCGGATGATCTCCTGCTGGAGCACCAGCTTCGAACTGTCGGCGTTCAGGTCGATTTTGGCCTGTTTCATCTCCAGACCGGAGATGCTGCCGATGTTGTATTTTTCCAGCGCCTGGTTGTACCGCAGGGTGGAGATGGCCAGGTACAGTTTGGCGGCTTCCAGCCGGTTTTGCTCGGTGACGATGTAATAGTATTGCTCCGAGATGTCCGATACGAGGCTTTCGATGTTTCCCCTCAGATTGAGTTCTCCTGCCTTGAGCAGCTCCTTCTGGGTGTCATAGGTGGCGAACATCGACATTCCGTCGAACAGTCGCCAGTCGAGCGACAGGTCGGCCGTGTAGGTGTTGGCCACGTAATCCTGTTTGACGGCGGGTTCTCCGCCCCGGTAGACGTCCCGGTTGGAGAGCCGGTCCTGGCTTTGGTCGAGCCCGGCCGAGAGTACGGGCAGGAAGGGGACCGGAGTGTGGTTGTTCCGGGCGATCTCCTGTTCGTTCCGGGCGATCTTGACCGCGTAGTTTCCCTCGATGGCCTCTTTCAGACACTCTTCCAGCGACAGCAGTTTCGTGTCGGGCGAAGGGGGTTCGGGCTGCATGTGTTGCAGCAGATCGTTCAGCGTGAGGGGCACTCCGGGCTGCTGTCCGGGATTTTCCGCACGGACGGAACCGAGTGCGAGACCGAAGATGAAAAGGACGGATATCGTTTGGCGGATCATGATTGTTTTTCCGATTTGTTGCTGTGGCTGAGATAACTGTAAATGGCGGGGATGACGAACAGGGTGAGGAACGTGGCGCAGATCATGCCGCCCACGACCGTGATACCCATGGCGATGCGGCTCTCCGAGCCGGCACCCGTGGAGACAGCCATCGGGAGGATGCCCAGGATGGTCGCCAGCGAGGTCATCAGGATCGGGCGCAGACGCGATACGGCCGCATCCGTGATGGCATCGTGCACCGAAAGTCCGTGTTCCTTGCGCTGGTTGGCGAACTCGACGATCAGGATACCGTTCTTGGTCACCAGTCCGATCAGCATGATGATACCGATCTGGCTGAAAATGTTCATCGTCTGCGAGAAGAGGTACATCGACAGCAGGGCTCCGATCAGTGCCAGCGGCACGGTGAGCATGATGATGAGCGGGTCGCGGAAACTCTCGAACTGGGCGGCCAGCACCAGATAGATCAGGATCAGGGCCAGCGAGAAGGCGAAGATCAGGCTCGAAGAACTCTCGACGAAGTCTTTCGAGTTACCGCTGAGCGTGGTGCTGAACGTGTCGTCGAGCACCTTTTTCGCAATGCGGTCCATCTCTTCCAGACCGTCGCCCAGCGTCTTGCCCTTGACCATGTCCGCCGATACGGTGGCCGATACGAAACGGTTGTAGTGGTAGAGCTTGGGCGGAGTGCTGCTTTCGGTCAGCGTGACGAAGTTGTCGAGCTGGATCAGCTCGCCCTTGTCGTTACGGACGTAGATGCCCGCCAGGTCGGTCGGTTTGCTCCGGCTGGGCCGGTCGAACATGCTGAGGATTTCGTACTGCTTGCCGTTGCGGATGTAGTAGCCGATACGCTGTTCGCTCATGGCCAACTGGAGTGTTTCGGCGATGTTCTGGACCGTCACGCCCATCGTGGCGGCCCGGTCTCGGTTGATGCTGACCGTGAGCTCCGGTTTGGTGAATTTCAGGTTGACGTCCGAAACGGAGAAGACCGGGCTGGCCGACACTTCGTTCATGAAGCGGGGCAGCGCTTCCCGCATGTCGTCCAGGCTCTGGGCCTGCAACACGTACTGAACGGGGAGGCCTCCCTTCTGGTTTCCGAAGGTCTGCTGCTGGGAGACGATCGTGCGGGCCCCGGTCATCTTCGAGAGGCGGGGCGTCAAGTCGGCCGCGATCTCCTGCTGGGTGCGTTCCCGCTGGTCGGCATCCTTGAGGATGATCGTGAAGTTCGAGCTGTTCACCGTGTTCCGCATGCCCACCATGGCCAGGTGGCCGCCGTCCTGTTCGGGGACGTATTTGTTGATGGTGTCGGTCACACGGTCGGTATAGGCCAGCATGTAGTCGTACGACGTGCCTTCCGGGGCGGTCGACGTGGCCTTCAGCTGGGACCGGTCCTCAAGCGGGGCCATCTCGGAGGGAATCTGGGTCCAGAGCCATCCGACGACGCCCAGCGTTACCACGAGGATGACGACGGCTACCCAGCGCCGTCTGAGGAAACCGAGCAGGGCCCGTTTGTAGAAGTTGGTGAGACCCGTAAAGAAAGGCTCCGTGATGCGGTAGAGTTTTCCCTGGGTGGAGGAGCCGCTGAGCATCTTCACCGTGATCATCGGGGTGAAGGTGAGCGCCACGAATGCCGAGATCACCACGGCGCCGGCGATCACGAGACTGAACTCGCGGAACAGGCGGCCCGTGACGCCCTGCAGGAAGACGATCGGGAAGAACACGGCCACCAGGGCCACGGTGGTGGAGATGACGGCGAAGAATATCTCCTGTGTCCCCTTGATACCGGCCTCCTCGGGGTCCATGCCCTGTTCGATCTTCGAATAGATGTTCTCCATGACCACGATGGCGTCGTCGACCACCAGTCCGATAGCCAGCACGATGGCCAGCAGGGTGAGGATGTTGATCGAGAACCCGCAGATGTACATGATGAAGAAGGCTCCGATCAGCGAGACGGGGATGGCCAGCACGGGGATCAGCGTGGTGCGCCACGTGCGCAGGAAGAGGAAGATGATGAGCACCACCAGCACGAACGCCTCGACGATGGTGTGCTGTACCTCGTTGATCGACTGGCGGATGAACTTCGTATTGTCGAAACCGGTGCGGATGACGATGTCTTCCGGAAGGTCCTTCTTGATCTGTTCGATGCCTTTGACGGCATTGTCGACGATCGTGATGTAGTTGGCTCCCGGCTGGGGGATCAGCATGCAGGAGACCATCGTCACGCCGTTGCGTTTGAGGATCGAACGGGTGTTCTGGGCCTCGATGATGGCTTCGCCTACGTCCGAGAAACGCACTACGCGCTCCCCGTCCTGGGAGATGATCAGGTTGTTGAAGTCGTCGATGGTCTCCAGCCGGCCCAGCGTGCGGATGATGAGCTCCGTGTTGTCGCCTTCGATGCGGCCGGCCGGAAGTTCGATGTTCTCTCGGGTGACGGCGTCGCGCACGTCCATCGGGGTGAGTCCGTAGGCCGCCAGCAGCATGGGGTCCATCTTCAGACGGATCGACATGCGCCGCGAACCGCGCACGTCGACCGACGAGACGCCCGGAATGGTTTGCAGGCGCTCTTTGAAGTTGACTTCGGCGTATTCGCTCAGGTCGATGATCGAGCGGCTTTCGCTTTCGAGCGTGACGCTGTAAATGGGTTCGGCGTCGGCATCGGCTTTGGTCACCACGGGCGGATCGACGTCGGCGGGCAGCTTGCGCTGGGCTTCGGACACCTTGTTACGCACGTCGTTGGCGGCCGTTTCCAAATCGACCTCGATGTTGAACTCCACGGAGATGTAGCTCGTTCCGTCGGAACTGACGCTCGAGATGGAGCGGATACCCGGGATGCCGTTGATCGAGGCTTCGAGGGGTTCGGTGATCTGGGTCTCGATCACGTCCGCGTTGGCCCCCGAAAAGGTGGTGCGCACGGAGATGATCGGCGGATCGACGCTCGGGTAGTCCCGCACGCCGAGAAACGTGAAACCGATAAAGCCGATGATCAGGACGAAAATGTTGAGCACCGTGGCCAGTACCGGTCGTTTTATGCAGACAGAGGCAAGACTCATGGCAGGTTGTTTTGCTTAGGATGGGTTTTCGGAGTGGGTCGGAATCAGTTGGTGATTTGAAGCGGGGAGTTTTCGCGGATCTGGAGCAGGCCGGTCACGATCACGCTGTCGCCTTTGCTGAGGCCTTCGGTGACCTCCACCGTCGTCTCGCCGCGCACGCCCGTGGTGACCGGAACCGATACGGCATGATTGTTCCGCACGACCCAGACCTTTTTATGGTCGGCTTCGGGAACGATCGCCTCGGTCGGTATCTGGAGCGTGGAGCCTGTTTTCTGGCCCGTGGTCACGCTGGCGAACATACCGGGCAGCAACTGCATCGAACTGTTGTCGAAGAGGGCTCTCATGGAGACCGTACGGGTCTTTTCGTCCACTTTCGGGTCGATGGCGTAGATCGTGGCCCGATTGACCGTCTTGTTCCCTTCGGTCGTGAAACTGATGGGCGAACCCACGCGGGAAGCGTGGTGGTATTTTTCGGGAATGGAGAATTCTACTTTCAGTTTCGAGTAGTCCACCAGCCTGGCCACCAGCGTATTGGGTTGCAGATAGCTGCCGAGGCTGATGTAGCGGAAACCGATCACGCCGTCGAACGGGGCGCGGATTTCTGTCTTGTCGATCTTGACCTGGAGCAGCTGGATGTCGGCTTCGACCATGTTGTAGTCGGTTTCGATCTGGTCGAACGCCTCGCGGCTGATGGCGTCCTTTTCGAGCAGGATGCGGTTACGTCCCAGCTTCTCCTTGAGCAGGTCGCGCTGGAACACGGCCCGTTTGAGCTGGGACTGGAGGTCTTCGTCGTTGACCTTCACCAGCAGGTCGCCCTTTTTGACGGGCGTGCCCTCCTGGAAGGTGATCCGTTCGACCTTTCCGGCGATTTCGCTCGAAATGTCCACCTCTTCGTTGGGCAGGAGCGTTCCGACAGCGCGGATACCCTCGTCCAGCCTCATGAAATCGGCGACGTGAACGGTGACGGGAACGGCCCGGTTGCCCCGGCTCTTGCCCTTGTTCTCTTTCTCCTGGGCGGCCGCTGCGCGTTCCGGATCGGGTTCTTCGGGGGATTGCGAGGTGAAGTAGTTGTACAATACGATAGCGCCCACGGCGATCACGGGGATAAGGATCAACAGGGTGATCTTGGATTTGCGTACCATAGTAGTCGATGTAGGGTAGTAAAAATACTTCCGCAAAATACGAAAAATACCCGAAACGGGCAATATCTGGCGGTGAAACGGTAAAATGGAGGGGTCAAACGACCCGGGACGGAAGGATTTTCGGAAATATTTGCCTAACTTTGTTTGATAATCCGGAGTCAAATCCTAAAAATAGACGATTATGGTATTCGATGCATTATCCAACGGAGAGTTTTATAACACGCTCAACCCCCGTTTCGCCAAGGCGTTCGCCTATCTGAAGACGATCGACCTGGCATCCCTCGCCGAGGGGAAGTACGAAATTGACGGCAAGGAGATTTTCATGTCGGTCATGGAACGCGATCTGAAAACGCCCGAGCAGGCCGCGCTGGAGGTACACGACAAGTACATTGACATCCAGGTGATTGTGGCCGGACAGGAGAGCTTCGGATGGAAGGACCGAAAGGCCTGCGCTTCGCCGCGCGGCGAAATGTCTGCGGAAAAGGATATTCTTTTCTACGACGACAAGCCTTCCACCTATTTCTCCCTGTTGCCGGGCGAATTCGCCATCTTCTTCCCGGGCGACGCGCACGCTCCGCTGGTAGGTCACGGACGGATCAAAAAGTGCGTCATCAAGGTGTTGGCGTAAGTCTGCCGTATGCGAAACGGCCCGGTCTCGAAAGAGACCGGGCCGTTCTTTTTTCCGGAAAGATCAGGAGCGCAGGGCTTTCCACACTCCGGCAGAGAGGGCGGCCCCGATAAGCGGCGCCACGATGAAGAGCCAGAGCTGGGAGAGAGCCTCGCCGCCGGCAAACAGGGCCGGACCGATGCTGCGGGCGGGATTGACCGACGTGCCGGTGATGGGAATGCAGACGATGTGCACCAGTGTGAGAGTCAGTCCGATAGCCAGGCCGGCCAGCGCAGGGTTGCCGCCTTTTTCGTCCGTCACGCCGAGGACGACCAGCACGAAGATGAAGGTGAACGCGATTTCGGCGATCAGGGCCGGAATCAGGTTTCCTTCGGCGTAGCCGTTCGCTCCGGTCGTGGTCCCCTCTTCGGGGATGAACACGTTGCCGCTGTTGACCAACAGCCAGATGACCGCCGAAGCGATCACGGCGCCGATCACCTGGGCCGCCATGTACAGGCCGGCTTCCCGGCCGGACATCCGGCCGCTGAGCCATACGCCCAGCGTGATGGCCGGGTTGATGTGGCATCCGCTGACGGAACCGATCGCGTAGGCCATGGCTACGACCGAGAGCCCGAAGGCGAAAGCGATGGTCAGCACGGCGGCCACGCTGGTCGGTCCGCCGTTGAATACGGCGGCTCCGCAGCCCATCAGTACCAGGACGAACGTTCCGGTCATCTCTGCAAGGAATTTTTTCTTCATGGTTTTGATATTTAGGTTAGTGTGTAAAGAGGTCCGGATGAGGTGCCGTTTATTTTTTCGGGTCGCCACCGATCGAGCGGGTGATCTTCATGGCGCAGAAATCGGGGCCGCACATGGCGCAGTGGTCGGCGCCGTCGGTAATCATCTCGTGGTGCATGCGGGCAGCGCGTTCCGGGTCGAGCGACAGGTTGAACTGGTCGGCCCAGCGGAATTCGTAGCGGGCCCGGCTCATGGCCTTGTCTCGGGCCATGGCGGCGGGATGTCCCTTGGCTATGTCGGCGGCGTGGGCGGCGATCTTGAAAGTGACCACCCCTTCGCGCACGTCGTCGCGGTTGGGAAGGGCCAGGTGTTCTTTCGTGGTGACATAGCAGAGCATGGCCGTGCCCAGTGCCCCGATGATGGCCCCGCCGATCGCGGCCGTGACGTGATCGTACCCCGCGCCGATGTCGCACACCAGCGGGCCGAGCGTGTAGAAGGGCGCTCCGTGGCACTGTTCCACCTGCCGTTCCATGTTTTCCCTGATGCGGTTCATCGGTACGTGGCCCGGGCCCTCGATGATGACCTGCACGTCGTGTTTCCAGGCCGTGCGGGTCAGCTCTCCCAGCGTTTCCAGTTCGCCGAACTGGGCGGCGTCGTTGGCGTCGGCCAGCGACCCGGGACGCAGTCCGTCGCCCAGCGAGAAGGCGATGTCGTAGCGTTTCATGATCTCGCAGATCTCCTCGAAATGGGTGTAGAGGAAACTTTCGCAGTCGTTGATGCTCATCCATTTAGCCATGATCGACCCGCCTCTCGAGACGATGCCCGTGGTGCGACCCAGCGCCAGCGGTATGTGGCGCCGGAGAATGCCGGCGTGGATGGTGAAGTAGTCCACGCCCTGTTCGGCCTGTTCGATCAGCGTGTCGCGGTACATTTCCCAGGTGAGTTTCTCCACGCGGCCGCCCGCCTTTTCGAGGGCCTGGTACATCGGTACGGTGCCGATCGGGGTGGGGGTGTTGCGGAGGATCGCCTCGCGGATGGCGTGGATGTTGCTGCCCGTGGAGAGGTCCATCACCGTGTCGGCGCCCCAGCGCACCGACCAAAGGGCCTTTTCGACCTCTTCGTCCAAGCCGGAACCGAGCTTCGAGTTGCCGATGTTGGCATTGATCTTCACCAGGTAGCGGCTGCCGATGATCATCGGTTCGGCTTCCGGGTGGTTACGGTTGCAGGGAATCACGGCGCGTCCTGCCGCCACGTCCTGCCTTACGGTTTCCGGTGTGATGCCGCTGCCGGGATCGCCGCAGCTCTCGCGGATGGCCACATACTCCATTTCGGGGGTGACGATTCCCTGCCGGGCATACCACATCTGGGTGTGGAACTCCTCGCCGGGACGGTGCCACGCCTCTTTCAGCCGGGGCAGGCCGCGCTCGATGTCGGGAACGTATCCTTCGCGGGTGTAGGGGCCGGTGGTATCGTACAGTACGATCTTCTCTCCGTTCTGGAGCGCCACTTCGCGCATGCCTACGCGGATGTCGTGGAGTGTGCCCGGTATTTCGATCTTGCGGGAGGAGAATTGCGGAAAGTTGAAAAGTTTGCTGTCCATGACTGTTCGTGCTTGGGCAAAGGCAGGGGCCGCAGTCGCCGGTTGTTTCGGTTTCCCGTAAAAATCCCTCTGCGGCATTACCCGCACAGGTTCGATGGGTGTGATCTCAGCTCCGCACGGGCGGGGCACCCCTTAAGATTCAGCACAAAGATAGAAATAAAAACGGGAAATCGTCCAAATCTTTTCGTTTCATCGGACAGGCCGGACGGGGAAGTGTGTATCCGGGCGGTTTATCGTTTCCGTTTTTTCAGCATTTTCGCGCTGCAGTTCGTGAGGCCGGGCGACTGGCTCTGCGAGAGACGGAGCAGGATC
>CDZF01040582.1_pt1 | contig 19628 bp, 15 predicted proteins | sample 557591 | NCBI WGS metagenome assembly CDZF01 (sample SAMEA3182093, study PRJEB8094) | gut metagenome | biome: human; feature: gut; material: Stool; isolation source: human stools | place: Canada | collected 2012-02-04
GCATAGACACCCGCACCTGGCTGGAAGACACTCTCAAAAGGCTCCCAACAGAAAAGGATATTGACTCGCTACTGCCTTGCAACTTCCGAAAGTAGCAGGGTAATACCCGCTACTACCCAATAATAGCAGCGACTACCTTGATAATCCTTGGTAATCGCTGCCAATCTTATCTAATTGTACTTTGTCGGAGGCTTACTCATTTCGCAAGGATTGGCGGCAAAGAGACCTCCCATTGTCTCTCGGGCGTTACGGGCCAGCGTGTTGCATTCCTCTTTTGTTATGCCGTAGTCGCTCATCTTCAGATTATCCACGCCACAGACTTTCTGCAATTCGGCAAGAGCGGTCAGGAAATCTTCCGGCTTATCAGCCTCCTTCATGCCCATCGCACGAGCCATCTTGACGAACTGTCTGTCACAGGCATGCCGCTCCACGAAAAAACGGTAGAATTCGTTGGAAATCATGATCAATCCCGCACCGTGCGGCAGGTCGTGATGGTAGGCACTCATGGCGTGCTCCATCGAGTGCTCGGCGGTGGTGCTGGTTAATTGCATGGTCAGTCCTGCAATGGTACTGCCGTAGGCCACCGCTTCACGGGCTTCCATGTCGTTACCGTCCTTCACTGCACGGGGCAGATATTTGGCAATATGTTCGATGGCCGACAACGCTATCGGTTCACTCAACACATTCACAAAACGGCTAATCATTACTTCCGTATTATGGAACAGGGCGTCGAATCCTTGATAAGCAGTGTACCTGGCAGGAACGGTGCACATCAGTTCCGGGTCCACAATGGCAAGCACGGGGGTCAGTTCCGGTGTGCCGAAACCGATTTTTTCGTTGGTCTCGTGGTTGGAGATGACGCCCCAGCAGTTGATTTCCGAGCCTGTGCCCGATGTGGTGGCAATGGTCACGATGGGAAGCCCCGGATACTGCAAGGGGTGTGCTTTGCCCGTACCTCCGCACACATAATCCCACAGGTCGCCGGGATTGGTCGCCATAGCCGCCACCGCTACGGCCGAATCGAGTACGGCACCGCCTCCCAATGCAAGGATAAAGTCGCAGGCGTTCTCCTTAGCGCAGGCGGCTGCTTCCATCACGACTTCTTTTGAGGGATTTTCGTGAATATTGTTGCAGATGGTGTAGGCGACACCAGCCTTATCCAGTTGAGCTGTCACACGGTCGAGCGTACCATTAACCTTTACGGACTTTCCGCTTGAAATCAGCAATAATGCTCTCTTTCCCGGCAGTTTTTGGTCGCCGAGTTCATTCAACTTACCGCGACCGAACAACAGTTTGGTCGGCGTGAAAAGATTAAAATCCATGTTCATCGTTTTATCTCCTTTTAGACATTTATCCTTGGTTACGGATGCAAAGGTAAAGCAAAAGCCCCACAACCGAATTGTTGTGAGGCTCAAATCGTATTGGTGAAAAGGTCAAATTGAAGACCGATAAAAAGGGGAGTTCACATCCGGTCGGCAATCTCTTGCATGTCATTGATGAGCTTGCAGGTATGATAGCCGTCAGCCACGGCATGGCTTACAAAGACGGAAACTGGAATCTTCGTCCGAGTGCCCTCCTCAGTGAATTTTCCGAATCTGATGAGCGGGAACAAGAACAAGTTGTCCGTATAGGTGTCTTGCGAAAAGGATGTGAAGCTGAGCCACGGCAGGCACGACACAGGGCAGAAATTGGCAGGTTGTCCGGGTCGTGCCTTGATGACTCCGGTTACGTTACGATACCGATCCATGTCCTCTACAACAGTACGGTAAAACATGTCGAGGTCGGTATGATATTCGCTCCAGATATCGGTAAATGTCTGGTTTTCGGAATGGAAAAGCGTGTAGCTCGGTACTACTTCCTCCCAGTACCCCAGTTCGCCTTCGGTATTGAAGCTCATGCGGAACTCCTTGTTTTGATTGACCGCATGCATGATGACGTACAGCATCAGCGGAAAGAAGCGCAATTCCCTTTCCTGTTGTACTTTCCGCAAATGTGTGATGTCAAGGCAGGCATTCAGGTTGTACTTGCATTTGATTTGAGAGAAATAGTACTCGAAGTAGATATTTCGCTCCCAAGAAGTTCGGTCAATGACGTGAAAAGTGGTGTCCATATTGCAGTTGTTTGATTCACATTATTCGGCCGCCCCCGTCGTCGGTACGATACCGTACTGTTTCTTGAACGCTGCCGAGAAATGCGACTGATTTCCGGAAACTCTCAAAATTCAGGTCAGATGAACCGTCCGGTAACGCTGTCAGGGCAGCGGCGGATGTCGTCGGGAGTACCGGCAGCGACGATGCGGCCGCCGTCCTCGCCGCCGCCGGGGCCCATGTCGATAATGTAGTCGGCCGAGCGGATGACATCCTGGTCGTGCTCGATGACGATGACAGTCGCGCCCCGGTCTATCAGCCGCTGGAATACCTGCAGGAGAATCCGGACATCGGATGGATGCAGACCGATGGTCGGCTCGTCGAACACGAATACCGAATCGTCCTGCTCCCTGCCTATCTCGCTGGCCAGTTTGAGACGTTGGGCCTCACCGCCCGAAAGTCCGGGAGTCTGCTCGCCGAGAGTAAGGTATCCGAGGCCGAGGTCATGGAGCACCTGCAGACGCTGACACACAGTCCGCAAGTCTCCGCAGGCTACCATCGCATCATCCACATCCATGGCCATCAACTCCGGAAGTGAATGGAATGCACCCTCGCTGTTCTCCCGTCGTATCCTGTAGGCCGCCTTGGAATAGCGCGAGCCCCTGCAGTCCGGACACGGAATATCCACATCCGGCAGAAACTGCACGTCGAGGCTTATCACTCCCGTACCGTCGCAGGTCGGACAGCGCAGCCGGCCGGTATTGTAGGAGAAATCCCCGTTCTTCCATCCCCCGGCCTTTGCCTCCGGAATACGGGCATAGACCTTGCGGAGCTCATCGTGGACATCGGCGTAAGTGGCTACAGTCGAGCGGATATTGATGCCGATGGGCGAAGCGTCTATCAGCTTGGCGTGACGGATGCCGTCGGCGCGGATCTCCCGCACGTGGTCCGGCAGCTTCCCTCCGGAGACTATTGTCTGCAGGGCCGGTACCAGACTCTCCAGTATGAGGGTCGTTTTGCCCGAGCCGGAGACTCCTGTCACCACAGTCAGACGGCCCTTGGGAATATCTACTTCCAACGGCCTCACGGTATGCACCGGGCCGGTGGACAGGTGTATGCGGCCTTGGGCGAACAACTCCGCCTCCGAAGTCCGCTGTCGGGCATTTACCACAGCAGCCTTGCTCAGGAACGGTCCTATCTTCGATGCGTTATTCCGCTCTATATCCTCCAGCGTACCCTCGGCTATCACCTGCCCGCCCGAGGAACCGGCTCCCGGCCCCATCTCTATCATCCAGTCTGCCTCAGCCAGTATCTGCGTATCATGGTCCACCAGCACAATGGAATTGCCGTCCGCTATCAGGTCCTTCATTACCCCGGCCAGTCCCACGATGTTGGCCGGATGCAGGCCGATGGAAGGCTCGTCCAGAACATAAAGTACTCCGGTGGTACGGTTGCGCACCGCCCGTGCCAACTGCATCCGTTGCCGCTCTCCCGTAGAGAGGGTCGAGGCGGCACGGTCGAGGCTCAGATAGCCCACTCCTAAATCCAGCAAACGCACCGAGGCATCGAGGAAGGATTCGCAGATCCGCTCCGCCATCGGGCGCATCACTTCCGGCAGGGAGGCCGGCACACCCCGCACCCATTCCACCAGTTCCCGCAGGCTCATCCGGCAGGCCTCGTCTATGGAGATCCCCCGGACCTTCGGAGCGCGGGCGGCCTCCGAGAAACGCGAGCCTTCGCAGTCCGGGCACGGTCCGGCCTTCAGAAACTTTTCCACCCGTTTCATTCCCTTCTCGTCCTTGACCTTGGACAAGGCGTTCTGTACGGTATAGACGGCATTGAAATAAGTGAAATCCAGTTCGCCGGCCTGATTGGTGTTCTTCGAATGGTAGAATATATGCTTCTTTTCGGCCGGTCCGTGAAAGACAATCTCCCGTTCCTCCGGAGTCAGTTGGTTGAAAGGCACGTCCGTGCGCACGCCCATCGCCCGGCAGACATCGGTCATCAGCGACCACATCAAGGCATTCCACGGAGCCACAGCACCCTGGTCGATGCTCAGCGTCTCGTCCGGAACGAGGGTGGACTCATCCACGGTACGGACAGTCCCGGTACCGTCGCAAGACGGGCAGGCCCCGCTGCTGTTGAAAGACAATTCCTCCGCGCCAGGTGCGAAGAAATGCGCTCCGCATTCCGGGCAGACCAACTCCAGCCCGGCGGCGACATTCAGCGAAGGCTGCACGTAATGTCCGTTGGGGCAGCGGTGGGAGGCCAGCCGTGAGTAAATCAGGCGCAGCATGTTGAGTAGCTCCGTACCGGTGCCGAAAGTGCTGCGGATGCCCGGAACGGCCGGACGCTGGTGCATGGCCAGGGCCGCCGGCACGTACAGCACCTCGTCTACACCGGCACGGGTGGCCTGGGTCATTCTCCTGCGGGTATAGGTCGAAAGCGACTCCAGATACCTCCGTGATCCTTCCGCATACAGCACCCCGAGCGCCAGCGAGCTCTTGCCTGAACCGGACACCCCCGCGATGCCGACTATCTTCCCAAGCGGCACGTCCACATCGATGTTTTTCAGATTGTGTACCCTCGCTCCGCGCACCTCGATTCTGTCCGGTCTCTCATTTCCCTTATTATCCCTTTCCATAATTTCACAAATGCAAATGTTCCCGCAAAATTAAATAGCTATATAATTACGGCAACAGCCGTCGGTGCGATGCCGTATTGTTTTTTGAACGCTGCGGAGAAATGGGACTGGTTCTTGAATCCCACGCTCGTATAGACATCCACGATTTTCTTTCCGCCTTCCTGCATCATGGCGTAGGCCACTTCAAGCCGTTTGCGGATAAGCCATTTTTCGGGCGTCAGGTCGCTGATCTTCTTGAAATCCCGCTTGAAGGTGGCGAGACTCCGTCCGGTGTAGTGCGCCAGTTCCTCCATCGAGAACTCGTACATGTAGTTCTTGTTCATGAAGTCCAGAATGTCGATTTTCCACGGTTCGTTGAAGTCGAACAAGGTGGGAGCGAACCGCTCGTCAATATGGAGCAGGGCCAGCAAGCCCTCCTGCAGTTTCAGTTGCATGAAATCGTCCTGTGGCTTCACTTTCGGATCGAAAAATGGGGTCAGCGAGGCAAAAAGGCTCGTTATCTCTGCCGTCTTGGGCAGTTTGACGACTCCCGATTCGAGTTTCGGTGTATTGGACGGAACCTTATACCGTTCGAACTTCGAGTACATCTCCCGCAGGAAACTGCGGGTAAAATTCAGGAATATCCCGCAATACCTCTCCCCGTCGAAAGGTTTTTTGTACATGGTAATGTGGTGGTCGCGCGGAATAAAGACGCACTCGCCCTTGCCGACATGGATCTGTTCCTTGCCGTTTTCCAGTATCATCTCGCCTGAATAGACATAGTTCATTGCATACTCCCGCGAGCGGTGGATGCAACCGCCGATGTCGTCATAAAAGAAACTGAAAAACACGTCCTCATAGTTAAATATGAGTTTCATCGGGCCGAGGTTTTCTTCTGTTGATTGCCCTTGTTTCATAACTTATCCTTTCTTCTGACACAAAAATACAAAATCATTCATTAGTTTTATTGTTCTACGGCTCATTTATAGTCCTTTTGCAGCCATGCGGCCTCGAAGCTCCAGCGCGAGTGCCCCCGGCTCCAGCGGTTCAAGGCCACGCCGCACCAGATACGGTGCACCCCCTGCTGTCGCGCATCAGAAATCCGTCCGCCGGACCCGCAGCCAGCTCCACGGCCAACTGCCCCGGCAGCCCCCGCTGCGCGGCGGCGGGTAGCGTCCCGAGCATCACCGATGCCAGGGTTGCCGACAATATGCGACAATCTCGTCCCATCCTATTTCAGCTTCAGGTCGTTGACATACGAGGCATGGACCATAAGAAGGGGGGCGGGGAACCGGATATTCGGGCGGTTTCGGCCGCCTTTTTTGTCTGGTGCCTACTTTTGTGGATAGAGCGGTTCGGGAAATACCTATTTGTGGGGATTGATTCCGATGGTGTTTTCTCCGGAAATTTGCACTGAATTTCCGGAGAATGTCGTTGAGCCAGATACAGATAGTCGGGAGTGTCCGTTTCAGACGGGCCGTCTTGCTGATAACCAGTGTGTTGTCCGTTGCTGCCGTTGTGGCCGCCCCGGCGGATCCGCTCCGGCGCATCGCGGGAAAGGTGAGGGACGCCGAGTCGGGAGAAGCGATAGGGGGCGCGTCCGTCGTGCTGGAGGGCACCTATCTCTGGGCCATGTCCGGACGCGACGGGCGGTTCGTCATCGAAGGGATTCCGGAGGGCGATTATGTGCTGGAGGTCTCTTTCTTAGGGTATGCCAAAGTCTCCCGCCCCCTCGATATCCGCGGGGATGCGGACAGCCTCGACATACGGATGCGGGCGATGTCGCTGGAGATCGGCGACGTGGTGGTAACCGCCCAGGCCCGTCCGCAGAGCATGAACACGACGCTGGTGATCGGGAGAAACGCCCTCGACCACCTGCAGATGTCCAATGTCTCGGATATCGCTGCCCTGCTGCCCGGCGGCAAGACCGTCAATCCCGACCTGACCACGGCACGTGCCTTCTCCCTGCGGGGAGGAGGTTCCGATGCGGGCAATGCTCCGTTTGGTACCGTCGTGGAGGTGGACGGTGTGCGTATGGGCAACAACGCCTCTTTCGGAGCGCCGGGCGGGGCGGATACCCGGAACATTCCCGTGTCGAACATCGAATCGGTGGAGGTGATCACCGGTGTGCCGTCGGCGGAATACGGCGACCTGAACAGCGGGATCGTCCGAATCCATACCCGGAGGGGCCATACGCCGTGGAACGTCTCCACGGCCGTGAATCCGAGGACTTACCAGTTTGCCTTCTCGAAAGGGTTCGACCTGGGAGGAAACCGTGGTGCGCTCAATATCGACGGTGAGTGGACTCGGGCCACAAAGAAACTCTCCTCGCCTTATGCCTCTTATACCCGCCGCGGATTTTCGGTGGGATACAGCAACACGTTCCGCAAGGTGCTGAAACTCCGGGCCGGCGTGTCGGGCAACGTGGGCGGAATGAATACGGAGGACGATCCGGACGCCTTTACCGGCTCCTGGACCAGAGAACGGGACAATGTCGTGCGGGCCGACGTCGCGCTCGTGTGGCTGCTGAACCGGCCGTGGATCACCAATCTCAAGTTCGACGCCTCGCTGTTCTATAACGACCGGCGCACCCGCGACCATGCCTACTGTTCCGAGGCTTCGGAACAACCGGCCGCCCATGCCGCTTCGGAAGGCTATTTTCTGGCGGACAAGTTGCCCTATATCTATTTTTCGGATCAGGTGGTGGATTCCCGGGAACTGGACTATACGGCCTCGCTGAAGTACGAACTCAACGGCCGTGTCGGCCCTCTGTTCAGCCGGCTCAAGGCCGGGGTGCAGTGGAAGGCCACAGGCAACGCGGGAGAGGGGGAGTATTACCTCGATCCCCGGCTGGCGCCGCACGGCTATCGTCCTCGACCCTATTCCTCCTATCCCTACATGCACAACCTTTCGGCGTATGCCGAAGAGAATCTGACACTTCCTGTGGGACGGACCTCGCTGGAACTGATGGCCGGCGTACGGATGGAGAACGTGTTCGTCCGGGGATCGCATTACGACCATTTGAACACCTTTTCGCCGCGTTTCAATGTCCGGTGGAGGATGGGCCGCGGTGTGACCGTACGTGGAGGATGGGGCGTCACCGAAAAATTGCCTTCCTACTGGGTGCTCTATCCGGCGCAGGAGTACCGGGATATTCAGACTTTCGGATTTTCCTATGACAACAACCGTTCTTCATACGTGTATTACACCCAGCCCTATACCCTGCTGCACAACGGGAATCTGCGCTGGCAGCGCAACCACAACGCGGAGATCGGCGTGGCGGCGGAGGCCGGAGGAGTGCGGATCTCGCTGGTGGGCTATCATAACCGCACGAGGCTTCCCTATAAATATGCGAGGAGTTACACTCCGTTTTCATACAACGTACTGCAACTGCCCGACGGGTTCTCCATGCCCTCGGATCCGGAGGTGAAGGTAGACAGCCAGACCGGGGCGGTGTACGTGCGCGGCGGACGGGAGGATTCCTGGACGGAGATGGCGCTGAAGGTGACCGACCGGACCTTCGTGGCCTCGACTTCGCCCGACAACGGGACCGACATCACCCGCCGAGGGGCGGAACTGATCGTGGATTTTCCGGAGATCGTGCCTGTCCGTACGCAGGTGCGGGTGGACGCAGCTTTTACGCAGACGGAATACGTGGACGATCAGCTTACATATTACTACAATACCGGGTGGTCGCACACGTCGATCGCAAACCGCTCTTATCAGTATGTGGGTATCTATGCGGGAGCGGACTCCTACAACGGGGAGCGGACCTGTCGGCTGGACGCCAACGTGACGGCGGTCACGCATATCCCCGGAGCGCGCCTCGTGGTTTCCTGCCGGTTGGAGATGGCGCTGCTGAGGCGTTCGCAGCGGCTGTCCGAGTACGGCGGACGTCCCTATGCCTTTACCGTGACGGAGGACAGCAACGTCCCTACGGGCGGGGACATTTACGGAGGAGACTCCTACACGGCCATCCGGCCCGTGGCCTACATGGATACGGACGGCAATATCCATCCTTTCACGCAGGCCGAGGCCGACGATCCCGTCTTCGCGCACCTGATTCGCAAGTCGGGCAACGTTTACACGTTCGCCCGGGACGGATACGATCCCTATTTCTCGGCCAACCTGAGTATCACGAAAGAGATCGGCGATCATGTGTCGCTCTCGTTCTATGCCAATAACTTTACCAATTCGCGGCGTTACGTCACCTCGTATGCGACGGGCGTGGGTGCCATATTCACCCCCGATTTCTACTACGGGCTGACCTGCCGGCTGAAATTCTGACCGAAGATGAGACGACTGTTTTTCATACCGCTGTTTGCTGCCGTACTGTGGGCGGCCGGCTGTTCCGAACCGGGGGAGGAGCTCTATTCCGGGGAGGTGCACACCCTGACGGTGCAGGCCGTGTATCCCGAGGGCTATGCGGAGATGGTCCGCGAGGGTGTCACCGTGACGGCGGAGGACATCGACCGTGGCAACTCCTACAAGGCTCCGACCGATGCCGGGGGGACTGCGCGGCTGCAGCTCACCAACGGACTGTACCGCGTCATGGCGAAGGACCGCAACGGGAAGGACATTTTCAACGGGACGGCCGACATGGTCCGCGTCGTGGGCCGGGATGCGGAGATCGGTCTGCCGCTGGTCCACTCGAGGGCCGGAAGCATCGTCATCAAGGAGATCTACTGCGGGGGATGCATGAAGTACCCGCAGGAGGGCAAGTACCAGTCGGACAAGTATATCATCCTGCACAACAACGACTCCGAGGTGCAGTATCTGGACAGCCTCTGCTTCGCTACGTTCGATCCCTATAATTCGCAGGGCACCAACGTGTGGGTGACGCAGGACCCGGAGACGGGGGCGAGCGTGTACCCCGATTTCGTGCCGGCGGTGCAGGCGATCTGGCAGTTCGGCGGGAACGGGAGGTCGTTTCCGCTGGCGCCCGGCGAGGATGCGGTGCTGGTGGTCTGCGGGGCGATCGACCATGCGGCACAGTATCCTCTGTCGGTGAATCTGAACCGGGAGGGTTATTTCGTATGCTATAACAACGTCTATTTCTGGAATACGCTCTACCATCCCGCCCCGGGCGATCGGATCGCTCCGGATCATTATCTGGATGTGGTGATCAAGGTGGGGCAGGCCAATGCCTTCACCTTCTCCGTGTTCTCGCCCGCCGCGGCGATATTCAGGGCTCAGGGTGTCACGGTGCAGGAGTTCGTGGCCGGGGCGGAGAATGTGATACAGAAGCCCGGCAGTACGGTGGACCGCATCGTCAAGATTCCGCTGGAATGGGTGCTGGACGGCGTGGAGGTGTTCTACGGAGGATCGTCGAACAACAAGAAACGCATCCCGCCTTCGATAGACGCCGGCTACGTGACCCAGAGCGCCCTCTATACCGGGCGGACGCTCCACCGCCGTACGGACGAGGAGGCCACCCGGGAGGCCGGCTACGAGATACTCATGGATACGAACAACTCTTCGACGGATTTTTACGAACGGGAACAACAGTCGCTGCATGATTGAACGGAGAAAAATAGCCTTGTTGTGCGCCCTGCTGCCGTTGGCGGCGGTCCTTTCGGCGCAGCCCTACGAGCGGATCGAGCGGCGCAATTTCTGGAATGCAGGGGTGAATGCCGCGGGGCTGCGGATGGACAGTGTGACCGTGTCCTATGCCGAACTGTACGGACGGGGCATGCAGGGGGAGTTCCGCGACACCTACCAGGCCCGCGAGGCGTGGAGTGCGGGGGCCGTGGCGAAGACCATTGCTCATCGTGAGCGGTACTCCATGGCGGGGTCGTTTTCGTTCGACCATACCTCCGGACGGGAAATGTGTGGTTCGATGTTCATCCGCCCGGGCTTCTATCCGGTGGATGTGTTGGAGTTTACCCCTGGGCGCAAGGACCTTCAGACCTATTCGTTCACGGGGGGAATCGCCGTAGATGCGGCTCCCCGTTGGAGACTGGGCGGAAAGATGGAGTTCCTGGCGGCCAACTGCGCCAAGCGTAAGGACCTGCGTCACACCAACTACCGGCTGGAGATGAAGGTGGCGCCCGGCGTGATGTACCACAAGGGGCGGACGGCCCTCGGACTGGCATATGTGTTCGTAAAGAACAGCGAATCGATTCGGGCCGAGGAGGTGGGGTCGACGGTGGGCACCTACTACGCTTTTCTGGACAAGGGGCTGATGTACGGTGCATACGAAGACTGGGAGGGCAGCGGCGTCCATCTCAAGGAGTCCGGGGTAGACGGATTTCCCGTAAAGGAGACGATGCACGGGATTTCCGTGCAGGTGCAACAGGACGGCCTGTATGTCGATGCGGAGTATCTCCGTTCGGTGGGTTCGGCGGGGGAGAAACAGACGGTGTGGTTCGAATTTCCGGCCCATCGTGTCTCCTCGCATGTCGGTTACCGTTTCCGGCGGGGAGAGGTGTGGCATTATCTGCGTGCGGAGTTCTCGTGGAGCCGGCAGGTCAACGACGAGAACGTGCTGGGCCGGGAGACGGCAGGCGGCGTCACCGTGACCCGCGTGTACGGGTCGAACCGGATATTCGAACGCCGCCTGCTGTGCGTGAATCCCGAATACGAGGCGGTCTTTCCGAAAGGGGAGGTCCGGTTGGGAGCAGAGGTCTCGTCGCTGCGGCGGCTGGCCACACAGATGTTCCCCTACGGGACGTTGCAGACGATGACCCTGTATCGGGGGTATGTCTGCGGGGAACGCCGCGTCGGGCGGTTCGATCTGAAGGGGTACGCGGCCTTCGCCTCGGGCAGCCGGACGGAGCGGAAACTGGAGGCCGCCACGGAGACGGAACCCGGCGATCCGCCCTACCGGCTCACGGAGTATCTCGACTGGCAGGACGAATACCTGTCTGCGTCCCGAGTGTCGATAGGGGTCGGGGTGCGGTATCGCTTTCTCCAGGGGGTCTACGCAGAGTTGGGGACGGCTTTCGTCCACGGGTTCGGTCTTCGGTTCATCGGGGGGGCGAACCGCTGGGCGGAGATGCTGAAGGTGGGATATGTATTCTGACGGATGACAAGAATAATTTCAATGTTTTATAAATCATTAACCAATCGAACGATGAAAAAAAGTTTACTTTTCCTGTTGGCGGCGAGCGCGGTGATGGCCTCCTGCAACAAAGACGGAAACGAGGCGGGCGGACCCGCAGCAGACCCGGTGCTCATCAATCCCGTGTTGAATTTCTCCCGGGCTTCGGAGACGAATTTCGACGAAGGGGACCAAATCGGGCTCACGGTCCTCAAAACGGACGGAACCAAATATGCGGAGAATCAGTTGATGACTTTCCGGGACGGCGTGTTCTCCGGAAACCTGCAATGGTATGCCGAGGCGAACGACAAGTCCACGCTGACGGCCTACTATCCGTACGACGAGGCGGGTGCCCCGACCGATTTTTCCGTGGAGACCGACCAGACGACGGGATACGGGGCGTCGGACCTGATCGCGGGAAGCAAGGCCGACGTGCTGCCCACGGCGCAGGCCGTGGTGGTGCCGTTCAAGCACCTGCTGACCAAACTGTTGGTGAATGTGACCAACGAGTCGGGTTCGGATATCCGTTCCGTGGTCCTCGGGGGATCGGTCCCCAAGGCGACCGTGGATCTGGCTGCTCTGACCGCCACGGTGGACGGCAGCGCTTCGGCCGCCGAGATCACCGCACAGCAGGTGACGGCGAACAAACAGTACCGTGCCATCGTGGTGCCGCAGGAGGTGGCCTTCACGCTGACGGTCAGCACCGCGGACGACAGGACGCTGAGCCAGAACCTCGCTTCGGCGAACCTGAAGGCCGGAGGCCAGTATACGGTGGACGTGCGTGTCCTTCCGGACGACATTCAGGTAACGCTCAGCGGCGAGATCACCGGCTGGACGGACGAAGGGGCGATCGGCCCGGCGGAAGAGGTGGCCTTCGAGGAGCATCTGGACGAGAACTATTTCCTCTATGACGGCGAACGCTACACCACGGTGAAACTCTCCAACGGACAGTACTGGATGGCCGAACCGATGCGTTACATTCCCCGGGGGATCACGCCTTCGACCGATCCGGTCGCCGACAGCCACATGTGGTACCCCTACAAGCTCAACAACGAAGACGGTTCGGAGAACACGATCAACGCCGCCAGCGCTACGGCCCTGACCGGTGCGGACGACATCAGGAAGAACGGTTATTTCTACGACATGTATGCCGCGCTGGGCGGTGTGGAGGTCACCGAGGAGAACTGCAACGACTTCGAGGGCGTGCAGGGTATCTGTCCGAAGGGATGGCATATCCCGACCCGCACGGAGCTCTGGAACCTCTGCGGGCTGTCGAACAAGGCTGCATCCGGCGAGAGCGGCAACCAGATCAACGAGGAGGCCCTGTTCTACGATCAGAACTACGGCGGCGGCAATATGGCGAAGTTCAACGAGGCCGGCTGGAATTACGTGGTTTCGGGCGTGCGGATGATGACCAATTTTGCGGCCGAACCCAAGTATCAGCTGACCCAGTTCTATTCGGGCAACACCTCGAAGAGCGAACTGTTCGGTACGCCGGCGATGACCTACATCATGTCGTCGACCTGCTACACTCCGCTTTACCAGGATAAGGAAGATCCCTCGAAGCTGACCAATATCCAGTTCTTCTCCATGATGACGACGTTTACCACCAAGTATCCGGAGGGGAGGATCAACGTGGCCTATATCAGCACCAAGTCCGGGCAGCAGCTCCGCTGCGTGAGGGATTCGCAGTAGGGAAAGATTCCGGAAACGGGGCGGGGCCGTATGGCCGGATGCATCCGGCCATACGGTCGTTCGCAAACACAGGAAAGGGATGCCTCATGGGGAGGTCGTCTCTTCCGCACATGAACGAGACACTATGAATCCAGTTATCCAATGTGACAACATAACGCACAGTTACGGGAAAAAACTGATCTACGAGAACCTCTGTTTTTCGGTGGAGGAGGGGAGCGTCGTGGGGCTGCTGGGACGGAACGGGACCGGGAAGACTACGATCATCAATATCCTGAACGGCTATCTCAGGCCCCGCAGCGGGGTATGCCGTCTGTTCGGGGAGCCGATGGACTGTCTCTCTCCCGCCACGAAAGCCCGTGTGGGGCTGCTGCTGGAGGGGCATATCCAGCACACCTATTTCAATGTGGGGCAGATCGAGCGGTTCTACGGGCGGTTCTTTCCGAAATGGAAGAGGGATGCCTACTACGAACTGCTGGAGAAACTCCGGGTGACACCGACGCAACGGATCAGCACCATGTCCTGCGGGCAGCGGTCACAGGTGGCCCTCGGGCTTCTGTTCGCGCAGGACCCCGACCTGCTGATCCTCGACGACTTCTCCATGGGGCTCGATCCGGGTTACCGGAGGCTTTTCGTGGAGTACCTGCGCGAATATGCGCGGGCGGGAAAGAAGACCGTGTTCCTCACCTCGCACATCATACAGGATATGGAGATGCTGATCGACGACTGCATCGTCATGGATTACGGGCGCATCCTGCTCCACCGGCCTACGAAGGAGATCTTGGAGGGTTTCCGTCGTTACCGTTTCACGGCGCCGGGTCCGGTGCCGGAGAAGTTGGAGGGTCTGTGGAACACCTCTGCGATCGGGAACCGGTGGGAGACCTATTCCTTCCTGGACGGGGAGCACGTGGCCGGGTTGCTGGCGCCTTTCGGTGCGGAGAACCTGAGGGCGGAGAGGCTCTCCCTGGAGGACGCCTTCATCGGGTTGACCGGAAAATACTGAAACTTTCTGCGACATGGTAAAAGCTATATTCTACAAGGAATGGATCAAGACCCGGCGCAGCGTGTGGCTGGCGGCGGCGGTCATGGCCGGCTGCACGGCCTATGCTTTCGTGGAGTCGGGGCAGGAGTTCCGCCTCTCGGGGGCCGTGCAGGTGTGGTATGGTGCGATCGTGAAGGATGTGCCGCTCCTGCCGGCCGTCATGCAGTGGGTCCCTGCGTTCGTCGGGGTGCTGCTCTCCCTCTCTCAGTTCGTGCCGGAGATGACGGACAGGCGTCTGAAACTCACTCTGCACCTGCCGGCCGGGGAGGATGCCCTGTTGGCCTCGCTGCTGGCCTATGGTGCGGTGGTGCTGGTCTTGCTATATGCACTGACCTGCGCCGTGCTGGCGGTCGGGTTCTCCGCAGTCTATCCCCCGGAGATCGTGGGGAACATGGTTCTGGACTCCCTGCCGTGGTTCTTGGCCGGAATATGTGCCTATCTGCTGACGGCCTGGATCTGCATGGAACCCGTGTGGCGCTTCCGCATCGCCTACGGACTGGTCGGAGCGTGTCTGTGCGCCTTCTTTTTTGTGGACGGTCCTGCCGGGGCCTGTCTGCCCGTGATACCTTATCTGACACTGTTTACCCTGCTGTGTTTCTTCTTCCCGTTCCATTCGGCGGGACGTTTCAAGGAGGGAGCCCGGTAACGATACGAGACGAATTATGAAACATCAAAATATCCTTCATGCGGTGATCCTCGTGTGCGCCACGGCTGCGTGCATGTGGGTGTTGCCCGCACTGGTGAAGATGGCGACGCGCGAGCCGCAGGAGTATCCGTTCGTGTATTACGGTTCGGTGCTGAAGGGGTTCGGGCTGGTCGACTACAAGAACAAGGAGATGCCGTTGACCGACCTGGACGGAAACCGGTACACGGCCGAACAGTTCGACTCGCTGATGCCGCTGCTCAATTACCGGCAGCTCATGTCCGACGGGAGGCTGCTGGACAGTATCGGGGGGCGTGAGGTGACCCCTCCGCTGCTCCGGATGTCCACCGTGATCTTCCGCTACAAGCCCGAAGAGGTGTCGGCTCCGGAGTCCGGGCTGTACATCCTGCAGGAGTCCATGCCCCGTCGGGGCGGCCTCTCCATTCCGCCGGACGTGTTCCGGTTGCGTGGGGGAATCGAGTTTGTCGATGCCGCGACCAATCGGGTGGACGAGAAGAAAAGTGCCCGTTTCCGGAAGGCGATGGAAAAAGCCGGTTTCGTCTTTCCGGCCCGGTGGGCGGCGGGGAATCCCACGACTCTCAAATCGTATGACGAGGGATACTTCTGCCTTGATGCACGGGGGCGGTTGTTCCATCTCAAGATGGTGAACGGGCGGCCCTATGTGCGCGATACGCATGCAGGGGATTCGATCGACATCCGTTCTTTCTCCATGTACGAGGCGCCCGACCGCCGGTTCTACGGTTTTATGTTCGACCGGAAAGGCTCCCTGTACATTCTGGAGAGCGATCTGGCGGGAGGCTACGAGCCGAGGAAGCTGGGCATGGGGCCGGTGGACCCGGAGACGGACCGGGTCACGGTCATGGGGAACCTGCTGTACTGGACCGTGACGGTGGAGACGCCCGGAGGCCGCCGCTATTATGCGCTGGATACGCCGACGCTGGGGCCGGTAGCTGAGTATCATATAGATGCGGAACCCGACCGTTGGGAGAGGGTGTCGCGCCGGCTCTTTCCGGTTTACCTGACCATGGGACGCGAAAACACCTCTTATGTGGCTCCTCATCTGACTTTTACCGGTGTTGCGGCGCTGGCGGCCAATGTCGTTGCGGCGCTTCTCGCGTTGCTTGCCACAGGCGGCGGGCGGAAAAGAAGGGTATGGACGGTATGCTATCTCCTGCTGACCGGGATCGCCGGGCTGGCGGCGATGGCGTTGCTGCCCCGCTTGCGCCGGGAATAAATAGAAATGAAGAACGAAAAACCTTAACACGAAAACGCTATGAAAAGATTATTTCTGATCGCCGCCCTGTGCGGCCTGATGGCAGCCTGCGGCGGAAACGACAACCGGAAGAGTGGCGGAGAGGGTTCGGAGACGGCCCGCAGCGCCGCAGCCGTCGCGGAGACGGAGACTTACGGGTTGGATGATCTGCTGGCCGAGGCGGATAAGCTGATCGGCAAGAAAGTGACCGTGCGCGGCTATGTGACGCATACGTGCACACATTCAGGCAAACGCTGCTTCATCGTGGGAGAGAGCCAGAAAACGTCCATGAGGGTGGAGGCGAAAGGCAACATCGGCGGATTCAACCGCGAGCTGATCGGCTCGCAGCTGGCCATTACGGGCACGATGCACGAAAACCGTCTCAGCCAGGAGTATCTGGCCCAGATGGAGAAGGAGATCAATGAGAAGAACGTGAAGGAGCCCGAGTCGGGCGAGGCGTGTGCCGCGGAGCTGGCCAATATCGAGGAGATGAGGGCGTGGATGAAGGAGAACGGCAAGGATTACTACGCCTTGTATTACATGGACGGAGAGGATTATGAAGTCGTGGAGGAGTAGTGTTGTCCGCTGGCTGAGGGTCGTCCACCGCGACCTGGGCTACCTGATGGTGGGAATCTGTCTGGTGTACGGCATTTCGGGCCTCCTGTTGAACCACATGAACGGGAAGGACCCTGCCTACCGGAGCAGCTACTACACGCTGGATTTTCCTGCGGGACTGGACCGCGACGGGGTGAGTGCGGCATGGAACGGGAGGTCGGGTCTTCCCCGGCTGAAAAATGCCCTGCCCCTCGACGACCAGCACACGAGGCTCATGCTGGAAGGGGGCATGGGAGTGTACAACAGCGCGACCGGTACGCTGGACTACGAACTTCACGAGAAACGGGCTCTGGTGTATTGGATCAACAAACTGCACTATAACCGGGTGGACGGATGGAGCGTCATGGCCGACCTGTTCGCCGTGTCGCTGGTCTTTTTCGCCCTTTCCGGACTGTTCATGATTCCGGGGCGGAAGGGGCTGCCTGGCCGTGGAAAATGGTTCCTGCTGGCGGGCGTGCTGATTCCCGTGTGCTATGTGATTTTTACCTGACGGAAATGGTATAGTTTAGTCAATTTATTTGGGATGACTATCTTCACTTTCATGTTGAACCATAATATTCTTTCGATATTTGAGACACAGTAAGAAAAAAATAATTCTAAAAAAGGCTGATTAAACATGTCAATCACCCCTCGTATTGTAAATTATTAAGGTGGGAGAGGGTCAGAGGATCGAGGCGCAGATTTTCCGGATTTCGCTGAGGCGCTCGGCAAGGCGCTGGTCGCGGCGGGCGAGCTGCACGTTGTAGCAGGTCTGGAGGTTGATCCAGAAGGTCGCCTCGATGCCTCGGGCCGATTCCTGCATCAGTGCCATGTCGGTGGAGACGGGGCGCTTCCCTTTCACGATGTTGTTCAGAAAGGTGTAGTGCACGTCGAGCATCTGTGCGAATTTCTTCTGGGTGATGCTGCGGGCCTCCAACTCCTCCTTCAACACTTCTCCTGGATGGGTGGGTTCGAAGAGAGCCAGGTTGTCCGACCGATATACTCTGTTCTGCGTTTCCATATCCTTACCGATGATGATTGCTAATATTCAAAATCAAACAGACCGAGAAGACCGGCTCGCGGCCGTTTCGCGCACCCGGAACCCCAGCCGGTACTTGGCGTTGATCCGCACTGATGAAATCCCGGCCCGGTCGCCCGTCAGCACTTCGTAATTCAGCGAGTGAATCCGGTGGAATTCCCATCTCCGGGAGAGGGCACCAGGGGGCATTCCCCCAAAAGAGACGGGCAGACCAATCCCTATGGCTATGGCGATGTTACAGCGAGTGATGGAATTTATCAGGATATATGCCACATAAATTACCAAATTCTCCATCTACCACATTCATCGCTTTTGGTGCTCCACTGTACTTGATATGCCCAGCCAAATATAGTATCAATAAGAATAAAATTATAATTATTCCCTGTTGGATACAATTCATACCTACCGATAATTTCCTCTTTAAAAAGATCATCTACAATATAGTTACAAACCAAATATTCAAATCTGCTTTTATCATTGTTAATTCCAATTTGAAGTGCTGTTACGCGTCCTGTTGCCGTATCTAATTTCAGAGAATTATATATATTCGATGTTCTATATACCTTATATCTGCCAACTATATTTTTCCTGAAAGCATCATGTGCAATATCCGAGAAATTTTTCTCTATGCTTATCAGCAAGCTATCGCGCTGAATCTCCGTTAATGGTTTTACAGCAACTTTTAAAGAATCAGAACTCTGCCCATATATGTATAATGAGCCAATAAGGAAAAAGACAATAAAAGATAATTTTTTCATAATCAATCCTTGTTATAAGTTCATGTCAGTTTATTAATCAAATATATGTATTTTTTGCGTATCTTATCTTATAGACACTGCGCAATGTGCGGAACAGTTGGCTTATCGTGGTTTCTTTGCAATCCCTCTATTTCAACCAATCTTCATAACGCTGCAAAAACGACATGTCAATGTCTCGGAACGGGATGTCGAGGCGGATAGAAGTGAAATTTCGCAAAGATTAGAGAGAGTATTTGTATACTTCTGCATTGCCTAACTTATCCTCGCTTTTCAGTTTAAAAATTAGGTGTTTGTAAAACGATTCAACACTGCCGTATTGTGTTTGCGAACGGGAAATGCGACACTAATGTATCGGCAGTGTATTCGCGTTGCTGTGCGGTCATTTCAACGATAAGGTTGTTGTATTCCGTTGTTTTTGCGGCTATCAACCGTTCGATTTGCTCCTTGTTGGGGCAGTTACGTTTGGGTTTGTTTTTGTCAAATCCCAAAAACGACCGTGCAGTGAAAGTATGGGGTAAACGTATTTACGTTTACGATCTTTTGTAACTCGGAGCATTAAAGGAAATGTGCCGTCTTTGAGCGGCTTGGACTTGTAGCAAACAACATCTACGGTAGCTTTCATCGTGTAATCTCGGTTTACACACTGGTTTACACAAACGGGCAAAAAACGTGTAAACCGAGCAAAAGAACAGCACAATCGGAACGCCTGCGACAAAACACAAAAAGCCCCTCGGATAGTTCTGAAAGGCTTTTTGTTTTGTCGGGGTAGCGGGATTCGAACCCACGACCCCCTGCTCCCAAAGCAGGTGCGCTAACCGGACTGCGCTACACCCCG
>CDZF01031084.1_pt1 | contig 19431 bp, 10 predicted proteins | sample 557591 | NCBI WGS metagenome assembly CDZF01 (sample SAMEA3182093, study PRJEB8094) | gut metagenome | biome: human; feature: gut; material: Stool; isolation source: human stools | place: Canada | collected 2012-02-04
TGCAAATGTACAAAAATTTATGGCTGACAGAAGGGAGTTTTAGTTCATTCTTTACCACTATCCGTTCAAAAAGGTACATTTAGAACGGATAACCGATGGCAAAATGCAACGCCATGCTGTCCTTGAACTTGGGAATATTATAATACCCCGACTTCCCAGTATCATACGGATCATGCAGCCCGATACCCAAGTCCAGACGAAAAACAAGAAAGTCCAAATCGTAACGCAAGCCAAATCCCGTGCCTAAAGCAATCTGTTTCGGGAAATTCTTCAACGTAAATTCACCATCCGGGCGGTTTTCATCTTTACGCATCAGCCATACATTGCCGGCATCCAAGAATACGGCTCCATGCAAGTCGGCAATCATACGGAAGCGATACTCGATATTGGCTTCCATGCGAATATCACCCACGTGGTTGATATAGGTATATTTCCTATCCGTCTCGGGAGGATAACCGCCCGGACCTATACTGCGTGCAGAAAAGGCGCGCACACTGTTGGCACCACCGATATAGAACTGTTCCGTATAAGGTGCGGTCGTAGCGTTGCCATACGACCATATCACCCCTCCCGCAATACGCGAAGCAATCATCTGGTTCTTGTCTATCCGGTAATGGTACCTGAATTCCGAGTTCAGCTTCAAGAACTGTGCAAAAGGTACACCGAAAAGCTTCTTCCCTTCCTCACTGAACGGCTTGCCGAAAATACGGTAAACAGCAGAAGTCAGGTTACCGGCCGACGCAACGGTGGTCTGCCACCAGATGGGGTTACGCTTGCCGCGCACGGAAGCGTTGTCATAAGTATAGGTGTACTCCATGGCAGGAATGAACTGGTCGCGCAAACTAACGTAGAGTGCCGGATTCTCGGCACGCAACGTATCGAAAGCGGCAGTAGGATTGCGCAGTACATTGAATGTCAACCGGAAAGGAGTTATACTGTGCCTGGAAGTCGATTTGGGCTGGAAGTCATAAGTGACATTACCGCCAAAAGCCAACAGCTTATAATACTTGGCACGGTTCATCTGGTCGGCATATAAACGGAAAGTCGTTGTAGCCGGGAAGTCATACTCACGGTCGCCCATCCTAGGAAACACCACGCGCGGAAAGATAAGCGAAGTGGAGATACCCAGTTCATAACTGTTCATCAAGGAAGAACTTGCCTTGCCCGTCTGCCATTCGTACGAACCGTTCAACTTCACATTCCAGCTTTCACCGCCACCGAAGACATTGTTCTTCGTCACCGTAAAAGCGGCACCCGGTCCCGTCTGGTTATTGCTCTTCATGGTGACATTAAAATCCAACTCCGCATCGTAGGGTTTATCGAGCGCGGCAATGACCCTCACATCCAATGTATCAGACACAAACGCCGTATCACGCGGTATATACTGCATCTCCGCATAACGGAAAATACCGACGCTTGCCAGACGCTCCTGAATACGGGTCTGACGGTACAAACTATACAAACTCTGCATAGAACGCTGGCGGGCAATACCTGCGCTGTCTTGTATCTGACGTTTCCGCCGATAACCTTGATAGTTCAACCAACGGTAAAGCATGTTGGGACGTACCGGAGGTTTGTTGTAGTAATGTATGGTCAAGCCTTTGTAATCCATGCTGTCATTGGGTTCCTGCCCCTGCTTTCCAAGAAGATAGACGGATTTACGCCCCACACGGAACTGCTTCTCGGCTACCTTTGGCATACCGGGAACGGGAATCAAGCGCATCTGGACATGCCCATTGGGAACTATCATGGTATCGGCCTGATAGGTCAGGTAGTCGGGACGGAAATAATAACAGCCCACATTACGCAGCAGGGTACTGATACGGGTACGCTCCCCATCCAAATCAGCCACATTGAATTGTTCTCCCGAACTGATAAGGGAACGTCGGCGTCCCAGCTCCATAATGCGAGTGGTACGCTCGCTGAAACCACGATAATATACCGTATCTATAAAGTAGGGGTTACGCATGTTCACCGTATATTGCAACTTTGCCTTCAGCGAGTCCTTCGGGTCGATAAATGTCTTGTAGCTGACGCTTCCGTTGAAATAGCCATAATCGCGCAACAAGTTAACCGCCGCCTTCTGGCGTATATCGGGATTCACCGTAGACATAAGCACCGGAGTGGCGGCAAATTTATTGAATATCCACTTTCCGAATCCCTTCTCATACTTCTGGAAACCATTGTAAATCCACAGTCCGAAAGGAAAGGGATAGCGGATAGTAGAGCTTCCCAGCAACGAATTGTTCGGTGCCGTAGCAAGGGCGGCTTCCACCTCTTCCATAGCAATCTCACCAACAGACGTTTCACTGCGGTTCAATACAATCATCGGCTTTTGGCCGGTATAGAGTATCTCCCCCTCGGGCAAGTGCTTCGTGGTGGAGCAACCTGCCAGAAATATCAATCCTGCAATATATAATATCAGTCGTTTCATATCACATTCCTACTTTTTCATATCGCTATTTTCAGCCTCCGGTTTTATCTTTTTCTTCCTGAAGATGAAGAGTTCACTCAATCGGTCCATCTTCCGGCGCAGCACAAGGCCGACACCCGTTTCGGTTATCTCACCGTCGAGTATGCTTTCGTAGTTTTTATTATGGAATACACGGACATATCGAGTACCCGACGCATCAAGACGGTATTCCAGCGATATATTGTCAATGAATGATTCCGCATCGTTCGTGGCATTGGCCCCGGTGGACACTTTTCCACCGATGACTATCTGTACGCGGTCGTTGAAGAAACGCTGGGAATAACGAAAACTGAAGTCTTTCTGCGTGTCACCCGTTTCAGCAGAGGTACGGTCTTCCACACCTACACTGATATTGGCCCCTTTTATACCTCCCGCCAAGGAGTTTATCTGGCTCTGAAGTACTGAGTTCAAGGCGGCTCCCATTGACAAACCTCCTCCTTTGGCACCACTGTTCAGGTAAATACCCGTGGCAAGCATGGCAATGGCCTGCTTGCTACGCTCTTCTGCACCCATTGCCTGCAGCTCATTCTCTACTGCGGCATCTTCGGGCGCCGAAATATCGAATATCAAATCGGGAGCGTCAAGCCTGTTCTTGATGGAAATGGAAACATCGAAGTTCACCATGCGCGAACCGTCCCCGTCACCATCGGCCACAGAAGCACGCATACGTTCCGTAGCCTTCAGGCTCAGCGTAGGATTCATAATATTCCCCCGCCAATCCACATAACTGCCGGGATTGAACTGGAACTCCTTCAACGGGATGATAGGCAGCGAATATTTCATGACGCCACCCGAAAGGGTATAGCGTCCGGTAAGGCTCATATCCCCTTGGGGAGTATACTGCATATTCAAATCACCGCCACCTTCCAGTTCGATGTATTTGCTACGGTCGGGACTCAGATCGGCACGAAGACGGACAGCATCGTCAATATGGACGGACATATACATTTCCAATCCTCCCAAAGACATGGCAGGAACCTCATCTGCTTTTACCGACGTCGTATCGGTGAACGAGGTAAAGGTAACCAGCCCACTGAGACGGTCTTCCACCGTTAAAGGGGAATCGGTCAACACGTAGGTTACGTTGGTATTGCCCAGCAAATTCATGTTTCCACGCATCGTGAGCCCGTCAAGCGGCCCCTTCACCGTGGCATGCAAGTCGACGAACACCTTTCCATACACCAGACTTTCGCGAGTACGCGGTGCATCCAGCAACGTATAGTTCTCTGCCAGCAGATTGAGGTTGGCAGTAGGACGCTCCATATTCCGGAAATCAACCTTACCGTCAATCGTAAACGGATTCTTGCTGGTGGTATAAATGGCAAACTTATCAAATATCAACTGATTGTCCTTTATCTGTACCGGACGGTTGTCGAACCAGTAACGTGCTCCCGCCTGGCGTGCATAGACAGACACACTGTCCAAAACAATATCACCATGCATTTGAGGCTTGTCCAGCGAACCATAAATATAAAGCCCTCCATCAATATCTCCGGTAAAGGCCACCGTTTGGTCAGGGATGAATGCATTGGCCATCTTCAATGGAAAATGCTCGAAACGGGTGGACACTTCCAGGGTATCCTTTCCGTTCTTCTGCGTCAAGATACCGTCGGCGGTCATCACTTCTTCATTATCATATGTAAAATAGGTATTCAGATAGTGCGTATTCTTGTCGCCCGGCAACCAGGTAGCCCCCAGGCCGATGTCTCCAACCGGTTGGCGTTCGTAGGTCAGTTTCTCTACATTGGCTTCGGCGGACACCTGCAGGGAAGTGGCAGTCTGTATATAATTTGCTTCGGCGGAGAACAATCCCGTAAGCCGGGGCATATAAGGAAGTACCTCCGTAAGTTCATCCAAGCGCAATCGGCTCAGTTCTACGTTTATATTCTGCAAGGAAAGGGTATCATTCTTGTCGGATTGCATACGGAAACACAGACCATCGTCGCTGTCCATATCAATATTGGCATAGACGCGCATATTCTTATGCAGATAAATCCAGTTACTATTGTCCGCAAAGTGGAATTTACGGAAAGCGATAATCGGCTCGGCAGGAATAAGGTTCAGCAGCACACCATTACCGCGACCGTGTCCTTCGGTCAACGGACGGGCATTAATACCGAATAGAACACCGGTCTGCCCTTTTCCATTCACATAATCCACAGTCAGTTCCGCATCTTCATTACGGACTTCACCCGTCAGTGTGCTACGGAACACAAACTGCGGGTTCTTGGGACCGTTTATGACACCACCTTGCAACTTCATGCGGGCAGTATCCTGCTTTACTGTAAAAAATATCGTATCGAGCTGCAAGGAGTCCATGCGCAATCCGTGAACAGCTGTACGTCCATTGATGCCGACTTGCGGAGTAAATCCGAAGCTCAGTTTGAAATCATTATAGGAAATACCCTTTGCAGCCAGGAAATAGCTGACGGGATTCTGGTTACCGGCTTCCAGATGCATGCCCGCTGAAGGAAGGACTTGGCGCAAAGCGGCATGGTCCAAACGCCGTTCATCAATCTGCTTTGTCAGGATAGAGACAAATTTATCCGACTGTTCCATCAACTTCTTCAACGTGCTGTGAGCGCGGAAACGCAGATTCAAGTCACCGGCATCAAGCCTCAACTTGAGAGAATCATGACGTGCCTCCGCTCCCATTGTAAAGGCAAACGGGTGTTTCAATGGTCGGGGCACCAAACCCAGCTTATGCAGATTCACCTCTTCCACATTTAAATCCAAAGCGCCATCCAGATAGCTGCGGTCAAGACGCATATCCGCATTTCCCTGCATCTTGAGAAGGACATTATCGCTGGCAAGACGGACGGTAGCAACGGATGACTTGAGTCCGGCATGCACATCTACACCGGAAATGTCCCAATGGCCATACTGTAGTTTTTCCAAGGAGGCATTCAAAGCGGCCACAGTTTTTCGTGATGCCACATCCACCCCTTGCCCCTTAGCGGACATCTTTGCCGTAAGAGTATAGATAGAGTCCTTGGGCAGGAAGTGATGCACCTGCAAGTTGTTGATGGCAAGGTCGGCATGGTAGGCTTCCGTAGCAAGATTATAGGCGGCGTCCAAATTCAAGGCGCCTTCCTTCTCCTTCAGTTTTAGGGCGGCAGTGCACTGCGCCCCCTCCATACCGAGACGTGCCGCAAGGTGCATACTGTCCGGCACAATGATGGAGCCATCGGGAGCAATGTCAGCTAGTCCGGTCAGGAAGTTCAAGTTCTGCGTATGCATTTCGAAGTCCATGCTTCCATTACGTTTCACACTGTCGGTCAAGCTCCAGAATTCTCCTCCCCCACTCAACGAAAAGGCTCCGGGCAGCTCAGCCGTAAAACGGGAAATCTGCATCTGCTTCAGGTTTCCTTCCGTACCGGCATGAATCACCAACGGACGGAACGGATAGGCTTCCTTGAAAGCTTCCGGCAAGCCACCGGCAAAAAGCAGTACATCCTGTTTGCCGATACGGGCATTGAAACGGGCTGTCAGACGGCCGGTGGTAGGTATATTTATCAGTTCCCAGTAAGTCTGTGCCGTAAGGTTCATCTCACTATGAGGTGTCAGCAACTTCAAAGAAGGGATACGGATAACGGTAGAATCGGCAAACAACCGCCCGGTCAGGGAAGTTACACTCAAACCGGAACGCTCATACATGGAAAATTCCCGGATAACGGCATTCATATCTCTGCCGTAGTACATCACAGAATCAATGCCCAGGCGAATGTCGCGAAGAGCAATGTGCGAGGGGTCGAAGCCTATCGCACTCCCCGGGCCACCGGTATCATAATTGACAGAAGTTCCAGTCAGCAGGAATTTTCTCCAGCCATAGAACTGGTGTTTCAGGTCGGCAGCAGCGTCCGCAATCTCAGCATCTCCTATATGGGCTTTCAGCCCCATGGAGTCCAATGGCATCTGTAAATCGACCGAGACGTTCTTCAACTTCAGAGTATGGAGTGTGACTTTCCAGTTTAACGCAGTGTCAGTAGTGTCCTTGGGAGTCTCAGTGGTATCTGCAAGCATCACCTGCACATGGGTATCGCTCAATTCTATATTATTGAGGATGGCATCTTCTTTTGTAAGGTCTATGCCATGGCTTTCGAAAAAGAAATGCCCCAGTACTCCTTTGATGCACATACCTTCCATTAAATTGGAGGAGTTGACAGCAACTTGTTTCAAGGTAATGTCATCCACCTCCACTTTCCCTTTGAGCAAAGGCCATGCCTGTACCCGTACGTTCAAACTTCCAAGATTCAGCAAGGTATCGGGATGCTGCACATCAACAGCACTGTCGGCAGGCTGTACCACCAATACACCGCGGACCAACAAATTCAAAGGAAAGCGAAGGTCAATCCGCTCCACGGATATGTCCATACCCGTAGCACCTGATGCAATTGCCGTAGCCTGCTTCCGTATCAAATTCTGTACGGGAGGCACATAAAGCAATATCATCAATATTATAAACAGTATAATAGGAGTAAGCAGCACCCACAGTGCTATTCTCAACCATTTTCTTCTCATCGGAACGTCAATCTTTCATCGTATTTAAAAGTCCTACAAAGTAAACAATTTCTTTCGACATTTGGTTCCCGACAGAGAAAAATCACGTATTCTTCTCTGTTCCCCCATTACGGAAAAGCTGTTGCCTGAGTAATGACATCCTCTATCAAAACGAGGGCGGCAAGGGCGTGTTCTTTCAACTCTCCGGTAAAAGGCACTCCATGAGAAGTTTCCAACAGTTTCAGCAATGCAACCAGTTCCGCTGCTCCAATTAAAGTAAAGAGGGGAATCATTTTGTGGGAGACAGCAGCCATCTCGTCCACATCCTCATTCTCCACAGCCTTCTGCAAACGCTCCGCATTGAGGCGGGTTTCAGCCACAAAACTTTCCAGAATGGACTTTGCCGCCTCGGGGTCATCGACCGAAAAAGCAGTGAGCGAAGAGAATTTATACCCCGGGCAAGCCGAAGTTTCCGAAACTTCCATAACCTCCATCCCTTTGTCCTCCATATTCAATTCATGTAGCAATTCACTGACGGTAAACGGCTTATGCAGGCATCCGGCAAATCCATGCACCGTAAATTCCTCACGCTGCATGTCACTGCGGGCAGTGACAGCAATCACCGGAACAGACTGTGCCTGCGGTATGTTCGAAGCACGAAGCAGTTTCAGTAAATCAAAACCATTAATAGCAGGCATCTGCACATCAGTAAGCAGAACATCAAAGGTTGCAGTGCGCAAGGCATCCAGCAGTTCATCCAGTTGTAAACAAGAGACAGAATTTATACCACTCTGCTGAAGCATGGCGGCAGTAAGGGTAAGCTGAATACGGTCATCATCGATAAGGAGGACATTCTTCAGTGAAGAATGAGGAACGGGGAATGAAGAATTGCCATTCGGCGTGGCAGCACATCCCGATTCTTCATCCTTCATTCTCCGTCCTTCACTCCTTACGGGATAGATAGGAATATATATGGTGAAAGTGCTTCCCTTGCCTGGCACACTGTCTACATCAATCGTGCCTTCAAGCAACTGTACCAGCATACGGACAATGGAAAGTCCAAGTCCAAACCCCTCTTTACCCTGAGCACCCGGTAAGCGGGTAAACTCCTGGAAGATACGTTCCCGGTCGGCAGGTTCCATACCTTTACCGGTATCAGCAATGGCAACTACCAGTCGACGGTCCTCGTAACGGGCAGTCATGGTAACACTGCCTTGGTCCGTAAACTTCACGGCATTGGACAACAAATTGTTGATAATCTGGCGCAGACGCAAGGGGTCGCAAATATAGGTACCGCCCAGCTCCGGGGCAATGTCGCAATGAAGCGCCAGTCCTTTGGCAGCCGTAAGTGGTTCAAAACTGACGTGTATCTCTTCAAGCAGGCGGGAAGGATGAAAGGTGACCCGGTTGATTTCGGCCTTGTTCAAATCAAGACGATGGAAGTCGAGCAAATCAACGACCAGCTTCAGCAGATGTTCCGATGAGGTTTTCATATTGTCCAGATAGAACCGCTGACGCTCATCCACCGTCAGACGGGAAAGCAAGTCGGCATAGCCCATAATAGAACCGAGCGGGGCTTTGAAATCATGGGTAATGGCAAGCATCAGTTTTTCACGGACAGCGAGTAAATCCTCGGCACGACGACGGGCCTCTTCCAACTCACGACGGTAACGGTTGCTTCGGGTTATGTCGCGGCCGATGATAATAAGAAAAAAAGCGGAAAGCAACACCGCACCTACGGCAATGCCACTGATAATCTTGGCCGAACGGCGTCGGACCGCTTGTTGATACTCGGCTTCCGTCCGTGCACGCAGCAGAGTTTCCGTCTCGTAATCTTTCAGCAAGCTGTCAATACGAGCGGTCAGCATATGGTCCAAGCGTTGCAGATAGCGTTTACGTCGCTGTATAACAGTGTTTACAGCTTTTTTCTGCTGGGCCACGGCACGCAGTTTCTCATGCAAAGAATCGGCCGGATTATAGGGTTCAATCACCGTATCCGTTGCAAATTCAAGGGAGGTCTTTACCTGGATAGCCGTATCTTTCTTTGGGGGGACAAACACTTCACCCAAACGACGGAAAAACCCCTTCTTCCGAGGGCGTGTCACGACGGTATCCCGATGTGTAATGATACGGTGCTGCACACGCTGCTGGGTCACTACCGAGTCCTGCTGGGCAATTATCTGCTCAATGTCACTGGTGGATACCATGCTGTCATTCGCCTCACTCAGCGTGCGCAGCATTTTTATCGTATTGGTATCCTTCTCGCGTATCAAAGCAAGCACGCTGTCTGTCCATTGTACATCGCGGTCATCAGTAAGAATAAGGTTCTCCATTTCCCGGTGTACGAAAAACAAGGAAAAAAACAATACCGCCAGCAACAAAGTGTAGCCTACGGCAATCTTTACTTTGGAGACATTATTCATACTATCAAATCCTTTCCCTGGTCTGTTTACGGAACCTCAACCACAGCATCACTCCCGCACTGGTCAGTCCGAACGGGAAAGCCATCCAGACTCCCGTCAGCCCCCAACCGAAAACGAAACCGCAAAGGTACCCTACGGGCAAAGATATAATAAAATAGGATATAAATGCAATAATCATCATCGGTTTCACATCCGAGATGCCGCGCAGGGCATTGGCAAAGTTAATCTGCAACCCATCGCCGAACTGGTAAATCAAGAACGGGAAGAAGAGAGCGGCAACCATGCCGGACACTTCCGCATTGTCCGTAAACCATCCCCCTACCTGACCGCGAAGCGCAAAGACGATACCCAGCAACACCACCTCCATACACAGGATGATGTGAAGGCCGGCATACGCCGAGCGGCGCACATTCTGCCCGTCTCCCTGCCCCTTGAAGTTGCTGACACGCACGGCAACCGCAGCGCCCATGCCATAATACATCATGAAGGTGAACTGAGAGATAGTAAGCATTATCTGATGCGATGCTAGGGCAAGTGTCCCCAGCCAGCCCACCATGACGACGCTCAGACTGAAGGAAGCGGTCTCCATACCCATCTGCATACCCACGGGCCAGCCCAGTGCATTGAGCTTCCTGAACATCGGCATCGACCACCCCAGCCGCATGAAGCCGAGCCTGTAACGGATAAACCGGCGGCCGCGAAGCACAATCGCCGCAAAGACCACCACCATCACAATGCGGGAGAACAAAGTGCTGATACCCGCACCAAGCAGTCCCATCTCCGGAAAGCCCAGCTTTCCATTGATAAGTATATAGTTTCCTACGATGTTAAGCGCATTCCCTCCGAGCAGAATCCACATGGCCGTCTTGGTTTCGGTGATGCCGTCCGTAAACTGTTTGAAACCGTTGAACAGCATGACAAAGACCAGTGAAGCAAGCAACACCAGATAGTAAGGCTTGATTAGAGGCAACAATTCTCCGGGCTGTCCCAGCCGCTCCACATTGAAATAGAGAACAGCCATGACAAGAGTCAGCAACAAAGCCACCAGCACATTGGCAACCAGGCTACACCGCAACGCCTGCCCTGCCTCGGCAAAGCGGCGGTTACCGTAGAAGCCCCCTACAACCGGTGTCAGCCCGTAGCTGAAGCCCGTACTGAAAATAATGCAAAGAGTAAACAGATTGTTTACGAAAGAAGCGGCACCCAGTTCCTCCGTGCTGTGATGCCCAATCATCAGCGTATCGGCAAAACCAAGCACAATGACTCCCAACTGCCCCACCACAATGGGTAGCCCCAGGAGAAGCAATGCTTTATAGTGCTGCTTATACGTATCAAATAATTTTTTCATACTAAAGGTTTTCTTTTTGGTAATAAAGCACAATCCCGTTTTCATCGCGGAAGGTCTGTTGGGCGACCCTATGAAGCTGTTCTGCCGTCACAGAGCGGTAATTGTCCACTTCACGGTCTATGTCTTCCGCCTGCCCGGTCAGTTCAAACCAGGCAAGATTCGTGGCAACATTCAGATAATTGATGTTGCCGAATATCTGTGTAGACTCAAACTTGTTCTTTACTTTCTCCAATTCCTGCTCTCCAACAAACCCGGATTTCAACTCTTCCAACTCTTTCCGGACAGCAGCCTCGGCTTGTTCCAAAGATACGCCTGCAGATGGTTTTCCACTGATATGCAGCAGGCCGGCATCCCGTGTACCGGAGATATAGGCATCGAGACTGGAAAAGAACTTCTGCTCCTGCACCAGCCTGCGGGTCAAGCGACTGGAACGTCCATTGCTCAGAATATCCGACAGAATATCGAAGGCATAATAATCGGCATCCTCACGGCTGCACATGTGATAAGCCATGAACAAAGCATCCAGAGGAACATTCCGTTCCACCGTCTGCCGGCGTTCTGCCGTCTGTACAACTTCTTGCGGTAATTGCCTTACGGGCACATTCCTACGGGGAATGGGAGCAAACCATTTTTCTGTCAGCCTAACCGTTTCTTCCCACGAAATATTTCCGGTAACGGCCAGCACTGCATTATTAGGTGCATAAAAACGAAAAAAGAATTCCTTTACCTCGTCCAGCGTGGCATTGGCAATGTGAGAGAGGTCTTTCCCGATAGTAGGCCAGCGATAAGGATGCGTTTGATAAGCCAAAGGACGAAGCAGATGTCCCACATCACCATACGGCTGGTTCAAGCAACGTTGTTTAAATTCCTCCATCACTACCGCACGCTGCACTTCAAGACTTTGCTCACTGAATGCCAGTTCCAGCATGCGGTCGGACTCCAGCCAGAAGCCGATTTCCACATTCGATTTTGGAACCGTCAAGTAGTAATTGGTTATATCATTATTGGTCCATGCATTATTCTCTCCGCCTGCCAATTGCAAAGGAGCGTCATAATCAGGAATATGCACCGAGCCTCCGAACATCAGATGCTCGAACAGATGGGCAAAGCCCGTATGCTCGGGATGTTCGTCACGGGCACCCACGTCATAAACAATATTCAAGGCAACCATCTGCGTGCTGGTGTCCTCATTGTGCACCAACCGCAGACCGTTGTCAAATATCTTTTTGTTTATTTTCATAAAATGGAATGACAGAATCTATCATCAATCTATCACTGTCACTTTTTTAATAACCACATCCTCTTCGGGACGGTCGTTACGGTCAGTCTTGACCTTCTGTATTTTATCAACAATATCCATACCTTCCAGCACTTCACCGAACACGGTATATGCACCGTCCAAATGTGGAGTACCGCCCACGGTAGTATAAGCCTTCACCTGCTCGGGGGTAAACTTGAACTCCGGTTCCTTGGCAACCTGAGCCTCTGCCTGCGCAATCAAGGAATCTTGCAAATCCATCAGACTGTCCTGGTCATTATTCTTACGCATCTTGTAGATTTCCTTCATGTGTTTCTGCGCCAACGCGTTGAAAGCATTGTTCAAGCGCATCTGATTCATCTGCTGTTCCATCCCCAGCAAGGTAGAGTCATTATACACTTTTCCGGTCACAATGTAGAACTGGCAGCCGGATGATGCCTTGTCAGGGTTCACCTCATCACCCTGGCGTGCAGCCGACAAAGCACCTTTTTTGTGAAAATACTTCGGATAAACAAATTCGGCAGGAACGGTATAACCCACGTCGCCTGCCCCCAGCATCTTGCCTTTCGGAGCCTTCTTCGATTCCGGGTCACCTGCTTGTATCATAAAGTCCTTGATGACACGGTGGAACAGCGTACCTTCATACGTGCCGTCTTCCACCAGCTTGATAAAGTTATCACGGTGTTTCGGGGTTTCATTATACAGTTTCACGGTGATGTCACCCGCACTTGTTTCAATCTTCAGCTTCGTTTCTTTTTCCATATCTTCCTCTTTCTTTTGTCCCGGCTTGCAAGCAGTCAGACCGCAAACCAGTATAGTTAATAATACAATAAGATTTCTTTTCATTTTGTTTTTTATTTAATTTAAGTTTGCAAATATACTAAAATCAGACAAAAGCACTTACCTTTGCCTACATAAAAGAGATAAAAGGCTAAAGCAATGACATCCATATTAATTGTAGAAGATGATATTACTTACGGCATGATGCTAAAAACATGGCTCGGCAAAAAAGGTTTCCAAGTAATCTCCGTCAGCAGCATTGCCCGTGCTCAAAAACATATTGAGTCGGAAACCGTAGACTTGATATTGTCTGACCTGCGCCTGCCCGACAAGGATGGCATTGACTTATTGAAATGGCTGGGCGAACACGGCCTGCAAATACCGCTTATCATCATGACAGGATACGCTGACATACAGTCGGCCGTCCAAACCATGAAACTGGGAGCCTGCGATTACATTGCCAAGCCTGTGAACCCGGACGAATTACTGAAAAAAATAGGCGAAGCCTTGAATGCATCATCCTCCGCTTTGAAACAGATGATGCATTCGTCCCGAACAGATGATGCGTTTACCCCAAACAGACCATCCGTTTCACCCAAACAGACGATGCATTCCGACAAGATGAAAAATCAGCCTCTGAAGGGTGCAGAAGGCTCATTGTCCTCCTCCGACTTCCTTGAGGGAGAGAGCGACGCAGCCAAACAACTCTACAATTATGTGAAACTGGTTTCACCTACCAATATGTCTGTACTCATCAATGGTGCCAGCGGAACGGGCAAAGAATACGTAGCTCACCGCATCCACCAGCTCAGCAAGCGTGCCGACCAGCCGTTTGTAGCCATCGATTGCGGTTCTATTCCCAAAGAATTGGCCGCTTCGGAGTTCTTCGGGCACATAAAGGGCGCCTTTACCGGCGCACTGACCGACAAAACGGGCGCTTTCGTCGAAGCCAACGGCGGTACCATCTTCCTGGATGAGATAGGTAATCTGAGCTATGAAGTGCAAATACAGTTGCTGCGTGCTTTGCAAGAGCGCAAGATACGTCCGGTAGGTTCAAACAAAGAGATAAGCGTGGACATACGTCTGGTATCCGCCACCAACGAAAATTTGGAGCAAGCCATCGAAAAAGGGGCGTTCCGTGAAGATTTATATCACCGTATCAATGAATTCACCCTACGCATGCCGCAACTCAAAGACCGCCGTGAAGACATCCTGCTCTTTGCCAATTTCTTTCTGGACCAGGCCAACCGCGAAATGGACAAGCAACTGACCGGCTTTGATGACAAGGCATCCCGCGCCCTATTGGAATATCCCTGGCCCGGCAATCTACGCCAAATGAAAAATATGGTACGCCGTGCAACCTTGCTGGCACAAGGCAAATTCATTACTATCAACGAACTGAATGAACTGAAAGAACCCGCACCGGCCATCATCGGTATCCCTCTCCGCAATGAGGAGGCAGAGAAGCATCAAATCATCGAAGCCTTGCGGCAGACGGGAAACAACAAGAGCCGCGCTGCACAACTGTTGGGCATTGACCGCAAAACGCTGTACAACAAGTTGAAGCTTTATAACATATCCGACTAAAAGGTGTGGAATTATTCCACACTCCCCTCCACACATTCCACACTTTTCCACACTATGCCACACTTTGCATAGAAACATATATCACTAACTATCAGAACATTATCCAACACACACTCTTTCTGGCACACCATTTGACCTATATTAGACGTAAGCAACAAGCGCTACAACAAGCAAGCACTTAGACTTAACAATAAGATATACCAACCTAAAAGCAAATGAATTATGAAAAAATTAGTATTAGTAGCAGCCCTGTTTATGTTTGTTTGTGGCGGAACGTTCTTGGCTCAAGCTAAGGCTCCGGTAGAACAGCCGAGTAAGACAACAACCTTGTCTAACGACACTGTGGTAACGGATACTTTGCAGAAAGCCGAGAACGTCCAAGACACAGCAAAAGTGGCCCAATAACAGTAAGCACACTACAACAAAAAAGCCGTTTCCTCCTTGTCTATTCTGGGAAACGGCTTTTTTAATTATCAATTGTTAATTAAAACATCACCAATGTCTTTCCGGATAAAGGTCATTCCACCATGCCGGACTATCCTGCAGCCAGCGGGCAAACCAGGCCATAATTGAATTGTGCCACAATTCACGTTTTGCATAATCAAGTACAAAATGGTTTTCACCATCTACGGTAATAAATTCCACCGGCTTGCCCAATATCTTCAGCGCATTGTACAATTGGATACTTTCACCGATAGGCACGTTTGTATCTACCGTGCCATGCAGCAACAACAGAGGGGTATTAATCTTGTCCGCATTGAACAATGCTCCATGCTTCGTAAACAAATCGGGATTATTCCAAGGATAGCTATCGGCTGCCGCAACAGAGTTATAGGAATATCCCCAATAACCCTCGCCCCAATAGCTCGTTACATTGCTGATGCCAGCATGCGAGGCAGCGGCAGCAAACATGTCCGTCTTAGTCTGCAGATACATCGTCATGAATCCTCCATAAGAGGCACCCAGGCATCCGATACGTTTATCGTTGACAAACGGATGGGCTGCACAGAATTTCTTCGTACCTTCAATGATCTCATCGGCCGTACGCTCACCCCATGCATTGACATGGCGTGCAGAGAACTCCTGGCCGTACCCGATGGCACCACTGGGCTGGATAACATAAACCACATAGTCACGTGACGCAAACAACTGTGCACAGTACGGGGAAGTTATACCGCGAGTCGTAGGAGTCGTTCCTCCATAATAGTACACGATAAGCGGATACTTCTTGTTCGGGTCGAAAGACGGCGGAAGGCAAATCATTCCCTTTATCTCCGTACCGTCCGAAGCTGTAAAGTTCCACTCTTCCATCTGTCCCAGCTCAATCTTGTCGAGGACGGGCTTCATGGGGTTGGCAAGCAGGGTAGAAACTTTTTTCTTCGTGTCGTACGTATAGGCTACGCCCGTACTGGTGTTTCCTCCACCCACATAGGCAGCCACAACCGGATTGTCATTGGCCAGCGTGAAGGAAGTAATCACATCTTCTTCAAGCGGAAGCATTTCAAAGCCGCCCGTCTTCGGAACATAACGGTATATATGCCTGCAATCCCCATCAGTCGTATCGAAATAGATACATCCGTCCACACGGTTCCACTGCACGGGAGACACTGTAGGATTGAAATCGCGCGTGATAGCCTGCACTTTCTTTGTAGCCAAATCCATAATGAATGCTTGGGTATCAAAGTCATTGGCTATGGGATGTTCACCGCAATTCTTGCCAATGCCTCCGAAAGCAGACGGACTGCCCGTCACCAGAAGCTGCTTCCCATCCGGAGAGTAAGAAGCACTTCCCAGATAAGCATCCCAGGCGACCAGCGTATCTGCCTGCAAGGTGGTCAAATCAATCTCGAAAAGAGAAGAGAGGGAGAAAGGGCATCGAGTGATGTCCGGCTTGGAAGTGCTGCACAACAGTTTCTTGCCATCCGGGGAAATATCATTCAGATAGACGTTGTGACTACCGTAGGTCAGACGCTCGGAAAGTCCCGTCGCCACATCGTATTTCATGAGATAATAGCGGTCACGAGAATTGGGGATACGGTCGTCCGGATGCAAGAGACGTTTCAACGGGCCACTCACCTTTTCGCCCTCGTCCGTGAGCATATAAATAAGATAGTCTTCTGTAGGAGACCAGCTGAAATATCCTTCGGGAACATTCTTCAGCAGCACTTCCTCACGCATCGTGGCGGGATCGAACACAACCAGGTCATTCTGCTCCTCGCCCATAACCGTATAATAGAGCTTGTTGCTGTTGGGCATCCAGTTCATCTTTTCATTGGCATTGGGCAATATCACCCGGCCGGTCTTTACCTCGGTCAGCTCACAACGGGTCCTGGAACGCTTCACGTCGTAATTGTCCGAATAGCGGGTCAGCAGATACTTGCCGTTGGGCGAAAGAGAAACCCTGCTCGCTCGGGAGCCGAAATTGGTGTTGAACAAAGAGAAACGTCTCTTCATGTCCGGTGCCATCCGGCAGGCTACATCGGCAAAGTCCTTTTCCTTTTCAAATTCGCATTTCAGCATCGGCTGCATCTTGTCGTCCGCGCTTGAAAGCAACTTGATGACAATCTCATAATCCGCTTCGGGGTCCATACGCAAACTGACAGCCGTAGGACGGACCTGCGACAAGCTGTCCTCCGCTGTCTCCTTGACTTGCTTGGATTCACCGTTTACAAACACCTCAAAACGGGCAGGAGAATATACATTCAGCTTGCCCTTCATGAAACGCTCCGCACGCAGATTGGTAGCAAACAGATAGAACAGATTGTCCTTGTCCGCCTTTGCCACAGTTACATATCCAGCCGTATCAGCAACCATACGTTCGTACCGACCTCCGTCGAAGTCGAGACTGACCTTCGTCTTCAGAAGATTGCCGGTAGTAAACTTGTCTCCCTTGAAGTTGATACTATCGCCCTGGAGGGGAGTGCGCACCGTAACGGCCGGACGCACGTTATACTCAGCAACTCTTTCCTGAGCTTGGGCAGCCAATCCCGCAAGGAGCAGCAAACCCGACAAAACTGTGATTTTCTTCATTACTGTAAGATTAAATCGTTTCAAAACCATTCCATAAATTTCCGGGAGGAACGGGCGCCTCCACTTCTATCAGTTCTTTGGACACCGGATGCACAAAACGGATATACCGCGCATGCAGACAGATGCTGCCGTCGGGATTGGAGCGGGGCGAACCATACTTCAAATCTCCCTTGATGGGACAGCCCATCTTTGCCAACTGACAACGTATCTGGTGATGGCGTCCGGTTTTCAAATCTATTTCCAACAGATAATAGTTCTGCGACCGCCCGATGAGCCGGTAATGCAAAATCGCTTTCTTGCTGCCCGGCACCTCCTTGTCGTATGCATAACTCTTGTTCTGTTTCTCATTTCGCACCAGATAGTTCACCAATTCCCCCTCTTCCTCGCGGGGCAAGTTCTTCACTACTGCCCAGTAAGTCTTCTTCACCTCGCTATTCTTGAACATCTCGTTCAGACGCGACAGTGCCTTACTGGTCTTGGCAAAAACAACAAGACCGCTCACGGGGCGGTCCAGCCGGTGAGTGACACCGATAAAGACATTTCCAGGCTTGCTGTACTTCTCTTTCAGGTACTGCTTTACAGTTTCCGAAAGCGGTGTATCACCCGTTTTGTCTCCCTGAACTATCTCGGAAGCGGTCTTGTTGACTATAATGATATGATTGTCTTCGTATACGACAGTCATCGGTTGTTAATGTTTAATGATTAGTGATTAATGATTAATGACTAACACCCAACTTCTCATTAAACATTAATCACTAATCATTAATCATTAAATTACATATTCATCCCACCATCTACCTGAATAACCTGACCGGATACATAAGAAGACATATCAGAAGCCAGGAAAGTAGCGATATTTGCCACGTCTTCGGGTGTGCCGCCACGACGCAAAGGAATCTTCTTGCACCATTCAGCCTTCACCTCTTCAGACAAGGCGTCGGTCATGGCTGTCATGATGAAGCCCGGAGCAATGGCATTGGCACGGATTCCACGAGAACCCAGCTCCTGAGCGATAGACTTGGCCAAAGCAATCATACCGGCTTTGGAAGCAGAATAGTTGGCCTGGCCGGCATTGCCGTGAACACCTACCACAGATGCCATATTGATAATGCTACCCGCCTTCTGGCGCATCATGATGGGTGTGCAGGCATGGATAAAGTTAAATGCCGATTTCAGGTTGACATTGATAACCATATCCCATTGCTGTTCGCTCATACGCATCATCAGACCGTCACGTGTGATACCGGCATTGTTTACCAGAATATCAATACGTCCAAAGTCCTTATGGATTTCTGCCACTACATTGGCAGTGTCTTCAAAGTTTGCTGCATTGGAGGCATAAGCTTTTGCCTTTACTCCCAAAGCTTCCAATTCTTTTGCCGTAGCCTCGGCATTTTCATCAATCACCAAGTCAGTGAATGCAATATTTGCTCCTTCTTGAGCGAACTTCAAAGCGATAGCCTTGCCGATGCCGCGTGCAGCACCTGTCACAATGGCTGTTTTTCCATCTAATAATCCCATATTATTTTAAAATTATTTATAAAATGTATTCTTACTTCTTTCCCAATGCACCAAGTACCAGACGGGTCACGTAAGTATCGCGTACCGCATCGTCCAGATTGGCCCCTATATGGCCGCGGATATAAGGTGTTTCAATACCTTTGACACTGTAATGCACAATCTCGGCAGTCATATCCAAGTCATCTATCTGGAAAACACCCTTCCCCATACCTTCACGCAGAACCTCCTTGAAAAGCAGGGTCTCTGTAGCATCGAAACGTTTGCGCACTTTCTCCACTCTCCAAATATCCCGGAAGAAATTGGCACGAAGAGTACCATTCCGAAAGACAACCTCTTTTACCGCATCCAGATGAGTGTAAATCATTTCCATCAGTTTCTCGTCCGGCTGAATATCTTTCTCTACCACGTGCTTCATCATATCCGAAAGAATATCCAGCTCCGACTCAACAACAGCCAAGTAGATATCTTCCTTGCTCTTAAAATAGGTATAGAGCGTTCTCCTACCTTTCTT
>CDZF01028607.1_pt1 | contig 19257 bp, 18 predicted proteins | sample 557591 | NCBI WGS metagenome assembly CDZF01 (sample SAMEA3182093, study PRJEB8094) | gut metagenome | biome: human; feature: gut; material: Stool; isolation source: human stools | place: Canada | collected 2012-02-04
TTATTACCGTGCTCAGCGGCATGAGCAATGTTGAGCAGATGCAGGATAACCTTTCTTACATGAAGGATTTTAAAGGCCTTACCGCCGCCGAAGAAGCAACGCTGAAACAGGCGCAGGAGGCGCTGGCAAAAATTCCGCTCATTCCCTGCACCACCTGCAACTACTGCGCCAAGGTCTGCCCCATGAATATCGGCGTAAGCGGCAGCTTTACGGCAATGAACTATTACACGCTGTATAAGGATTTGGCCGCTGCCAAACACCAGGAAAACTGGCTTGTTACTGGCCACGGCAAAAAGAAGGCCGCCGAATGTATTAAATGCGGCGCCTGCGAAAAAGCCTGCCCGCAGCATATTAAAATCCGCGAAGAACTGGTAAAGGTTACTGAAACCCTGGGCTGATATGTTAAAACAGAAGCATCCGTTTTATAAACGGGTGCTTTTTTATGTGCTTTGGCAGAATTTTGTGATATAATGGGAACGCTTAATAAATTTTACCCTGTTTTAAGGAGCAGCTATGAGCCGTAAACCTTTTGTGCCCGCAGCCCTTTTGGGCAAGCTGTGGCGCTGCATAATAGAATTTGAAATGCTGAAGGAAGGCGACCGCGTGCTGATAGGCTTAAGCGGCGGCAAAGACAGTATGTTTTTAACGGCCGCGCTGGCCGAAGTGCAGCAGTATGCGCCTTTTAAGTTTGACCTTGCCTGCTACACGGTTGATACCATGTTCAGCAGTGATTTTCCCAGAGCTGATTTGGAAAGCTTCTGCGCGCAGTACGGACTTAAACATTACAGCAGCAAAGTTGATGTTACCGAAGCGTGGCAGCACCGCACCAACACGCCGTGCTTTACCTGTGCTTATTTCCGCCGCGCTGCCACCAATCGCACGGCGCTGGAGCTGGGCTTTAACAAAGTTGCCTGGGCGCACCACCATGATGACGCCGTGGAAACCTTCTTTTTAAACCTTGTTGCCAGCGGGCAGCTTAAAACCTTTCTGCCGGTAACGCCGCTTTCGCGCACGGGGCTTACCTTAATACGCCCGCTTTTATATTACCGTGAGGCGGAAATCATCAGTATGGTTGATGAGCTTAACCTGCACCCGCTGAAAAACCCCTGCCCCTACGACGGCCACACCAAACGCCAGGAAGCCAAAGAACTGCTGCGCTCGCTGCAGGGCTTCAACGCCGAAGCGTATGACCATCTGGCGGCTGCCATGCGTTTTGCCAATGCCGAACTTTGGCCTGCCAAATGCGGCAAAACGGAGCTGGCAGATAAATTCCACGCATTTTGGCAGCAAAAGCGCAAAAACAGGCAGGAATAACGCCGCCCGCAGCGAATATAATTTTTTGTATGACATTTTGACCGGAGGTTTTTTATGACAGTAAAAGAGTTTAAACATGATTATTTCAGTTTTAAAGGGCGTTTGAACCGCAAGCCCTTTTTAATGCGCCTGATGATGCTTGGCGCCATCAGTATCTTTTTTGTTTTAATCGTTATCAACGCCGAACCGCACCTTAAGGAAGACCCCGCGCATTTTGCCACCAACGTGCGCAAATCGCTGGTGTTCTGGGTTTATTATATTCCGCTGATTATCGCCAGCATTTCGCTCGGCGTGCGCCGCCTGCACGACCTTAATTTAAGCGGCTGGTGGATGCTTCTGGGTTCCGGCGCGCTTTTAAGCACTGTAAACACCGGCAACACCGCCATTGACCTTGCAGCGGCAATTTTATTTTACATTGCCCAGCTTTTCAATCTGTTCCTGATTTTCTTCCGCGGCACCAAAGGGCCTAACCGCTTCGGCGAAGACCCCGTACCCCAGCCCGTAAAAGAAAAGAAGAAAACCAAAGAAGAACGCCGCGCCGAAGCCAAGGCACGCAAAGAAGCAGCCGAAGCAGAAAAACGCGCCGACGAAGAACTGGAACGCGAGATTGCCGAAGCGCATCCCGACTGGGACGAATATGACCGCTATGATGCCATGCAGGAGGCCAAAGCCAAACGCGAAGCCGAAAAAGCAGCGTCAGAAGTTAAAGACGGCACCGAAAACAAAGAAAGCAAATAATTGTACAAAAAATCCCGCCAAAAGCGGGATTTTTTTATGCATATTTTGTTTTAAACTAATATATATTTGGTACTGCTGCGCCTTACCAGGCCAGTACTTCCACGCCGGTATCGGTAACAAGCACCGTGTTTTCCCACTGGGCCGACATGCTGCCGTCCTGCGTATAAACAGTCCAGTCGTTTGAAGCATCAATAAACACATCACGGCGGCCGGCGTTAATCATCGGCTCAACCGTAAATACCATGCCCGGCACCATCAGCATGCCGGTATTTTTTTTGCTGTCGTGGCACACAAAAGGTTCTTCATGGAAATCAACGCCAACACCGTGCCCGCCAAATTCCGTTACCACGCTGTAACCGTGCTTGCGTGCAAACGGGGCAATGGCAGCGCCGATATCGCCGATAAAGGCCCACGGCTTGCAGGCTTCCACGCCGCGGCGCATACATTCTTTGGTAATGGCAACCAAATCCTGATTCGGTTTGGAAACTTTGCCAATCATAAACATGCGCGAAGCATCGGCGTAATAGCCGTTGTAAATAGTGGTTACATCAACGTTAACAATGTCGCCGCTTTTAAGCACCGTTTTATCGGGAATACCGTGGCAAACCTGGTCATTAACCGAAGTGCAGATGCTTTTCGGGAAGCCGTAAAAACCGAGGCAGGCCGGAATACCACCGCTTTTAGTAATAAAATCATACGCCAGCGCGTCAATTTCTTCCGTCGTCATGCCGGCTTTAATTTTTTGGGCAATCAAATCAAGGCAGGCATTGTTAATTTTGGCTGCCGCACGGATGCCTTCAATCTGTTCTGGCGTTTTTATCATATCCATATCGGGAACTTCGCAGCCTTTGGCCTTGAATTCGGCTATTTTTGCTTTTATTACTTCAATATCCATAAAAATCTCCTTTAATACAAATTTAATTTTATAGTGCTATTATAACACATATAACATAAAGTGACAGCCCAAAGTCAGCTTATGCTTACAAATTATTTTTCTATTATTTTTTGTTTCTTTATGTTAAAATATTGTTAGTTTTTGTATAAGGAGGAGCCGATGGAAGCTATTTATTCCAACATTGCCGATTTTATCCTGCATTTTGACCGTTACCTGCCCGTTGTTATGGAAGCCTACGGGCACTGGATTTACGCATTTTTGTTTATTATTGTTTTTTGTGAAACAGGGCTTGTGGTAACCCCGTTTCTGCCGGGCGATTCGCTTTTGTTTGCCTGCGGCGCGCTGGCGGCATCTGCCGAAGGGCTCAGCCTGCCGCTTCTGGCCGTTATTTTCCTTGTGGCTTCAATCACCGGCGATGCCTGCAACTACGAGATAGGCAAGCACCTGGGGCATAAAATACTTGCCGCCAATTCAAAGCTGATTAAACCGGAGTACGTAAAAAAAGCCGAAGATTTTTACGCCAAGCACGGCCACAAAGCTATTTTCCTGGCCCGTTTTGCCCCGATTGTGCGTACCTTTGCGCCTTTTGTAGCAGGTATCGGCACCATGCACTACCGCACCTTTGCCATTTACAATGTCAGCGGCGCCTGCACCTGGGTATTTTTATTCCTCGGCGGCGGCTACTTTTTCGGCAACATTCCGTTTATCAAACAAAACTTTTCGTATGTAACCATGGGCATTATTCTGTTTTCGCTTACCCCGATTATTTTTGAGGTTATCCGCAGCAGGCGTGCCAAATAACGAAAGAAGGCTGAAAGATGTATTATTTTACCAGTGACTACACTACCGGCTGCACGCCGGAAATTTTAGAAGTTTTGGGAGCAACCAATCTTGAAGAAACAGCAGGCTACGGCGAGGACGCCTACTGCGAAGCTGCCCGCGCGCTGATTCAGAAAGAATGCGGCCGCCCGGATGCGGACGTTTATTTTATGATGGCAGGCACGCAGACCAACCTGACGATTATCTCCGCCTCCCTGCGCCCATTCCACGGCGTTTACGGCACCGCGCGCAGCCATATTAACACGCACGAAGCCGGCGCCATTGAACGCAGCGGCCACAAGGTGCTTGTAGTGCCCGATGAGGACGGCAAAATTACCGCTGCCCAGATTGCCGCCGAACAGGAAAAATACCTGCACGACCCCAGCCGCGAGCATATTGTAATGCCTAAAATGGTTTACATTTCGCAGCCTACTGAAACCGGCACGCTGTACAGCAAAAAGGAACTGGAAGATTTATACGCCGTATGCAAGCAGTATAATTTATACCTGTTTATTGACGGTGCGCGCCTCGGTTACGGGCTTACTTCGCCCGCCTGCGATTTTACCATGCAGGACATTGCCAATAACTGCGACGTGTTCTACATTGGCGGCACCAAATGCGGCATGCTGTTCGGCGAAGCGGCGGTTATTTTAAACCCCGCCATTAAAGAGGATTTTATTCCGCTGATGAAACAGTGCGGCAGCGTACTTGCCAAAGGCCGCCTGCTTGGCATTCAGTTTGAAGCCATGTTCACCAACGGTTTATACTACCGTATCTGCAAACAGGGCATTGATACAGCCATGCAGATTAAAGCCGTGCTTAAAGAATGCGGCTTTGAATTTTTGACGGATTCACCCACCAACCAGCAATTCATCGTCATCACCAAAGAAATGTACGAAAAAATAAACAGCCATTTTAAACTCGGCCTTTATGAAAACCTGCCGGACGGCAGAGTGGCAGCCCGTATCTGCACCAGCTGGTCTACCTCGCAGGATGCTGTTGACAAGCTGTGCAAGTTTATTAAAGAGCTGTAAGAAAGTAAATATAGCAATAATGTTTCAGCAAAAGGTTTATATAGCCTTTGCAATTTACTGAAAAAGTAAGAATAGTTCAAATAAAATATTTATATTGTAAGGCGACAGATAAAAACTGCGGCGGATAAAATCAAGGCTTAAAAGTACGAGAGTCCGGTGCCGCGCCCGGACGGAATCGGAGAAGCCGCAGAATTTTTACTGAGCCGCATCAAGATAAATATTTTGTTTGAACATACTACTTAAACAAACGTAATAAACTAAAAGAATTATAAATAAAACTTATAATTATACGCAAAAACACCGCTGTAAAAGCGGTGTTTTTTATTTGCAACGTATTTTGTTATTATATTTTGCTGCGCTACTTTTTACTCCACAGCCATATTTCGCGGCACAGCCAGATAATGAACACGCCGCAGAAATCCAGCACAATGTCGGTAACCTGCGCCGTACGCCCCGGCACAGAAAGCTGAATGTACTCATCCGCTACGGCAACGGCCAGCCCCAAAAACAGGATGTAGCCGGACGCCACGCGGTTGGACACACGCCAGCTGATAAAGGTATTAACCATAATCATTGCCAGAACGGCAAATTCCACAAAATGTGCCAGCTTGCGCAGGCGTGCCTCCAGACGGTCTACCGGCATCGGGTCGCCGATAGCGGCATACAGGCTGTCAAGCCACTGGGCAAGCAGCCCGCTCGCTTTGTATGAAGTTTCCGCAGGCAGCGAAGAATTAAAAAAGATAAAACCTGCAAACAGCACTAACAGCAGCAGCCATAAAAACTTTTTCATTTATACGCGCCGCCCTGTTACTGATTGCGTGTAAGCAAATCCATTACCATCATGTTGCTTACAACGCCAATGCCGCCCGGCACCGGAGTGTAAGCCGAGGCTTTGCCTACAACGGCAGGGTCAACATCGCCCACCAGTTTGCCGTCAACGGCGTTAATGCCAACGTCTACAACAACTGCGCCTTCTTTAATCATATCGGGCGTTACAAAGCAGGGTTTGCCTACTGCCGCAACTATAATATCCGCCTGGCGGGTAATTTCGGCAATGTTTTTGGTTTTGCTGTGGCAAATGGTAACGGTGGCGTTTTTGTTTAAAAGCAAATTGGCAACCGGTTTGCCTACAACATTGCTGCGGCCGATTACAACTGCATGTTTGCCTTCCAGTTCAATGCCGTAATGTTCCAGCGTTGCCATGCAGGCACGCGGCGTGCAGGGCGACATTTTGCCGTAGCCAAGGTACATATCGCCCACGTTTTTCACGTTCAGGCAGTCCACATCCTTGCTGGCGGTAACTGCTGCGCCGATTGTATCGCTGTCCAGCGGTTTGGGCATCGGCATCATCGGCAGAACGCCGGTAACGTAACGGTTGTGGTTCATGCGGGCAATGTCGCGCAGCAAATCTTCCTGTTTGGTATCGGCAGGATATAAAAGTTCTTTAACATAAATGCCCATGCTTTCAGCAAGTTTCATTAAACGGTCTTTGTAAACGTGCGAAGCCGGGTCATCGCCGACAACAATAATTGCCAGCGTTACTTTACGCCCTTTGCCAAGCGCATTGGCCACACGCTGCATAATAGTTTCGCGGTAAGCATCGGCAACGGGTTTTCCCCTCATAATCAAAGTTTCCATAACAGTTCTCCTTAAAACAGTCCGCTTATTACGCCGTCGTCGCTTACATCAATTTTTTCGGCGGCAGGAACTTTCGGCAGGCCCGGCATGGTCATAATATCGCCGGTTAATACTACCACAAAGCCTGCACCGGCTGCGATTCGGCAGTTTTTAATGGTAATTTCAAAGCCTTCCGGGCGGCCCAGAAGCGCCGGGTCATCCGAGAAGGAATACTGGGTTTTGGCCATGCAGACAGGCAAATGCCCATAGCCCATTTTTTCAAAATCCTTCAAAGCATTGTTTGCTTCTTTGGTGTAGTTTACGCCCACTGCACCATAAATCTTTTTGGCAATGGTTTCAATTTTTTCTTTCAGGCTCAGTTCTTCGCCGTACAGAAGTTTAAAATCGGCTTTGCCCCTTGTTGCCAGCGCCACAACTTCTTTCGCCAGTTCAATGCCGCCTTCGCCGCCTTTGGCAAATACTTCCGAAAGCGCAACGTTTACGCCGTGTGCGGCGCAGTGGCTGCGGATGGCTTCCAGTTCTTCCGGGGTATCCTGTGCAAAGGCATTAATGGCAACAACCAGAGGCAAACCGTACTGCTTAATGTTTTCGATATGCTTTTCAAGGTTGACAATGCCGCGTTTTACAGCTTCCACATCCGGTGTTGCAAGGTCTGTTTTCGGCACGCCGCCGTGCATTTTAAGCGCGCGTACAGTTGCAACCAGCACAACTGCGTCCGGTTTTAAACCGGCATAACGGCATTTAATGTCAAAGAATTTTTCCGCGCCCAAATCTGCGCCGAAGCCTGCTTCCGTAATGGTGTAATCGGCAAGCTTGAGCGCCGTTTTGGTTGCCATTACGCTGTTGCAGCCGTGGGCAATATTGGCAAACGGACCGCCGTGGATAATGGCAGGCACATTTTCCAGAGTCTGTACAAGGTTCGGTTTTACAGCGTCTTTTAACAGTGCCGCCATTGCGCCCTGTGCTTTAAGCATACCTGCGGTAATGGGGTTGCCGCTGTAATCGTAAGCCACAATAATTTTGCTCAGGCGTTCTTTTAAATCGTGCAGGCCGGTTGCCAGGCACAAAATAGCCATAACTTCCGAAGCTACGGTAATATCAAAGCCGTCCTGGCGCGGTACGCCGTGCGCTTTGCCGCCAAGGCCGACAACTATGTTGCGCAGTTCGCGGTCATTCATATCAACAACGCGTTTCCACACAATGCGGCGCGGGTCGATATTAAGCGCATTGCCCTGCTGAATATGGTTGTCAAGCATGGCTGCCAGAAGCATATGGGCAGATGTTATGGCATGGAAATCGCCGGTAAAATGCAGGTTAATGTCCTCCATAGGCACAACCTGAGAATAGCCGCCGCCTGCTGCACCGCCCTTAATGCCCATGCAGGGGCCGAGTGAAGGTTCGCGCAGGGCAACGATAACTTTCTGGCCGATTTTGGCAAGCCCCTGTGCCAGGCCTACCGTAGTGGTGGATTTGCCTTCACCGGCAGGGGTCGGGGTAATGGCCGTAACCAGAATAAGTTTTCCGTCAGGCTTATCCTGCACTCTTTTAATTAAATCCATGGAAAGTTTTGCCTTGTAGCGGCCGTATAACTCAATATCTTCCTCACCGATGCCGAGTTTTGCGGCAACCTCAGTAATGGGCAGCATATGCGCCTTTTGAGCAATTTCAATATCCGATAACATCTTGGTACCTCCCTTTTCTGCACTTAAATAACTATATCTTTGTTTTATTCTCTGCCGGAGTTCCTTTTTCCTTCCGGTAGAGATAAATTATTCGAACCATATTTCCAGTTTTGTGCCTTCCGCGGCAACAGTCCCCGGCGGCAGCGACTGCTTCTTCGCCCTGCCGCTGCCGTAAGGCACCAGCACCAGATGCCCGCGCTGCACCAGTTCTGCCGTCTGGCGCATGTCAAGCCCGGTAAAATCCGGTATCTTTACTTTGTTGTCTGGCAAAAATTCCATTACCGGCACTTTAACGGCTTTGGCCCTGTCTTTGGCATCTTCCTCAAACGAAGGCAGCCCTTCGTGCGTGCTCGGCTGAATGCCTTTGGCAACAAGTATCTGCTGCAAAGTATCTTTAAATACCGGCGCCGATACCTGCGAACCGTAAAACGCGCCCTGCGGCGTGTCAAGCATTACCAGCATCGCATACTGCGGATTGGCTGCCGGTACAAAGCCTACAAAAGACGCTATGTATTCGCCCGGGGCATAGCCGCCCTGCTCGGCAAGTTTTTCTGCCGTGCCGGTTTTGCCCGCAATCTGATAGCCAGCAATATGCGCCGGTTTGCCGCCGCCTTCGCTGACTACTTTTTCCATCATCATGCGCATCTGCCCGGCAACATCTTCGGTAATAACGCGGCGCACAACCTTCTTCTGCCCCTGGCGCAGCACGCGCCCGTCGGGCATTACAATTTTATCAATAATGTAAGGCTCCAGAAGTTCGCCGCCGTTGGCAATGGCGCAAATGGCGCGCAGCATTTGCAGCGGCGTTACGGCAATGCCCTGCCCGATAGCCATGGTGGCAATGTCAGGCTCATACATATCTTCCGGCCTGTACAAAATGCCGCTTTCCTCGCCCGGCAATTCAATGCCGGTCGGCTGGCCGAAGCCGAACTTTTTGCTGTAATCAATCATCTGGTTTGCACCGAGCTGCATGCCCAGCTGCACCATGCCGGTGTTGATGGAATATTTAATAATATCCTCAAAGGGCACCTGCCCGCGCCCTTCTCCGTCCCAGTTGCGGATAACGCGGTCGGCAATTTTTATGCTGCCCTTATCCTCAAACACGGTCTGCGGCGTAATGATATTTTCACTCAGCCCCATACAGCCTACAATCGGTTTAAAAACAGAACCCGGCTCATAAATAATGGAAATTGCCCTGTTCGTCCACGTAGAAACGGGGTATTCGCCAAAATCGTTAGGGTCAAAGGTCGGGCGCGAAGCCATGCCCAGTACCGCGCCGGTATGCGGGTCCATCAAAATGGCTGCCGCCGCGCGCGATTTGGTTTCCTTCATGGCGCGGTCAAGCGCATCTTCCAGCACAAACTGGATTTTACTGTCGATGGTAAGGTACACCGTCGGCATATTCTGCGGACGCGAATGGTTCATGCCCGCCTCGCCCATCGGGCGGCCCAGTGCGTCCACCATTTCTTCCTGCTCTGTTTTGGCGCCTTTAATTACGGAATCAAGCGCCAGCTCAATACCGGCGAGCCCCTTGTCATCCGTGCCTACAAAACCCAGAATCTGCGCGGCCATGCTCTTTTTGGTGTAATAACGCTTGCTTTCTTCCAAAAAGTGCAGACCCGGCAGTTTGTTTTCTTTAACTATGCGCGTTACATCGTCCGCTTCTTTCGGCGTCAGGGTACGCTTAATCCATATAAAACGTGCTTCCGTAGTAAAATCGCTGTACAGGCTTTCGGCACTTATGCCGAGCGGCCCTGCCAGTAAATCTGCCGCCAGGCGCTTAACGTTGCGCCCGCTTTTGGCAGCCGCACTGTCCGGGCGGTCCTCCATTTCAACAGGGTCAACATACAGCGATTTTGCCATAATGCTTACGGCAAGTTCTTCGCCGTTGCAGTCTACAATCGCCCCGCGCGGCGAATACATTACGTCCGTGCCCATGGCCTGTGCCATCGACTGCCGCGCCATTGCGTCGCCGCGTATAATTTGCAGCCACACCAGGCGCCCGATAACTATGGCAAAAACGGTAAAAATTAATGCAAACAGCCCAAAAAAGCGTTTTTTGCTGCTGTAAAACTTAAATTCTTTTCTCATTTGCGCCACCCCCTGCGCCTTAAATCAGAGGTTGGCATAATGGGCGGCATACCGGCATCACGCAGCAGTTCTTCGCGCTTTTCGCGCTTAACCTCCGCCTTGTAAACCGAAAGCGCCAGCCCCAGCGCCGTAAGCGATACCACCATGGAAGTGCCGCCGTAACTTATAAACGAAAGCGGCACGCCGATAACCGGCAGGCAGCCGCATACCATCAGCATATTGGCCGCAGCCTGCCCCACAACCAGAAGCGTTACGCCGCTGATAAGCATAAAGCCTTCCTCATCACGGCAGGCAGCCGCCATGCGGAACAGCGCAATGCCCAAAAGCGCAAACAGAAAAATTAAAAACACGGCGCCGCCAAAGCCCCATTCCTGGCAGTAAATAGCAAAGGCAAAGTCGGTATTTGCCTCCGGCAGATAAAAGAATTTGCCGCTGCCCTGCCCCCAGGGCACACCCAAAACACCGCCGCTGCCGATGGAAATTAACGACTGCACCATCTGGTAGCCAGCGTTGGAAGGGTCGCTCCACGGATCGTACCACACCAGAACCCTTTGCAGGCGGTACGGCGCAATGGCAATAAGCCCCACAACGCCTACGAAGCCGCCCGCCATTAAAAGCAGCAGCATACGCAGCGGAAGCCCTGCCAGAATATACATGCCCACAGAAAGCGCGACAACAATCGCCGCCGTGCCCATGTCCGGCTGTTTCAAAACCAAGGCTCCGTATATCAGCGCCATTACCATCGTTTTGTTGCCCGGGTAATCAAATAATGCCGGGCGCAGATGTTTTTTCAGCCGCTTGCCCAACTCGCCGGCGCACACCATAATCACTGCCAGCTTTGCCAGCTCCGAAGGCTGCAAGCTGAACGGCCCTATATACAGCCAGCGCTGCGCGCCCTTGGTTGTAACGCCAACCGTATCAACGGCAATCAGCAAAAACAGTACCGAAAAATAAATAATATTCAGCCAGTGCTTGCTCAGCCATAAATGGTAATCAGGGCCGCGCAGCCCCAAATACAGCATTACGGCAAAGCCAACCGCCGCAAACGCAACATAGCGTTTTAAATAAAAATAGCCGTCGCCGAACATATCCGTCGCTTCAACAAAGCTGGCGCTGAAAACATTAATGCAGCCTATCGCCAAAAGCATCAGCGTAATCCATATTACTGCGTCACGCGGATTGTCCCAGATAAAAAAGTGTTTCTGCATAAATGCCTCTACTTAAACACAACTTCGCAAAAATTAATGGGCGTGCCCAAAGCGCTGAACTTCTGCTCATACTCCGTCTGCACTTCGTTCTCGTACTCCGAATGGTGCAAATCGTAGCTCAGGGCAATAATCTCCAGCCCAAACTCCTTAAACTCCTCTACCGAAAAATCAAACAGAGCCCTGTTGTCCGTTTTAAAGCGCAGGTGCCCGCCGCTGCCCAAAAGCCTCTGGTATTTTGCCAGAAAGTTTCTGTGCGTAAGGCGGCGTTTGGCGTGGCGCGCCTTCGGCCACGGGTCACTGAAATTCAAATACAGTTCCTTTATTTCGCCCGGCTCAAACCAGTCCTCCAGCTGCTCTGCGTTAGCGCAGATAACAACGGCGTTTTCCAGTTTGTTATCCATAATGTACTTGCCCGGGTAATACGAAATATCATGCTGCGTTTCCACGCCAATAAAAGCCTTTTCCGGGTGCAGTTCCGCCATGCCGGTTAAAAAGCGCCCCTTGCCGCAGCCAATTTCAAGGCACAGGCGCTTTCCGGGAAAACGCTCCTGCCAGTGCCCTTTATAATCCTCCAGATTGTGCATCAGCACATATTTATCCTTTAATTCTTCCATTGCAGTTTCAATCCATGGCTTTTTTCTTAAACGCATAATTACCGTCCTTTATAAAAATTTACATCTATTAATTATACCATATCTTAACGCAAATTTTGCATAAAACATTTTAATTTGGCAGGCACATACGCCCCTGCGGATATTTGACGAAGCGCCGCCGCAGTGCTATATTAAATTTGTAAGGGCATACGCCCCCAAAGGAGGTTTTAAATATGAACGAAGCAATGAACAACCTTTTAACCAGAAGAAGCTGCCGCAAATATAAACCCGATATGCTGCCGCAGGAAGTGCTTGAAGAAATTTTAAAAGCAGGCACCTATGCCGCCAGCGGGCACGGCACGCAAAACCCCATTATGATTGCCGTTACCGATAAAGAAATGCGCAATAAATTAAGCAAATTAAACGCCAAAATTTTTGGCAAGCCCGATATTGACCCGTTTTACGGCGCACCGGTTGTTGTTATTGTGCTGGCCGATAAAAAATATCCCACTTACGTTTACGACGGCAGCCTTGCCATGGGCAATTTAATGCTTGCCGCCCACGCGCTCGGCGTTGCCAGCTGCTGGATTCACCGCGCAAAAGAAGAATTTGAACTGCCAGAAGGTAAGGAAATTTTAAAACAGCTCGGCATTGAAGGCGATTACGAAGGCATAGGCCACTGCATTTTAGGCTATGCTGATTGCCCCGAATTACCGGCTGCTGCGCGCAAGGAAAACCGCATTTATTACATTAAATAACTTTTGCAATTTACCCAAAATTTACAAATACCCGGCACGTTTTAACGCCTGCCGGGTATTTTTTGCCTTTAATACCGCGAAAAACGGCTAAAAAACAAGTTACGCCCCTTTACAGTGGTCAGTGCGGAAGCATTGGCAAACCAAAGCCCAAAATTACCCCATAAACGCCAATTTATGCCGATATAACCTTTTGAACGCGCCCGAATATATGATACAATTAAAAAAATATTGCTATTAGAGCGGAGGTGACTGTTTCCCAAGCGGAAACACATTATTTGGATTATTTCGTGATAATTTTAAACATTATTGTAATTTTATTTCTGGTAGCGCTTAACGGCTTTTTCGTGGCATCAGAATTTTCTATCGTTAAAGTGCGCCCTTCAAGGCTCGACACTTTAATTAAAGAAGGCAGCAAAAGCGCGGTTTACGCACGCCAGGTAACGGAGCACCTTGACGCCTACCTTTCCGTAACGCAGCTTGGCATTACCCTTGCCTCGCTCGGCCTTGGCTGGATTGGCGAACCTGCCGTTGCCAAAATGCTGGCGCCGGTATTTGCCCTGCTTAAACTGCCGCCGCAGCTTGAGCACACACTGGCCTTTGTGGTGGGCTTTTCCGTAATTACCGCCCTGCACATTGTACTTGGCGAACTGGTACCGAAATCGCTTTCCATACAAAAAACGGAAACCATTGTTTTATTCGTAGCGCGCCCGCTGATTATGTTCGACAAGCTGATGTACCCGGCCGTATGGTTTTTAAACCACGTTGCCAACTGGACTTTGCGCCGCATGGGCATCAGCGCCGCCAGCGAAGCGGAAGAAGCGCACAACGAAGAAGAAATCCGCATTTTGATGGAAGAAAGCTATAAATACGGCTATATCGATAAAAGCGAGCTTACCTATCTCGATAACGTTTTTGATTTTTCCGAACGCAGTGCCGGCGAAATCATGGTACCCCGCACCGATATGATCTGCCTGTACCTTGAAGACAGCTTCGATGAAAACATCAAAACAGCGCTGACGGAACGCATGACGCGTTACCCCATCTGCAACGAGGATAAAGACCATATCATCGGCTTTCTGCACATCAAAGACTTGCTGCGCGCCCTTAACGACGGCCAAAAGCCCGACTTAAGCACACTGGCCCGCGACGTGCTGGAAGTGCCTGTTTCCATGCCTATCAGCAACCTGCTGCGCCTTTTGCAGAAGGAACGCAAACAGCTTGCCATTTTGATTGACGAATACGGCGGCACTGCCGGTATGGTAACTATCGAGGACATTCTTGAAGAAATCGTCGGTGAAATACAGGACGAATTTGACGAAGAACGCCCCGAAGTGGAAGAAGAAACCGATAAAAGCTATTCCGTTGACGGCAAAATGCTTTTAGAGGATGTTAACGACCTGTTCGGGCTTGAACTTGACGACAGCCAGTGCGATACCATTGGCGGCTGGGTTTACACGCAGCTTAACACGCAGCCGCAGATAGGGCAGACCGTTAAACTGCCCAAAGCGGAAATTACCGTGGAAGAAGTGGAAGCCCTGCGCATTACCCGCCTGAAAATAAAACTCTTAAGTGCGCTCAGCAGCGTTAACCAGGGCATGCTGGACGAACATTTGAATAAGGATTAATTGCGCAGCGACCAACCAAGCAGCGCTGAAACGTTTTCTTCACTAAAGCACAAAATCCCCTTTTATCATTCACATGAAAAAGGGGATTTTTTTATTACTTAATTTACTTGTTCAGTAATATTTAAAACTGCTATTTAGTTAAAACATAATCTGCAAACGGCTCCAGAGGATCCGGTCATCCAGCCCGCTTTCCTTGCCTTCAAGGTCATAGTAGTGCAGCTGGTAAACCATGTTTTTGGCAAGGGTTACACCGCCGCCGACCATATAGCCTTTAAAGCCTTCATCTACATAGTAACTCCAGTCGCCCGGGTACATGGTATGCGCCACAAAAGTACCTGCGCCCTGGTCATAGTAGTTGGCAAACAATCCCCAGCTGCCGGGTTTGTTTTTATCGGCACCTTTGTAATTAAGGCCTACAACATAACCGTTGGTATCAACATCTTTATACTTGGAATTATCCCTTAAATCAATATCGGAATCAAGGTAAGTTGCCGCCAAAGTAAAATCACCGAATTTATAATTGGCGCTTAAATTCCATATGCCGTTATCCGTACCTGTTTTTGCACTGTTATCTCTGCCGTAACTATCAATAGAGGCTAAAGCATCCTGAAATTTATCATAACCGGCAGAAATGCTTAAATTGCCAACTTTGCCGCCAACGGAGGCACCCCACATTTTATCATAGCCATAATCAGTGGGAATACCGTAATAAGCGGTAAGTTTTACATCCTTCCCGTAAGACAGCTCAATTTTTTCGGCGGTATCATCATAAATAAAACCATTGCCTGCATAGTGGTCTGTTTTACCGGCAATTACTTTTACGCCGCCAATTTTACCGTTTACATAGGCCTGATTGAATTTCAGGGTATCGTCGCCGCTGCTGTTTTTAAGGCTCTGGTTATTTTCAAAACGCCCGGTGTAGCTCCAGTCCTCATTAATATTGCCGTTTACAAAAATGCGGCTGCGCAGGCGGTGCTGTGCTACTTTGCCGTATTTACTGCCTAAATCTCCTCCGCGGTCGCCGTATTCATAGCGGATTTGCCCTGTAATGCGCACATTATCGCTTTTCTTTTCCAAGTTTGCTACACGCACGCCAAGGCTGTCGAGCTCACCGGCAAATTCTGCTGCAAGTTTGTCTACGTTTGCACCCTTCGCCATTGCTTTGGCAACAATCTGCGCCATTTCATAGCGGGTCATCAACCTGTCGCCGCCGTAAGTGCCGTCCGGGTAACCTTCTACCACGCCCTCTGCCGCCAGCTTGCTTACAGCGTCATAAGCCCAGTGCCCTGCCGGAACATCGCTGAAGGGATTGGCCGCATATACGCCTGCATTAACGCCTAATGCCATAACAGCGGCTAAAAGTAAAGTTTTTTTCATTATACAAACACTCCTCTTTTAAAATTCAATTATAGAATGTATCAGTTTATGTGCGTAACTGTCCGTTGTTTCGCGCAAGTTTTTTACTTTAATGTGCTCAGTTACCCTGCCGTTCTGCAAAAATAAAACGTCGTCGCACAAATAAGTAATGGAAGTAAGGTCATGCGTAATAAAAATATAAGTTAAATTAAGTTTCTCCTTTAATTCCGCCAACAGGTCCATTATCTGCACTTGTGTATGCGCGTCAAGCGACGATATTGCTTCGTCAAACAAAATAATTTCCGGGCGGCATGCCACGGCACGGGCAATACATACACGCTGCAGCTGCCCGCCGCTGAGCTGGTGCGGAAAACGCTGCAAAAAACTTTCGTCAAGCCCGACAAGCTTCAAAAGGCGTGCGGCTTCTTCGTTATCATCCATTTTTACCTTTTCGCGCCGCTCGTAAACAGCAATTCCTTCGGCAATAATATCCTTAATCCTAAAGCGCGGATTGGCGGAAGTGGTATAATCCTGAAAAACAATGCTCAAGCGGTTTTGCAGCATTTTTCTTCCTTCTTTGGCTGCATAAACATCAACATTTTCCAGTGTATAGCTGCCGCTGTCCGGTTTTAAAATACCGCAGATAACCCTGCCCAAAGTGCTTTTGCCGCTGCCCGATTCACCTAAAATGCCCAGGCAGGTTCCCTTTTGTACATCAAACGATACGTTAAATAAAATCTGCTTCATGGTTTTGCCAAAGAAACTTTTTTGCTGCTCGCTGCGGAAGCTGACGCAGATATCTTTTAATTTCAGCACTGCCTTTCACCTCCCGGCGTATCAACAAATTGCCTGTACCTGCGCATAACGGCAGTTCTTTTTTCCACCAGAAGGCGCGTGTACGGGTCTGACGCTGCCGTTACGATATGCTTAAAATCGCCGCGGTCCACAACTTTGCCTTTGCTCATCACAATTATTTTATCTGCCAGTTTGGAAACCACGCCCAAATCGTGCGTAATAAAAATAACGGCGGTATTGCTTTCGTTTTTAATGCGCAAAAATTCCTCCAAAATTTCGTACTGCGTAATAGCGTCAATCGCCGTTGTCGGCTCGTCCGCCACCAGTAAATCAGGCTCCATGGCCGTGGCTATGCCTATCATTATGCGCTGCAGCATGCCGCCCGAAAGCTGATGCGGAAACTTTTCCAGCACTTCTTCCGGGTCGCGGATAAGCATTTTTTCAAGCGTTAAAATTGCTTTTTCCCTGATGGCTTTTTCATCCAGCCCAAGATGGGCGGCAAAGGTTTCGCCAATCTGGTCACCGACACGGCAAAGCTGGTCAAAGCAGGTCATCGGGTTCTGCAAAACCATGGTAATGCTGCGCCCGCGTATTTTGCGCAGGTTTTCTTTAGATTCCTGCAACAAATCCTTGTTTTTATAAAAGGCCTCGCCTGAAATTTTAAAGCTGTTGTCCAGTAAACCAAGGATTGATTTTACCGTAAGGCTTTTGCCGCTGCCAGATTCGCCAAGAATCCCGAGGCATTCGCCCGGGCGCAGCGAAAAGCTAACGTTATCCACCAAAAGGCTTTGTTTTTCACGGGTATCAAGCAGCACGGACAAATTTTTAACATCTAAAATATTTTCCATTATGCCGCCTCCTTCGGGTCAAATACATCGCGCAGGGCGTCGCCCAAAAGGTTAAAGGCCGTTACCAGAACAACAATGCCAATGCCGGGCACCAGCATCTGCGAAGGATTGGTGGTTAAAACATGTTTTGCTTCGTTCAGCATTGCGCCCCATTCCGGAATTGGCGCCTGCACGCCAAGCCCCAAAAACGAAAGCGTGGAAATGTTAATTACCGCCCAGCCTATATCAAGCGTTGCCAGTACAGCCAAATCGGCCGTTATGGATGGCAGCAGATGGCGCGAAAGGATGAACCATTCCGGCGTGCCTACGCAGCGCGAAAACTGCACAAAATTACAGTCGCGGTACTGCACAACTGCCGTGCGTATCATACGGGCATACCAGGCCCATTTAATGAACACATTGGCTAAAATTACGTTGCGCACGTCAATGCCCAAAAGCGCTACAACGGCAAAAACCATTATCTGGCTGGGGAAAGAAAGCATCACGTCCACCACGCGCATAATAACCTCATCAACAGGGCCTTTAAAATAACCTGCCAGCAGCCCCATTAATCCGCCCAGGCCGATTGTACCGAGCATGGTTAAAAGCGCAAGCCCCAAAGTAGGGCGTATGCCATACAGCATGCGCGATAAAATGCAGCGGCCAAGCTGGTCGGTTCCTAAAGGATACTGCGCGCTCATAGGTGCAAACTTGTTTAAAATATCGTTGGCGTACGGGTCATTAGGCGCTATAAACGGGGCAAAAATGCCGAGAAGGGCAATAAAAATAATTACGCCCGATGTTGATACCGCCATTTTATTATTTAAAAAGCGTTCTAACATTACTGCACCTCCCTGCGCAGGCGCGGGTCAATTACCGTTTGCAGAATATCAAAAATAAGGTTAAAAACTACAAACAGCGCGCCGATTAAAAGAACATACGCCTGCACCACCGGATAATCGCGGTTAAAAATAGATTCTATGCACAAAGTACCGAGCCCCGGCCAGGCAAAAACATTTTCAACAACTATCGTGCCCGCAATAAGCTGCGGTATGCTCATGCCGATGGCAACAAAGCAGGTATGCATTGAATTGCGCAGAATATGCTTTGTTAAAATAAGGCGCTGCGGCAGGCCGCGCACATTGGCATAAAGCACGTAATCCTGCTTCATGTTTTCCAGCATATTGTTTCTTATCAGCCTTATATACGTTGAAATATACGTCAGCGAAACGGTAACGGCAGGCAGTATTAAATGTTTTATACCGGCATTGCCGCTTGTCGGCAATAAGTCAAGCTTAATGGAAACAAACCACATCAGCAAAAGCCCAATCCAGTAAGCAGGCATTGCTGTCGTCATAAAAATAAAGGCGCGCATAATCTTGTCAAACCAGCTGTCTTTATAAACGGCACAGAAAAAGCCGATGGGAATGCTTAAAAATATTACCAGCACAAACGAAGCGCCTGCCAGTAAAAGTGTTGCCGGCATGCAGCGCAGAAGCTCGCCCGCAACCGTGCGCGACGGATTGGTATAGCTGATGCCGAAATCTCCGTGCAGGCAGCTTATTACCCAGTCGGCATAACGGATTAAAAACGGCTTATCAAGCCCCAGCTCCCGGCGCACTTCTTCTACTGCTTCCGGCGTGATAACCGGCACCTGGCGCACGCGCAGCGCAACCTCAGCCGGGTCGGACGGTATCAGGCTGATAAAGCAGAAGCAGATAAAAGAAATACACAGCAGCAAGGGGATAGTGCTTAAAATTCTTTTGGTAATGTAATACCGCATAATAACTCCCTTTCTAATACACAGAGGGTCTTCTTTAACAGAAGACCCTCTTTCTGCCTTATTCTATATACATATCGTGGAACGGCACTTCATACTGGGTC
>CDZF01025224.1_pt1 | contig 19135 bp, 15 predicted proteins | sample 557591 | NCBI WGS metagenome assembly CDZF01 (sample SAMEA3182093, study PRJEB8094) | gut metagenome | biome: human; feature: gut; material: Stool; isolation source: human stools | place: Canada | collected 2012-02-04
GGGATAGGCGTTGTCGGGTTTGCCGATGTCGTCGATCATGCCGTCCTGGACCATGACGTAGCAGATGATGCCCGGGATCACGACGATCAGCGGGAGCAGGATTTTCAGAAAGCCGGCGAAGACGAGGCCTTTCTGGGCCTGGTCGATCGACTTGGAGGCCAGCGCCCGCTGGATGATATACTGGTTGCAGCCCCAGTAGTAGAGGTTGGCCACCCACAGGCCGCCGATCAGCACGCTCAGACCGGGCAGTTCCTTATAGGAGGGATGGCTCTTGTCGAGGATCATGTCGAATTTGTCGCTGGCCTTGGCCGCCAGTTCCTGCACGCCGTTCATCACGTCGCCGCCGCCCAGCATCCGGAATGCCACGTAGGTCGTCACCAGTCCGCCGCCGATCAGGAAGACCACCTGGATCACGTCCGTCCATGCCACGGCCTTCAGCCCGCCGTAGATGGAATAGAGAGCCGAGAAGGCCGCCAGTCCGATGATGCCCCAGATCAGGTCTACGCCCATCATGTTCTTCACGGCCAGCGCACCCAGATAGAGGATCGAAGTGAGGTTGACGAAGATGAACACCAGCAGCCAGAAGATGGCCATCACGGTCTTCACCCGTTTGTCGAACCTCTGTTCGAGGAACTGGGGCATCGTGTAGATGCCGCGGTGAAGGTAGATGGGCAGGAAGAACATCGCCACGATGATGAGCGTGAGGGCCGCCATGAATTCATAGGAGGCGATGCCCATGCCGATGGCGAAGCCCGAACCCGACATGCCGATGAACTGTTCGGCACTGATGTTCGAGGCGATCAGCGAGGCGCCGACGGCCCACCAGGGCAGCGCCTTGCTCGCCAGAAAATAGTCCTTGGAGTCCTTCTTGACCCCTTTCTTTTCACGTGACACCCACAGTCCGATGCCTACCACGAGCACGCAGTAGACGATGAAAATGACGGTGTCGAGCAATTCGAATTTCATGAATACGGAGTTTTAAGTGATTTTTTCAGTAGTCGTCCGGAGTGTGTTCCGGGATCGGTCAGGAGAGTGTCGTGAATTTGTATATGATCTTTTCGGAATAGAGTTCCCCGCCTTCCAGCCGGGCCGGAACGAATTCGGGGTGGTTGACCGAATCGGGATAGCCCTGACATTCGATCGCCACGCCCTCGTGGTCTTCGTATCCCCGGCCACTCTTGCCCTCGGGCGATCCGGCGAGCCAGTTGCCCGTGTAGAGCTGGAGGGCAGGCTGGGTGGTGTGGATCTCCATGACCCGTCCCGACACCGGATCGGCCAACGTGCCGACCTGTTGCAGCTCTCCCTTTTTCCAGCCGTCCACCACCCAGCTTGCATCGTAGCCGCGGGCGTTTTTCAGCGGTTCGAAGTCGGTTTCGATGTCGCGTCCGAGCGTTTTGGCCGTGCGGAAATCCATCGGAGTACCCTCGACCGGGGCGATCTCCCCGGTGAAGATCAGCGCCTTGTCCGCAGGCAGCCATTTCGAGGCTTTCAGTTGGAGGGTGTGCCCCAATACGCTGCCGCTGTGTTCGCCCGCCAGGTTGAAGTAGGTGTGGTTGGTGAGGTTGAGCACCGTGGGGGCATCGCTCTTCGCGTAGAAGGTGAGCTCCAGTTCGCAGTCGTCGTTCCAGTCATAGACCGCCTCGACACCCACTTCGGCCGGATATCCCTGGTCGCCGTCGGGACTGACGAGCGAGAAGACCACACGGTCGGTCTCCACGCGCGAAGCCCAGATTTTGTTGGCGAATCCGCCCGGGCCGCCGTGCAGGTGGTTGGGGCCGTCGTTGCGGGGCAGACGGTACTCCTTGCCGTCCAGCGTGAAACGGCCCTCCCGGATGCGGTTGGCGAACCGGCCCACGCACTTGCCCATGTGGGGCCCGTCGCCGAAATAGCTTTTCCACTCCTTGTAGCCGAGCACCACGTCGGCCAGTGTGCCGTCGCGGTCGGGCACCTGTACGGAGACTACGCTCGCCCCGATGTTGGTGAGCTGGACCGAGGCTCCGCGGCTGTTGCGCATCGTGTAGAGGATGATGGCTTCGCCCTCGGGCGTGAAGCCCCACACGTTCTGTTCTATTTCCATAAGCTGCGGGGATAAACGCCCTGACGGATCAGTTCCTCGATCTTGGCCACCACTTTGGGCCGGTCCTCCTTATAGGTCACGCCGAACCACTGGGCGTCGGTGTGGAGCACTTTCATTTTGGACGTGCCCTCCGAAACCAGCTTGTTGACCATGGTCGGAATGTAGTATTCGGCCTTGAGGTTGTCCATGTTTTCCTTCAGGAACACCTTGAAGTATTTTTCCGAATGCTCGAAATAGTCGGGCGTGAAACCGAAAAGGTTCATCGACACGGGTGCGTCGTCCGGCAGCGGATGGTCGCCGTCCTCCTCGTGGTAGACGATCCTGCCGCCTGTGCGTTCGATCTTCGTGCGCTCGACCATCGAAACCAGGTCCCCCTGCGCGTCCACTTCGCACACGCCGCGCGACACGGCTCCGAAGTCGGAAAGGGTGTTCTTCACCTGATAGCCCACCATGCAGTAACGGTCGTGCTGGCCGGCCACCTGTTGCAGGTATTGAGAAATGGTGGCGTAGGCGTCCTTGCCGTAGAAGTCGTCGGCATTGATCACGGCGAACGGTTCGCGGATCACACCGGCCGCCATGATGACGGCATGGTTCGTGCCCCAGGGCTTCACGCGCCCTTCGGGAACCGAAAATCCCTCGGGAAGCATGTCGAGCTCCTGGAATACGAATTCGACGGCGATCCGGCCGCCGAAACGCTCCGGGGTGAAGATTTCCCGGAACTCCTTCTCGAAGCTGTGGCGGATGACGAACACCACCTTGCCGAACCCGGCGCGGATCGCGTCGTAGATCGAATAGTCGATGATGGCCTCGCCGTCGGGGCCCACTCCGTCCATCTGTTTGAGGGAACCGTAGCGCGAACCCATGCCCGCCGCGAGAACCAATAGTGTAGGTTTGACAGTCATTCGTGTTATTTTTTATGTGTATGTTGAATCCGGCAATGATTACCGCTACAAATATAGAATTTTTAAATTATTTACATAACCGCGATACGGGAAAATAATAGCATTTTCCGGTCATCCGGTGCGAAAATCCGCCCGTCCGGGGGCGGGAAAGGGACCGGTGCGAAAATAAACCGGGTTTCCGTCCGTTTAATGTGGACGGATGGGGGCGGACGATCCGCGCTTATTTGTGATCTTTTGTTATCTTTGTGCTCTAAACTGTCCGGATGCCATGAAATCGGAACGCAATTTCGTCTATTTCCTGAGAAACCTGCGGGAGAAACACCGTCTGAGTCTGAGGAACCAACATAACGACAGCGAGGTCTGGTACATGTATATCAGTCCCGCCAACGTGCTGACGGGTTTCGTGGCGCTGGTGCTGGTGCTGTTCATCGTCATTCTGACCACGGTGGCCTACACGCCGATTCTCGACCTGATTCCCGGCTATCCGGGCAACAAGTCGCGCGAAATGCTCATTTCCAATATCGTGCGCATTGATTCGCTGGAGCGGGAACTGGCCCAGATGCAGGTGTACAGCGACAATATCGCCCTGATCATGGAGGGGAAGACCCCGATCGTCCGCGACGTTACGCAGGCGGGCGATTCGATGCGGGTTTCGCGTCCGGAAACGGTGCATCCCAGCCGGGAGGATTCGCTCCTGCGCGCCGAACTGGAAGGCGGAGGAATCTACCGGCTCAGCGATCCGGCCAAGGTGCGCACCGTGCGTACGGGTCTCGAGTTGATGCCTCCCGTGCGGGGTGTGGTGGCCGAGCATTTCAATCCGAAAGAGGAGCGTTTCGGGGTAGGGATCGCTACGGCGGCCAGCCAGCAGGTGATGGCCGTGGAGGACGGGACGGTGGTGCTTTCCGCCTGGTCGCCCGACGATGGCTATGTGGTGCAGATCCAGCATCCCGGAAACCTGCTTTCGGTCTACAAGCACGCGACGCGGGTGCTCCCGTCCACGGGAGCGCGCGTGAAGGGGGGCGAAGTGATCGGATTCACGGGCGAGGGCCTTTCGGGCGATGCAGGCAAGGGCCTGTTCGGGTTCGAACTCTGGCACAACGGTACGCCGGTCGACCCGGAAGGGTATGTGGTATTTTGACGGTGTTCCGCCCCGGGCGGAACGCTGCGTTCGTATGTGATGGAAAAAAGAGTGGAAGAGAGACAGAAAATAGTATTGCTGGGATCGACCGGTTCGATCGGGGAGCAGACGCTCGATGTCGTGCGGCAGCATGCCGACCGTTTCGAAGTGCGGACGCTCACGTCGAACAACAACTGGCAGCGGCTCGTGGAGCAGGCGCTCGAGGTGGAGCCCGACAGTGTCGTGATTGCCAACCGGGAGCACTATCCGAAGGTGAAGGAGGCCCTGGCGGCGGTACCCGTGAAGGTCTATGCCGGGGCGGAATCGTTGGAGCAGGTGGCCCGCAGCGCGGAGGTCGACGTGGTGGTCAACGCGCTGGTGGGATACGCCGGGCTGGCCCCCACGGTGAGCGCCCTGAAGGCAGGCCGCAAGATCGCGCTGGCCAACAAGGAGAGCCTCGTGGTGGCCGGCGAGCTGATTATGCGGACGGCTCTCGAAAAACGGGTGCCGATCGTGCCGATCGACTCGGAACATTCGGCTATATTCCAGTGTCTGGTGGGTGAACAGACCCCCTACCGCAGGATCGTGCTGACCGCCTCGGGAGGCCCTTTTCTGGACACGCCGGCAGAGGAGCTGGAGCGGGTGACGGTAGAGCAGGCCCTGCGCCATCCGAACTGGAAGATGGGGGCCAAGATCACGATCGACTCGGCCACGATGATGAACAAGGGGTTCGAGGTGATCGAAGCCCGCTGGCTTTTCGGGGCGCGGCCTTCGCAGATCGAGGTGCTCGTCCATCCCCAGTCGGTGGTTCATTCGATGGTGGAGTTCGCCGACGGGGCGGTGAAGGCCCAGTTGGGTACGCCCGACATGCGGCTGCCGATCCAGTATGCCCTGACTTTCCCGCAACGCTGGTCTCTGGAGGGCGAACGGCTCGACCTGGCCCGGTGCGGGGAGCTTACGTTCCGTGCGGCCGATCCCGTGAAATTTCCCAATCTGCGGCTGGCCTACGAGGCGCTGGAGCGGGGAGGAAACAGTTGCTGCGTGCTCAATGCGGCCAATGAGGTGGCCGTTGCCTCTTTCCTGGGGGGGCGGATCGGGTTCCTGCAGATCACCGAAGTGCTGGAGCGGACGCTCGCACGGGTCGCTTTCGTGAGGGAACCCGGACTGGACGATCTCGGGGCCAGCGATGCGGAAGCCCGTCGGGTCGCCTGCGAGGCGGCGGAAGAGATGAAATCGAAACGACAGATAATTTAACGAATTTACAGATAACGGAAAAATGGAGATAGCGATCAAAATACTTCAGTTCGTACTGAGTTTCTCCCTGCTGGTGCTCATCCATGAGTTCGGCCATTTTATTTTCGCGCGGATGTTCGGCATCCGGGTCGAGAAGTTCTACCTTTTTTTCAACCCGTGGTTCTCGCTTTTCAAGTTCCGGCCCAAAAACAGCCACACCGAGTACGGTATCGGCTGGGTGCCTTTCGGCGGTTATGTGAAGATCGCCGGCATGATCGACGAGTCGATGGATACCGAGCAGATGAAACAGCCCGTGCAGCCGTGGGAGTTCCGGGCCAAACCGGCCTGGCAGCGGTTGCTGGTGATGGTCGGGGGCGTGCTGATGAACGTGGTGCTGGCCTTCGCCATCTATATCGGTATGAGCTACACGTGGGGGGATACCTATTTCGCCAGCTCCGATATCCGGTACGGGTATGTCTATAACGATCTGGGACACGAAATCGGGTTCCGGGACGGCGACCGCGTGCTCAGCGTGGAGGGCGAAGTCATCGAGGACGCCCTCCAGATTTTTCCCGCCATCGTCATCAACCAGGCCCGTCACGTCGACGTGCAGCGCGGTGATTCGGTGGTACGCATCACCATCGGCGAGGAGTACCTGCCCCGTCTGCTGAACAGTCCCGATTTCATGATGCCGCGTATGCCTTTCGTCGTGGCCTATGCCGAGAAGGGTATGCCTGCCGCCGAAGCGGGGCTGCTGCCGGGCGATACGCTGGTGGCCTTCAACGGGGAGCCGATGCGCTATTTCGACCAGTACCAGAAGGCGCTGGCGGCCGCATCGGGACAGACGGCCGACATTACGGTGGTACGCGAAGTGGACGGTGTTCCCGTGACCCTCTCCCTGCCGGTGAAGGTCTCCGATGCCGGGAAGATCGGTGCGGCGTTGGTGCCGCTCCAGAATCTGATCCCGCTGCAGACGCGCGACTATACCTTCTGGGAGGCCATTCCCGCCGGGTTCCACCGGACGGGCGCCGAACTGAGCAACTATTGGAAGCAGGTGAAGATGATCTTCTCGCCCAAGACGGAGGCCTACAAGTCGCTGGGCGGCGTGATCGCCATCGGGAATATCTTTCCGGAGTACTGGAGCTGGGAGGTGTTCTGGAAGATCACCGCTTTCCTCTCGATCGTACTGGCCGTGATGAATATCCTGCCGATTCCGGTGCTGGACGGCGGACACGTCATGTTCCTGCTCTACGAGGTGGTGACCCGCCGCAAGCCGAGCGACCGTTTCATGACGCAGGCGCAGACCGTGGGCATGATTATCCTGTTCGCCCTGCTGCTGTTCGCCAACGGCAACGACATATACCGCTTCTTTATCAAATAGGGCCTCTGCGGCTCTGAAACCGGTCGGTGATGGCAAAGGTCAAAAAAGCATATTTCTGCCGCAACTGCGGGCACGAGGCCTCCAAATGGCTGGGCCGCTGTCCCTCCTGCGGGGAGTGGAACACCTTCACGGAGGAGGTGCTCCAGAAGGAGAGCGGTGCGGCGTCGGTTTCCCTGGCGAAGATGCCGTCCGTGCGTCCGATGCCGATCCGGGAGATCGAAGAGCCGCATCACCGCCGTATCGACCTGGGCAACGGAGAGGTGAACCGCGTACTGGGCGGAGGATTGGTGCGCGGGTCGCTGGTGCTGCTGGGCGGCGAACCCGGTATCGGCAAATCGACCCTCAGCCTCCAGATCGCACTCGGGACCCCCGGTCTCAAGACCCTCTACGTCTCGGGCGAAGAGTCGCCCCAGCAGATCAAGATGAGGGCGCAGCGGCTGGAGGCGGACAATCCCGACTGTCTGATCTATGCCGACACCCTGCTGGAGAATATCGTGGCCCGGATCGACGAAATCCGTCCCGACCTGGTGATCGTGGATTCGATCCAGACCATCTATACCGACCTGATCGACTCTTCGCCGGGCAGCGTCTCCCAGATCCGGGAGTGTGCCGCCACCCTGCTGAAATATGCGAAGGGGAGCGGAACCTCCATCTTCATCATCGGGCATATCACGAAAGACGGTATGATCGCCGGGCCCAAGATTCTGGAACACATCGTGGACGTGGTGTTGCAGTTCGAGGGGGACAACAACAATATCTACCGAATCCTGCGCGGTATCAAGAACCGGTTCGGCGCCACGTTCGAGATCGGCGTCTTCGAGATGCGCACCGAAGGGCTGGTCGAGGTAACGAATCCTTCGGAAATCCTGCTGTCGCACTACGACGAACCGCTGAGCGGAATTGCCGTGGGGGCTGCCGTGGACGGTATCCGCCCCTACCTGATCGAGACGCAGGCGCTGGTGAGCAACGCAGCCTACGGTACGCCCCAGCGTTCGGCCACAGGGTATGACCTGCGGCGTCTGAACATGCTGCTGGCCGTACTCGAGAAACGGCTGGGCATGAAGATGTACCAGAAGGACGTGTTCCTCAATTTCGCGGGCGGATTCAAGGTCTCCGATCCGGGGCTCGACCTCTCCGTCGTGTCGGCGGTGATCTCGTCCTATTTCGATCGTCCGCTCGCCGACGGGGTCTGCTGCACGGCGGAAATAGGGCTTTCGGGCGAGGTTCGTCCCGCTTCCCGCAGCGAACAGCGTATCAGCGAGGCGGCCCGGTTGGGTTTCCGTCGGATCGTGGTGTCGGGATACCTGCGCAAAAGCATGCCCAAACCCCCGAAAGGGATCGAAGTGGTCTACGTCAACCGGATCGACGAGATTCCGAAAGCCATATTTTAGAAGAGACGGGCCGGAGGCAGGTCCCGCGGTTCGTTTCCCGTTCAGGATTTGAACAGCAGGCCGATCAGTACGATGAATATGATAAGTATGGCGGCGATGGCGATATATCCCATGATTCGGTTGAACCGTTCGTAGGTGGGATTGATGAAACCGCCGTCGGTTTTTTTCTTTATCAGCATGTTCGTCACTCCTTTTTTACGCATGTAATATTCCCCCGGTGAATCGGATGTAAATTCACGATGTATCATTTATGATACGCTACTTACAAAGATATAATAAAATCTTTGCGTATCATACATGATACACGGGGAAAATGGATTTTCAGGATGAGCTGGATCGTATTTCGGGTAGGATCAGGAAATTGCGCAAGGAGAGGGGGTACACCGTGCAGGAGCTGGCCTATCGTTGCGATATCGAGCGGTCGAACCTGAGCCGGATCGAAGCGGGGAAGTGCAACGTCACGCTCAAAACCTTGTGCTCGATTTGCAACGCGTTGGAAGTCGGTCTGGACGATCTGGTCGGAAGCGGCGGGCGAGACGGCAGGGAAATCCGGGACTGTGTCGGAGAAGAACGGTGCGAGGGGACCGGTACGGAGGGAAGTTTCGTGGATGAGATTGTCTTCGAGATAGAGTCCGACGTCCGGTAGGCGGTAGGGAGTATGAAAAAACGGCAACCTGCGGGTTGCCGTTTTCCGTGGCCGGTCAATCGTCGTATCCGATGAACGTGCCGTCGGGTTTGAACCTGAGTTCCCGGTCGTCGGAGAGTTCTGCCTCGTATCCCTTGCGGGTACGTTCGATGCGGACGATTTTCTCTCCGGCATGTTTCCGTTTCACGAAGGAGACGATCTTTTCGGGGACGATTCCCTCCGGCAGTGCGCTGTGGTCGCCGTCCACCTCCAGCCATTGTCCCTTGCTGTCGAAATCGAGTTCGAACCCGTTCGAAAGGTCCACGCTGTAAGTGAGTTCTTCCAGAAAATCCTTTTCCGCCTCCAGATGGATGATGCGGGCCTTGGGAAAGTACTTCCGGATGAATTGCTGCGCCTTGTCCGGCAGTTTGACGGATGCGCCGGTCTGGGATGCGGCCAGGGCGAAGGCCCCGGTGGCCGCCAGCATCAGACCCGTCGCAATGAGAGCCATTTTTTTCATGATGCATACGGTTTTGGTCATGACTTCCGTATGCATCATTTTTTATGCCATTCTCAGAGCCGGTAGCCTTCGAAATCGTACAGCGCGGTCGACAGGTAACGCTCCCCGGTGTCGGGCAGCAGGGCCACGATCACCTTGCCACGGTTCTCCGGCCGGAGGGCCAGCCGGGTGGCCGCATGCAGGGCCGCACCCGAAGATATGCCGCCGAGCACGCCCTCTGTCCGGGCCAGTTTGCGGGCGGCCCGGAAGGCGTCGTCACTCTCCACGGGGATCACCTCGTCCACCACGTCGGCCGAATAGGTGTCCGGCACGAACCCGGCTCCGATACCCTGTATCTTGTGGGGGCCGGGTTTCCCGCCCGACAGCACCGGTGAGTCGGCCGGTTCGACCGCCACCACGCGGACGCCGGGCTTATGGCTTTTGAGTATCCGTCCCACGCCACTTACCGTACCTCCGGTGCCCACGCCGGCCACGAAAATGTCCACTTTCCCCTCCGTGTCACGCCATATCTCCTCGCCGGTCGTCCGTTCGTGCACGGCCGGGTTGGCCGGATTTTCGAATTGCCGGAGAATCACCGATCCCGGGGTCTCCTCCCGGAGGCTTTCCGAACGTGCGATGGCTCCCTTCATTCCTTCGGCCCCCGGGGTCAGCACGAGTTCCGCTCCCAGCGCCTTGAGAATGTTGCGGCGCTCCAGGCTCATGGTCTCGGGCATGGTCAGGATCAGCCTGTACCCTTTGGCGGCCGCTACGACAGCTAGCCCGATGCCCGTGTTCCCGCTGGTAGGTTCGATCAGCGTGGCGCCGGGAGCGAGGATACCGCGCCGTTCGGCGTCTTCCACCATGGCCAGCGCGATGCGGTCTTTCACGCTGCCGCCGGGATTGAAATATTCGAGTTTCACGAGCAGGGTGGCTTCCAGCCCTTCGGTCCGGTTGTAGTTTTCGGTCTCCAGCAACGGGGTGTTCCCGATCAGCTGGGTGATTTTCGTTGCGATCTTTGCCATGACGAATGTTTTTATTCCGTGTTCTTTTACAAAAACGGGGCCGATCAGTAGATGCGGTAGATGCGGATGGCGTTCAGCACGGGTTCCCCTTCCCGCTTGCCGAAGGAGACGGTAAGCCCCTTGCCGTCCGCCGCTTCGGCGATCACCTTTTTGACCACGGCCCGCGATGCGCCGAACTCCTCGGCGATGTTCAGTCCGGTCAGCACCGGAATGCCGTTCACCGAAATGTCGAACACCCGTTTGCCCGTGCTCTTCGGTCCGACCGCGTCGCCACCCAGATTGTAGGCGAGCGGCTCCCGCTGCGGATCACCCTCCAGTTCAGCCAGGTAGAGGTAGAGGGCATACTGTCCGTCGGGAACGTCCGCCCGGAATGCCTCCAGTCCCACGCGCTGGGTCTGGAACAGGGGGTCCTGCCGGGTTCCGTAGATGTCGTTGTCCGATGCGGGCTGCGCTCCGTGACGGGTCGGCTTGCCGTAAGGCTTGCCTCCCACGTAACCCCAACTGCCGGGCGTGTAGGCCTGTTCGGGAATCCATATCTGGCTGTGTTCCCGGTCTTCGAAATAGCGCTGCGAGCCGAGCATGACGTTCAGTTCGCGGAACTCCCTGCCGGGATTCCGGCGGACCAGTCGGAAGTCCACCCGCAGGAGATCCTTCGTCCCGTTGTCGCCCGTGGCTTCCAGCGTGTTGATACCGTCCGCGAAAGGAACGTCGAACGTGGCGTAAAAATCCCGGACGGGCCGTTCCCCGAGGGATTTCCCGTTCAGACAGAGGGTCACGGTTTTCGCGTTGGAATAGACATCCACCGGCTGGGTACATTCGCCCGGAGCCGTCTCCGCGCCGCCGCGTACTCGCCAGCCGGCGTTGCCGATCATCGTGGCGGGTTCGGGGTTGAAACGGGCCTTGTAGAGCAGGTAGGTGTCCTTGTGCCGGCGGTCGAGCCCGTTGATCCCCTTGTTGTTGACGTGGGGAACGGCATTGCCGCGCGATTCCGAATAGAAGTCGTTGAGGTTCCAGATCGTGGCCGAGGCGATGAAATCGCGTTCCATGATCGCCTTCACGTAGTGACGGTGGTAGAGGTTGGCGTATTCGGCCGAATAGTCGAACCGCTGCGGGGCGAACGAATGGAGGCGGGGATCGACGTCCGCGCCGTACTCCGTGATGAAAAGGGGTTTGTCGGGCAGCCGCTGATGGAAGCGGTCGATCACCCGGTCGAAGGCGGGGAAGGTGTCCGAATACCACCCCTGGTAGAGGTTCCAACCCACGATCATCGGGATTTGCAGCAGGCCGGCGTCATCGTATGCCGGGAAACTGCCGTGGCACGGGAGCATCGTGTAACGCGAAGGGTCTTCCCGGCGGATCGTGTTCTCGATCTTGCGGGCGAGGGCCGCCACGTTTCTGCCGTAAATCGCATGGCGCACCGAATCTCCCTTGAACGGCGGCCGGAGCATCACTTCGTTCATGTAGGCCCAGACCACTACCGACGGACGGTTGAAATCCTGGCGGACCATCTCTACGGCCATGTCGAGGCAGTTTTTCTCGAAGGCGGCGTTTTCGGTGATGCGGTCCACGACGGGAATCTCCACCGAGGTGAGGATGCCCAGTTTGTCGCACATCTCCATCACCACGGGGTCCTGCGGATAGTGGGCCACCCGCAGGTAGTTGCCGCCCATCGCCTTGAGGAGCCGCACGTCCTGTACGTGCACGATGTCGTCCAGCGCCCAGCCCTTGCCCAGATAGTCCTGATGGCGGTTGGTGCCGATCAGTTTCAGGTGTTTCCCGTTGAGGAAGAAACCCTTGTCGGCCGAAAATTCGAACCAGCGCAGTCCCAGCGGATTGACCACCTCGTCGAGCAGGGCGCCCGTGCGGTCGTCGTACAGGCGTGTCACCACCCGGTAGAGGTTGGGGGCGTCGGGACTCCAGAGGGCCGGCTGAGGTACGGCCATTTTTTCCTGCACGACCGGGGTCGTTCCGCCGTCCGCCTCGATCCGTGTGGAGGCCTGCACGGTTCGGGTTCCGTCCGGGGCGTAGACCGTGTTTTCCACCCGTACCCTGCTTTTCCGGCCCGAACGGTTGTCCACCAGTGTGCGGACGTTCACTTCGGCATTCCGTTCGCTCACCTCGGGGGTGGTGATGTAGACGCCCGAAGAGGCGCAGTCCGTCGTCGAAATGTGGACCGCGGGCGTATGGATCAGGTAAACGTCCCGGTAGATGCCGCCGAAGAAGGTGAAGTCGGCCGACAGGGGCGGAATATCGGGATTGTCCTTATTGTCCACCTTCACGGCCAGTACGTTGGGCTGTCCGGGGCGTATCAGTTCCGTGATGTCGAAACAGAACCGGGTGTAGCCTCCGGTGTGGTGTCCGGCATGGCGGCCGTTCACGTAAAGGTCCGTTTCCTGATTGGCCCCTTCGAAATAGATGTAGGTCTGTCCCCGGGCCGCTTCTTCTCCGATGCGTACGTGTTTCCGGTACCATCCCACGCCCCGGTAGTAACCCCGCGTGTCGTCGTCGGCGTCCTGTGCGTTCCATGTGTGGGGAAGGGTGACGATTTCCCACTTTTCGTCGGCGTAGGCGGGTGCTTCGGCCCCGGCCGCCTCTCCCTTGTGGAAGCGCCAGGTCTCGTTGATGGAGTAGGTGACGCGCTGCGCCCCGGCGGCGAGTACGGCCAGCGTGAGGAGCAGCGAAAGAAACAGCGATCTCATTTTTCTCGTTTTAGGATGTTCGCAACGGACAAAATTAGGCCAAAAAACCGGAACGAGCAATGCGGGCCCTGGACCGGTTGCCGTTTTTTCGGAAAAATTGCTATCTTGTGGTCGGAATTCCGCGTCCGGGAGACCGGAAACGGAGACGATAACTAATCCTAAAAAAATTTGATTATGAAAATGAAATGTTTGCTGGCGGCGGGTCTGCTGTTTTCGCTCACGGCTGCCGCACAGGTCACGCAGGAGGATTTCGATGCCCTGAAGGCTTTTTACGAAGCGACCGGGGGACCGAACTGGAAGAACAATTCGGGATGGGATTTCACCGAAAAGGGACCTGCCGATGTGAAGGCCTACGACAAGGGCACCGGCGAGGGGTGGTACGGCATCACTTCGGTCGGCGGGGGCCGCGTACTGAAGCTGGATTTGCGCGACAATAATCTGGAGGGAAAAATTCCCGACGCCTTTTATGACCTGACCTATCTGCGTCAGGCGCTGCTGACACGGAACAAACTTTCGGGTACGATCTCTCCCGGGATCGGAAAGATGACCCGTCTGATGAACATCAGCCTGGGTTACAATCAGCTTACCGGAACCATTCCCGCCGAGATCGTCTCCATGGGACGCGACACCCAGCATACGGCTCCCCGGGCGGACGGCAAGGGCGGTGCACAGTTGTTGCTCGACCTGCGCAACAATCAGCTTACGGGGTCCATCCCGGCCGGAATAGGCGGCATGACGCTCTTTACCAAGCCCTGTGCTTCGGCCCGGATCGACCTGAGCCACAACCAGCTTTCGGGAGAACTGCCGGCCGGGCTGGGCGATCTGACCTCGCTCACCGCGCTGATTCTGAATGCCAACCAGTTGACGGGAACGGTTCCTCCCTCCATCGAGAAACTGCCCGACCTGAAATTCCTGATGCTTTCCCCGAACCGTTTCACCGGCAAGGTGCCTTCCATCAAAAAGCAATAGGGGCGAATTTTCTTTCGACCGTCGTTTCGACACGGGCATCGGCTTCGGAAGAGGGCCGGTGGCAACCGGAAGACGGATATGCAAAAAGAGCCGGACATGCTTGTCCGGCTCTTTTTTGCCTGTGTTTTCCCGGAGAGGGAAGATGGGTGGCTATTCCTCCCGGTCCTGTCTGTGCAGCAGGAACTGGATTTCGGGATCGAGGTTGCCCCGGTATTCCAGCGCCGGATCGGCGGCACAGGCCCGGCTGTAAAATTTCAGGCCCTGTTCGATCCGTCCCGAACGGGCACATAGAATCGCCAGCATGTAGTTCCGTTGGGGCGTGTCGGGCGTGGTCACCATGATTTCGTACGCCTGTTTGTCGTATCCGAGCGACATCAGCGTGATGGCGCTGTTGATGTCCTTGTAGGGATCGAGTATCTTCAGGGCACCCCGGTAGTCCTTCTTTTCGAGCAGTTCCACGCCGCGCATGTAGGCCGAGTCGAGTTCCGTCGTGTAAACCGTGTCCTTGACCATGCCGACCCGGCGCAGCGAATATTTCAGATTGACCGAACGCAGTTTGGGATAGAGTTCTTCCCGCATCTTTTCGTATTCGTCCGGGTAGGCCCGCCGGATCAGTACGTCGCGGCGGTCGGGTTCGTCGGTCGACCGTATGATGTCGATGATCCCGTCGCTGTGTTCCAGTTCCCGGCTCCTGTGTAGCAGGCCGATCAGATTGTCCCAGTCCTCGCCGATCCAGCGGACTTCGATCAGCGTGTCGACCTGGTCGCCGAACTTCTCGGCCAGATAGTCCCTCACGGCATGGGCGCGGGCGCGGGATATCCGGTCGTTGACCCGTATGGAACCCTCCGGCGAACAGGCTGCCGTCAGCACGATGCTGTCGATGAAGAATTCGTACTGGTTGAGCAGAGTGTTCATCCGGGAGGTCATCTTTTCCAGCTCCGTCCGGTTGTTGCCCAGCGTGTCGATGATCCGGGATTTTCCCAGCGGGAAGGTGATCCAGTTCCGGTCGTTTACCGTGGCGTACTTTTCGATGATCCGGTAGATGTAGCGCGGCGTGCGGTCGATGAAACCGGTCATCGACGTGACCGTGTAACTGAGCGTGTCCCTTGCCTCCAGCGCCAGTTCCCGGCCCCAGAAGTCCCGGGCCCGACCCTCCAGGGTCAGCTTCATCCGAGCGTTGTTTTCGTCCGCGCGGATGTTTTGCGAATAGTGGTAACGGATATTTCCTGCCTGCGTGACGACCGAATCCAGCCGGGCTTCGGGATAGGTCGGCTGGGTGATTTCCGTCACGTACCGGAAGTTGCGTTCCGATTGCCACACTCCCGGCTCGTGGGCGTCGCGGCGTTTCCGTTTGGCTGCCGCGCGTTCCGTGTAGACCGGTGCGGGTTTGCCGAACAGGGCGGCCCGGCGTTCCGCTACGGTCGCCTGTTCGTTGCGCAGCGTGTACCGGTTGTAGTCGATCTCCTCCAGCCGTTTTTCCAGCCGGTCCCGCCGTTGGTATTCCCGGTCCTGTTTGCGGTCCACCCGGGGGCCGCGCAGCACGACCGGATCGAGACGGATCGTCGTGTCGGTCTGGTGCAGCAGGGGGGTGACGATAATGCTCCAGTCCTTTTGCTGCAACTCTTTGGGTATGTTCACCAGAAAGTCGATGGTGATGAATCCGAACCGTTCGGGAACGCTTTTCAGGGAGGAGGTTACCACGATCTTCTCGATGTCGATCTTCGAGATGGCCGCGCCGTCCTCCTCGTATTCGATTTCGGTCAGGTAGGAGATGCCGTTGTCCCGTTTGATGATCGTGACGTTGGTGCCGTTGGCCTCGATCGCTTCGGCCGGCGGGGCGGTCGGAAGTTTGCGTTTGGCGGTCTGCGAAAGGCCGACCGGCTGTGCGCTCCTTTCCATTTTCCGGACGGGGGAGCAGGAGAGGAGCATCTGCGCCGCCATGACTGCGGTCAGCAGGATGCCTGTGTGGGTGCGCATCGTCGGACCTTAAAACAGATAGACCAGGTTCAGAGAGAGCTTGGTGGGACCGGGCAGGGATTTCGACCGCCGGTAGCTCCAGTCGTTTCGTGTCTTGTCGAAACTTTTGTACTGGATGTTGTAATATCCCAGTCCGCCCTCGACCTCCATGTTCCAGCGTACACCCAGCATCCATGCGTAGCCGTACGACACGCCCACGCTGGTGAAGTAGCCTTTGTAGCGGTTGGCGTTGAAGGTGACTTCGCCGGCGGCGAATCCTCCGTGCAGGCCGAAGAAAGAGCCGCCGTAGGTCTCGCGGAGCCAGTAGCGTACGCCGGGTTGTACGCCGCCGAACATGAATTTGTAGTTGTCCGTGAATTTCCACGGATTCATGTAGCCGTGCAGTTCGAGCGAAACCTTTTTGGCCACGGCCATTTCTACTCCCAGGTTGAGATTCGTGGTGGCCAGCGCCGGCAGCGAGGTCTTGATGGCATAAAGTTGGGCCCGGCTCTGCTGGCAGATTGCCAGCGAGAGAACGAGCAGCGGCAAAATGATAAGTTTTTTCACTTGTCTGATTCTTATGTTTGGGTTATTGTTGCGTGACGGTGAGGGTGGCCCGGAGCAGGTTGTCCGAACTGTTTCCGGCCATGATGTCGAAGTCGCCCGGTTCGACCACGAACTCTCCGTCGTTGGTGTAGAACCCGAGCTGTTCCTTCGTGACCGGAAATTCCAGCGTGCGGGATTCCCCCGGAGCGAGCATCACTTTGCGGAAACCCCGAAGCTCCTTCACGGGGCGTGTCACCGAGGCGAAACGGTCGCGCACGTAGAACTGTACGACCTCCTCTCCGGCCCGCTGTCCCGTGTTGGTTACCGTTACCAGCGCCCGGGTCTCCTCGCCGGGAGCCAGCACTGCCTTTTCCAGCCGGGGAGCCGACACCGAGAACGTCGTGTAACTCAGTCCGTATCCGAAGGGGTAGGCCGGGTCGTTTTCGATGTCGATGAAACGGGTGGTATGCGATTTGGCCGGGTCGGCCGGCCGGCCCGTGCTCTTGTGGTAATAGTAGATCGGAAGCTGCCCCATGTGGGCCGGGAAAGTCATCGGCAGTTTGCCCGACGGGTTATACTCGCCGAAAATCACGTCGCACAGCGCGTTGCCCGCCTCGGTGCCCAGCCACCAGGTGAAGAGGATCGCCGGGGCGCACTCCCTGATCCCGTTGAAGATCAGCGGCCGGCCGCCCATCACCAGCACGACGACGGGTTTGCCCGTGTCCACCAGTTTTTTTACCAGTTCCTGCTGTCCGGCCGGAAGATTCAGTTCGCCGCGCGATTTGGCTTCGCCGCTGTCCGACGCACGTTCCCCGACCGCCACGATCACGGCGTCCGAACTGCGGGCTGCACGTATCGCCGCCCCGGTGTCGCGTTCCCTGCCGGTGGCCGGGTCGTATCCTTCGGCGAAATGCACCGTATAGCCCCGGTCGGTCAGCGCCCGGCGTAGGGTGACGATCGAATCGACCACTCCCTCTCCGGCCCAGCCGCCCTTCATGTCGGTCTGCGAGTCGCAAAGCGGACCCACCAATGCGATGCTCCGGATATCTGCCGGGAGAGGCAGTACGCGGCGGTCGTTCTTGAGCAGGACGACCGACCGTTTGGCCATGTCGCGTGCCGCCGCCCGGATTTCGTCCGAAAGCACGGTGCGCCGCATGCGGAGGGTGTCGCAATAGCGCATGGGATCGTCGAAGAGACCCAGTGCGAATTTGGCGGTCAGAATCCGCCGCACGGCATCGTCGATTTTCTTTTCGGGTACCCGGCCGCTTTCGACCAGCTCTTTCAGGTGGTCGAAATAGCACAGCGAACACATCTCCATGTCGCATCCGGCATCGGCTGCCGCGGCCGCCGCTTCCCTGCGGTCGGCGGCATAGCCGTGGGGGACCATCTCGCCCACCGAATTCCAGTCGGAGACCACGAAACCGGGGTACTGCCACCGCTCCCGCAGCAGTTCCTGCAACAGAAACGCGTTGCCCGTGCAGGGCACTCCGTCGAAATCGTTGAATGCGTTCATGAACGTGGCCACGCCCGCTTCGGCGGCCGCTTTGTAGGGAGGCATGTAATAGTTGTAGAAATGGCCGCGGGACATGTCCACGCTGTTGTAGTCTTTGCCGGAAACGGCCGCCCCGTAGGCGGCGAAATGCTTGCAGCAGGCCATGATCGTGTTCGCGGCGCTCAGGTCGTCGCCCTGGAAACCCTTGACCCTGGCGCGGGCCACGGCGGAGCCGTAGTAGGGATCCTCTCCGGCCCCCTCCATGACGCGGCCCCACCGGGCGTCGACACAGACGTCCACCATCGGGGCGAACGTCCAGTGGATACCCGAGGCGGCCGTCTCCGTGGCCGCCCACCGGGCACTCCGTTCAATGGCTTCCAGATCGAAACTGGCCGCTTCGCCCAGAGGTATCGGGGCGATGGTACGCATGCCGTGGATCACGTCGAGCCCGAAAATCAGTGGAATGCCGAGCCGCGACCGCAGGGCGGCTTCCTGATAGGCACGGATCGCCTTCGGGTCGGTGACGTTGAGCAGCGAACCCGCCATTCCTTTCTCGACCAGTTCGGCCAGCGAACTGAATCCCCGTTCCGTGACGGGGCCCGTCAGTTTGCTTTTGTCTGAAATCTGGTTCATCTGGCCGATTTTCTCTTCCAGAGTCATTTTCTCCAGCAGCCGGTCGGCGCGTTGCCGGGGCGTGAGCGGCTGGGCGGAGACGGAGATCATCCCCGCCAGAAGGGACAGGCATGTCGAAAATAGATGGATTGCTTTCATAATTCGTTCATTCGTCGGGTGGAACGGCTACAAAAGTAACAAGAAAAATTTCAGGTCCGATAACCCTGCCCGCAAATCGGATGAAAAAATGGTGGAAATAACAGAAAAGGGGTAATCCAGTCGGATTACCCCTTTTCTGTTGAGCTACCTGGACTCGAACCAAGAAAGGCAGAACCAGAATCTGCAGTGTTACCATTACACCATAGCTCAATGTTACGTCCTTAAACGTGGTGCAAAGTTAAAACATAAATTTTTATATCGCAAAAATTTTTTTGAAAAATTTTTCGTCTCCGATGAAATTTTTTTTTGAGAAAGCCTCTGAGAGGCTATTCGGGGTGTGATTCCGCCTCCTGTATTCTCTTTTGCAGGAAGGGGGCTGCCGGCGTTGTCCCGTAACGACAGAAAGACGACCGGCACAAGGCCGGTCGTCCGCCGAAAAGTAAAAGGTATCCGGG
>CDZF01042593.1_pt1 | contig 18541 bp, 16 predicted proteins | sample 557591 | NCBI WGS metagenome assembly CDZF01 (sample SAMEA3182093, study PRJEB8094) | gut metagenome | biome: human; feature: gut; material: Stool; isolation source: human stools | place: Canada | collected 2012-02-04
ATGATGATTCATTTGCTAAATGTCTGCCTTTTAATTTTTTATAAATATAATTTTAAAGGTATTCGAAAGACTCTCTGCCGGAGCGCTTCCCCTCTTTTGGACTGACGATTTAACGAACGATTTAACGAACGATTTTTCGATGCGGAAAACCGTCCGTAGGTGGTTATATATCAATTTCTTCCATCTCGTTATGCGGAACGGGGCGTCGGATTATGAATAATACGGAACGGGTATGATATACCGTATGTTGATATTGTTTCAGATGATCGGTTGCTGCGGATGTCTCTGTGCGCAGTCTGCGGTCGATTCGGTGCGTGTCTATTTCCGTCGCGGCTATTCCGTACTCGACCTTTCGTTTCGTGACAACCGGCAGACGCTCGACGCGTTTGTCGGACGTCTGGACTCCCTGCTGGCCGATACGTCCCGGCATATCGTCTCCCTGTGCGTGGAGGGGAATGCCTCGCCGGACGGTACCCTCGGAGCCAACCGGCGTCTGAGCGGGAACCGGGCGAAACGGGTGTTGGAATATATCCGCCTTCGGGTGGCGCTGCCCGATTCGCTGGTCTGTGTCGTGGCCGGCGGAATCGACTGGGACGGCCTTGCGGAACGGATTGCCGCCGACCCTCGCGTGCCGGCTCGCGAACGGGCGCTGGATATTCTGCGCCATACGCCGGTGTGGGTTTTCGACGACAGCGGACGGATCGTGGACAGTCGTAAAAAACAGTTGATGGATCTCGACGGGGGGCGGACCTACCGTTATCTGTTGGAACGCTTCTTCCCCGGGCTCCGCAACGCATCCCTGCGACTGAGTTATACGGTCGCGTCCGTCGTCCAACCGGAGGAGAAGCCTGCCGGAGTTCCGGAACCGGAGCCGGAACCCGAACCTGCCGTCCCCTCCTCCGGGCCCGACAGCCTGCCGCCGCGGGAGGCGGTGCCGGAGCCCTCGTCCGGTTCCGCTTCCGGGCATGCGGAGCCGGAAGAAAGGGAACCTCTGCACCGGCTGGCCCTGAAGACGAACCTGCTCTACGATGCGGTGCTGATGCCTTCGCTGGAGGTGGAGTACCGCATCGACGACCGCTGGTCGGTCAATCTCGAGGGCGAAGTGGCCTGGTGGTCGAAGAAAGACCGGCACAAATACTATCAGATCGCCACGATCGGCCCCGAAGGACGCTATTGGTTCCGGACGAGGAAACCGTGGCACGGTCATTACGTGGGGGCTTTCGTGGGCGGCAGCTGGTACGACCTGGAGAACGGCGGACGCGGCTACAAGGGCGAACTGGTCATGACGGGTCTCAGCTACGGATATATGTTCCCTATCGGCCGTTCCCTTTCGCTGGAGACGGGTATCGGAATCGGTTTCCTGCACACCTCCTATGAGGAGTACCTGCCCGTGGACGGACACTATGTCTATCAGCAGACCAGCCGGACGAACTATTTCGGTCCGGTGAAACTCAGGCTCTCCCTGGCCTGGCGGCTCTGGGATCGGAACCGGAAAGGAGGTGCGCGATGAAAGTCCCGTCTCTCTTCTCCCTGTTGCTGTTGGGCGGCGTCGTGCTGCTGGGCGGATGCCGCAAGGACCTCTGCTATGACCACGACCTGCACGGGCTCAACGTCCGGGTCCTGTTGCGGCCCGAATGGGAATGCGAATGGGAGCGCGATTACGGCCGGGCCTGGGAGGAGAACTGGCCGGCCGAACACGGCATGACCTACGCATCGCTGCGTCCGGCTGCGGCCACGGGCATCGTCTCTTTCGTCTATCACGAGGACGGTTCGCGCACGGAGCGCCACCTGCCGGGCGAAGGCGGTCTGCTCCCGATGAGCGAGGGCGAAAAGTCGATTCTGTTTTACAACGACGACACCCGCTATATCGTTTTCGACGGTCTGAATTCGTGGGCGACGGCCTCGGCCTCCACCCGGACACGTAGCCGTTCCACTTACAGCGAGGACCATGCCGGGGAGAAGACCGTCAATGCGCCGGACATGCTCTACGGCACCTGGATCGACCGTTACACGGCCGTTCCGACCTCCGAACCCTCTCCGATGGCCGTCACGTTGCGCCCGTTGGTCTACACCTACCTGATCCGTTACGAGTTCGAACGGGGACTGGAGCACGTGGCGCTGGCCCGCGGGGCGCTCTCCGGTATGGCCGAATCAGTCTATCTGCAGGACGGGCATACGGGAGAGGAGACCGCGACCATTCTATTCGAGTGCGAACTGAAGAGTTACGGCGTCGAGGTGAGACTGGCCTCGTTCGGTGTGCCCGGTTTCCCTGGGGATCACTATGTACAGCGGGACGGACAGCGGCAGATGCTGAATCTGGAGGTGATGATGAAGAACGGCAAGCTCAAGGAGTTCGAGTTCGACGTCACCGGCCAGTTGTCCGCACAACCGCGCGGCGGGGTGATCACGGTCGGCGGCCTGGAGGTGACGGACGAGGAGGCCGGTAACGAATCGGGCTTCGACGTGGACGTGGACGGCTGGGGCCGGTACGAGGACATCGAATTGCCGCTGGGATGACGCAACAAGCAGAAATATTTATTAACCACTTATAAACCAATAGAACGATGAAGAGAAATGTATTTGTGTATGCCATGGCCGTTGCGGCGCTGGCAGGTTGCAGCAAGACCGAGACGGTAGACCAGTCGCCGGTCGGGGCCATCCGTTTTGACGGTGCCCATATCAGTTATCCGACGGAATCCCGTTCGGTCACCGAGCTTGACCAGAACATAACTGAGTTCCAGGTCTTCGGACAGTACACGAAAGGAGGAGATCCTGTTAAGGTATTCGACAACGAGACCGTCACCAAAGGGGGAGGGGGCGGCTGGACCTATACGGGAGGACTCCGGCCCTGGATCGAGGGGGCCCAGTACGTGTTTGCCGCCTACGCCCCGGCCGATGCGCTGACCTCGCCGCAGGTGAACGAGGCCGGCTACCTCACGCTGGCCGATTACAGCGTGGCCGGCAATCAGAAAGACCTGATCTATGCCGCTAAGACGGCTACCGGCCAGATCGCGGGCAGCAATACCGCGGTTCAGTTCTCGTTCAAGCACCTGCTCTCGATCGTCGGCGTCACGTTCAAAAGCGGATTCGGCGAGGACACCGAACTGACTATTTCGGAAGTGAAGGTGAACAAGGTTCCCTCGAAGGCGACCTTCACCGCTTCGGGCGAAACCGGCTCGGACCAGTTGGGCGGCACCTGGGGTGCGGCATCCGATCCGCAGTCGTTCGGTCTGACCATTGCCGGTATTACGGAGCCCGAGGGTACGTCCGCCGATAATATCGTCGTCATTCCGCAGACCATTCCGACCGGTGACAATGCCGTCGAGATCGCTTTCAAGGTGACGGTGACCACCGCTGCCGGAGAAGAGCTCGTTTCCGGAAAGGAATTCACCTCGAAGATTCCCGTGGCGACGATTACCACATGGGACCCCGGATTCAAATATAATTACGTGGCCACGATCACGCCTGAAAGCGTGGAATTGGATTATATCGAATTCTCCGATCCGGTGGTCGATACGTGGAAACCGGCAGAGGACGGCGATCAGGATCTGCCGCTTCAGTAGACACCTCCTTAAAAATGTGTCCGGCCGTGAGCCGGGCACGGGCCGGGAGGGGTTGAATGTCCCCTTCCGGTCGCAAGCGAATCAATAAGAACGACGACGAATGAAAGGAATGATACGGCATATCGGCCCGTGCGCCGCGGCGCTGCTTCTGCTGGCGGGATGTTCCGAGACCACCGTGGAGCGTGGGCCCGGCGGCGAGGGTGCGATCGGTTTCACAACGGATGTGACGCGGGCGGCCAAGGAGGATTTTGCGGCGGGCGATGCCTTCGCCGTGTGGGGCTGGTATGCTCCGGACGATGCTTTCAGCCGGGTGTTCGACGCCACGAAGGTCTCGACGCCCGACGGCGCCTCCTGGAGCTACGAGGGCATGCGTTTTTGGAAAGCCGGCAAGACCTATGCGTTCTATGCCCTGCATCCCTCCGCGGATGCCCTGCCGGGAACGGCCTCGTGCAGCGCCGACGGAATCCTTTCCGTCGCGGGGTTCGATGCCTCGCGCGGCGTCGATCTGATGGCGGCCTGTGCCACGGGGATGGACGGCGGCCGTCCGGCACCGGTGCCCTTCACGTTCACCCACCTGCTCACCCGGATACAGATCGTCGGGAAGCGCAGCGAGTCCACGGCCGGAATCGTGGGATTCACACCCCGTATCCATGCCGTACGGCTCTACGGGATGCCGGGGAAAGGCGACCTTTCCCTCTCCGCGGCCGACCTGGCGGACCGGGAGGCGCTCCGGGCCGCATGGACGGCCGCGCCCGGCATCACGACTTCCGATGCCCCCCTGGCCGCCTTCCTCTCCGACGGGGGCGAGGAGGCGACAGCCGAAGGGACGCTCCTGCTCGACGCCTTACCCTATCCGCAGCGTATCACGCAGGATTGTTACGTCGAGGTGGTGTATTCGACCGACGGTACGGGCACCGACCGGCAGACCCGGACCGTCCGACTGACTTCGCTTCCCGTGACGGTCTGGGAGGCCGGACGGCAGTACCGCTATACCTTCAGCGTGTCGGACAATGACCGTATCCTGTTCGACACCCCCACGGTGAACGCATGGGACGAGGCTGTGGGAGGCATCATCATCGTGGACTGATTCCGGAAAAACAGCGATAAATCATGAATGCGAAACGATTGATATGGTGGGTGGTCTCGCTGGCGGGAGTCGCGGCCTGCGAACGGGAATATCCTGCAGACCCGGCTGCCGGGATGTCGGACCGTATCCTTTTCGGGACTCCGGTACTCTCCGTGGAGACCCGCAGCACCTTCAAGAATGCCCTCGACCCGGGCGACGAGTTCGGCGTACTCGGCTACTGCGTTCCCTACACCGTGGGAACGACCGCACCCGATTACAATGCCGGGAGCAGTCCGTGGGTGCTGAAAAAGGCCCAGTGTCCGCCCGAGGTGTTCTACGACCAGCGGGTCGTCGTCGGGGCGAACGGCTGCCGCTACGACCGCAACGGCGGTACGGACAACGACCCGAAATATTGGTACCGGGACGGTTACGACACGAACAACAGCGCGAACGGCGCCATCGTCGGAACGGACCGTTACCGTTACTCCTTTTTTGCCTGGTACCCTTACGAAGGGGCCTTCACGATCGACCGGCCGAACGGCTCCGCCGAGGCGGGGGCTCCCGTCTTCACCTTCACCATGCCCCAGACGGGATCGTCCCTTTCCGATCCGCTCGAACACGGCAACACGCCCGACGCCATGGTCGCCGTGCTCTACAACCGCACGAAGGAGGACGGAAACCTGCGTTTCAACTTCAGCCACGTGCTCACAGGGATCGGTTTCCAGGTGAACAACCTCAGCGAGTACGACCTCACGGTGCACTCGGTCTCTCTGAGCGGCAGCTTCTACAAGGACGTGACGATCGACCTGACGGGCGATAACTCGCAGTTCTCGTTCTCTTCCGCCCGCTACACGGGAAGCTACGCCCTGCTTTCGGAGGACCTCTCCCTGCCGGCTCCCGCCGAGGGGACGACGGCCACCTCTTCCGGGCTGATCGGCGGAGAACACCTGCTGCTGATCTCCGGTACGGGCACCAGCTTCGGGGAAAACGTCACGGTGAATATCAAATATACGTTCAACGGACAGCCGGGCGACCAGCGAATGGCCCGTCCCGGGACGTTTACCCCGCGGCCGGGCGTGAAGTACACGGCCCAGCTCAATTTCGTGGGCGAGACGTTCGTGCTCCAGTTCGTGGTGGACAACGGCGAACAGTGGGAGGACGGCGGGGCGGACGACGGCCGGGAGGACAACGACGACATCGTATTCGAATAGGAAGACCTGATGATATGACACGAACGAAGATTTTTCGGACGACGGCTGTGCTGTTCCTGCTGCTGGCGGGGGTCTCCGCCTGCCGGCAGGACGATCTGCCGGGGCCGTCCGCTCCGGGCGGCGGTACGGCGACCACCCTCGCTTTCGTCAGCGACCCGATGGCCCTGCACCGGGTGACGACCCGTTCCTCCGACATGAAGGACGAGGAGGAGAAACGCATCAACCGGCTTTATATCTTCTTTTTCGATGCCGGGGGCGAATACCTGGACGGAGACTATCTCACCGGCTATCCCAATGCTCCCGACAACGGGGGATACTATGCTGCGGGAGAGGGCGTGAGCCTGCTGAAGATAGACAGCAAACTCTTCGACGATCCGGATCTGGCCCGGAGCGCTACTGTCTATGCCGTGGCGAATGTTGATCCCGGTCTCTTCGGGAGCGACGACGACGGGGACGGCCGGCCCGACACCATCCGGAACCGGACCGATCTGGAGAACTTCGTCTATAGCCTCGATCCCGGGCGGGTCGCCCTCGGCCTGCCCGCCGAAGGTATGCCGATGGTGGGACACAAGGTGCTGGACCTGACCGGGGGAGCGCCCGAAGACGAACGGCGTGTCGAACTCCAGGCTCTGATGGCGCGGATCGACGTCAGCATCCGGCTCGAAAGCGACGTGCAGGAGGACAATCTGCCCGCTTTCTACCTTATGGACTGGACGGCCAGGAACCTTCCGACCCGGGCGGCCTTTACGGCTCCGGACGGGGACGGCCAGACCGGATGGACGGAGAGATGGACCAAGGAGATCAATACCCCGCTCCAGCGTACCATCTACAACAAGAACGGACAGATCGACTTTTCTTTCTACATGTTCGAGAACGTGCAGAATGCCGAATGGAAAATCGACGAGGGTGAAAATTGGGCCGATCCGAGTGTGAATCCGGAAGAGCTTTCCGACGAGGAACGGGCGAAGGCTCTCTATCCGGACAGCATTTCCGACAGTCAGAAGCAGCGTTACAAGCCCTATCTAGCCCATGCGGACGCGGCGGCCGTGGAGCTTCACGGATTCTACACCACCTACAACGACGCCACCTACGAAGTTACCTACACGCTCTACTTGGGAGCCAACCACACCGACGATTTCCGGGTGAAGCGCAACCACCAGTACAAGAACGATATCACGATCAAGGGACTGACCTCCCAGAGTTCGGCCGCCGGCGAATACACGCTGGATGCACGCGTGAACGTCGAGGAGAACGACAACGAGTATTATATCGCCATGCTGCGCGAACGCAACCACGACGCCCATTTCTGCGTCACGCCCATGGACGTCTATCTCTTCGCGCCGGCCGAGCGGTACCCTACGATGGAGGTGATCCTGGGAGAGGTGATAGAGGGCCGTGAGGTGCCGCTTCCGGGAACCGTACCCGACTGGATCCGGATGGAGCGGATCACGACGGCGGATATGGCGGCCGGCACCGTGACCGATTCGGGATTCACGCCCTACGGACAGGGCGGCACCCACCTGGCGGCCGGTTCGCCGTGGACCGCAGGCAACGGCAAGCGGGCCTTCTTCACGAAAGGCCTGCTGAAATCCGGCGGGGCCCTCTCCAACGGTACGCAGGTCACGGTCGAGGGTTCGCGCGACCGGGTCTACTTCTATCTCGACGAGAATCTGGACAAGAATCCGGACGGCTCGCTGAAACAGGAGAACCGTACGGCGACTGTCACCCTGATTTACAAGGAGAATGGCCGGGAGGTAAAGCGCCGCACCCTGCGGCTCGAACAGACCTATCTGCTGCCGGTGACTATAACGGAGACATATAGTGCGGGAGAAGTGAGACCTAGGGCTTTGAGTTCTATTTCAAGGGAAAAAACCATCTATATGGAACAGTATGAAGAGTATCTGGACCATTACGATCCTCTGGATGGATATGCGACCGGGCAGATATACAACGGATTGCCTTGGGGACTTTGGAATGAGGAAGTTGGGGATACGAGGGGACAGGAACTACTTCATAGTGTTTGGTTCGTAGATTATTATGCCGGTCTAGAATGTTCCCATAACTGGTACATGGGATTGGAATATACGAACGAGATCGTAAATAGTGCGGCTCAGGGTATAGCGACCCTGAATGATCCGCCGCGTTCTGCCGCCGAATATTGCTATAACCGGAATAAGCGGAATGCGGATGGGGCCGTTGCCGATGAGGCGAAAAAATGGTTCCTGCCCGGAATTCGGCAGATGGAAAATGCGTTGACGAAATACTACACGACGTTCGAGGAGTTCCAGAGCAACTATTACTGGAGTTCCGCTGCGGGAGAGAGGGCCGGAGGGACGGACGGTCAAAATACGCAACGGGCACGGGCTACCAAAATCAATCCGAACGGCGGATATGTACAAAGCGGCGGTAGCGGCAGTTACGACTATCCGCGGGGAGGATACGCATTGCGCACCGAATCTCTGCGCATCCGTGCTTTCCGAAACGACCTGGAGCCTGTGGACTGATCCCTTTCCCGTATCGCAAACTCTGCGCCCGCGGCCGTCTCCGGCTTTGCGGGCGCGGTGTCGTTCAGGCTTGCTCGTTTCCTACTTCTTGTCCCCCCTGCGCCATATCTGGTACGAGTTGACGATGTTCTGCCACACCACGTAGGATGCCGGGCCGATCGAGGCGATCGGGTCGAGGTAGATGCCGGCCATCCAGATCGCCAGGATCGTGTTCTTCTGTCCGAGCCCCTGGGCTCCGGCCACGGCGCTGCCGAAACGGCGTCCCAGGCGGCGGCCCGTGTAGAATTGCAGGGCGCAGACGATCAGGGCGATCCCTACGGTCAGCGCTTCGGTGAGATAGTGGCTGCGCTCCTGTCGCACGAGGAACGAGACGGTGCGTCCCATGACGATCGTCAGCGCCACCGACCAGAGGTAGAAGGAGACCGACTGCCGGTTCCGGAGAATACGGTGGGCGCGGGGCCAGAACCGCTCCAGTGCGAAGGCGCCCGCCAGCGGCAGGATCAGCAGGGGAACTATCTGCCGGGCGATGATTCCGAACGATTGCCAGAAGGGAAGCGACACGTTTTCGCCGACCACCGAGAAGACGAACGGGGAAAACACCGCCACGGCGATGTTGCTCAGCAGGGTGTAGGTGGCCAGCGTGCCGACGCTGCCGCCCAGCATGCCCGTCACCACGGCGGCCGAGGTGGCCGTGGGTGCCAGCACGCAGATGAATACTCCCTGCGACACGGAAGGTCCCAGCGGCAGGAGTGCCGCATAGACGGCCGCTGCTCCCGCGATTTGCAGCACGAGCATCCACAGGTGGAGGGGAAGAATCCGGATTTCACGCCACGACACCCGGCAGTAGGTGATCAGCAGCATCGTGAAGATCAGATAGGGGGTCAGGGGCGAAAGCCTTTCGAAAAATTCGTATCCGGCGCCTCCCACGATCATGGCCACGGGGAGCATCCATTTCTTGAAACGATCCGTCACTCTCTTTTCCGTTTTTTTGAAACGTACAAAGGAACGCACTATTTTCGAAACTTCAAAACGATGCCGCCGCCGGTCCTCCTTTCCGGTTTCTCTCCGCGGAGAGTGCGGGCCGGCTTATGCTTCCCGTTCGGCTTCGTCCGCGATACGTTTGTAGAGGCGGGCGGCCCCGCAGGGGTCGGCGGCCGAGCAGATGCCCGAAACGACGGCCAGCGAGGAAGCTCCCGCCCGGACGATGTCGGCGGCGTTTCCGGGTTTGATTCCTCCGATGGCCACCAGTCTGTGACGGGAGTGGAGCCGTATCCAGCGCAGGCCTTCCAGCCCCCATTCGATGCGGGTGTCCGTCTTGGTGGGGGTGGCGAACACGGGGCTGGCGGCGATGTAGTCCACGTCCAGCCCCTCCGCATCGAGCACCTGCTGCGGGCTTTCGACCGACAGGCCCACGATCTTTCCCGGAGGGAGCAGACGCCGCACGAGAGCGGGCGGCATGTCGCTCTGTCCCACGTGCACGCCGTCGGCGTCGGCCGCCAGCGCCACATCCACGCGGTCGTTGATAATGAGCGGAACACCCAGCGGGGCCAGCAGCCGCTTCAGGGCGGCGGCCCGTTCGACGAACAGCCGGGTGGAGGACTCCTTTTCCCTGAGCTGCACCATGCCCACGCCTCCGCGTACGGCTTCGGCGACCGTGGTGGCCAGGTCCTTGCCCGACAGCAGCCCTTCGTCCGTTACCAGATAGATTTCGGCCATTGTCCGGCAGGTTTATTTGCCGCGCACGCGCACCGTCTCGGTAAACTGCCGTTCGGTGAGGGTGTGCATGACGTCGTAAAGGTTCAGCTGGAGCGAGCCGGGACCGATCGACTCGCGGGCCGCGATCTCGCCGCAGACGCCCATGTAGGCCGCTGCGCTGATGGCCGCCGTGAAGCGGTTGGGCTCGACGGCCGCGAAGGCGCCCAGAATGGCCGATGCCGTGCAGCCCAGTCCCGTCACGCGGCACATGAGCTGGTCGCCGTTGTCCACGTAGGCCACGTGTACTCCGTCCGTGATGATATCCGTTTCGCCGCTCACGCTGACCACGCATCCGCGCTCTTTGGCCAGGCTCTTGGCCTGTTTCTCGCAGCCGGCCGAGGCGACCGCGCTGTCCACCCCCTTCGAGGCGACGCTCGTTCCCGCCAGCGTCATGATCTCGCCCGCGTTGCCCCGGATGAAGGTGGGTGACGCCACGCCGAGCAGTTCGTCCACCGTGCGGTTGCGGTAGGGGGTGGCTCCGGCACCCACGGGGTCGAGCACCGAGGGCTTGCCCAGCCCGTCGGCCTTTTTCAACGCCAGCTTCATGCTCTCCACGGAGTCGTGGTTCAGTGTGCCGATGTTGATGACCGTGGCGGCGCACAGGGCCACCATGTCCTCTACCTCTTCCGGGGCGTTGGCCATGATGGGCGAGGCTCCCGCTGCCAGCAGGGCGTTGGCCGTGTTGTTCATGACCACGTAGTTGGTGATGTTGAGCACCAGGGGGGAGTGCTCCCTCACCTGCTGTATGTCATTCCATATCTTCTGTTTCAGTTCGCTCATGGCTTTATTCTGTTTATGGATTCAGTTTTTCGCGTATTGTTTCAGTTTTTCGGGGAAGAGCACCGTGATCCGCTTGCCCTGCACGTAGATCGACCCTTCGGCGGCCATCTCCCCGATGGCCCGGGCCAGCGCCGGACGCGTCACGCCGAACATGTCGGCCATCTCCCGCTGGGTGAGCGCATTGTTCAGCTCGCAGCCCTCCTGTTCCTCCATCAGGTTGAGCAGGTAGTTGGCGAACTTGCCCTTCATGGTCTTGTAGGTGCGGTAGACCACCCGTTCCGACAGGAACGTGTTCGGGGCCGAGAGGATTTCCAGAAAGTTGACCAGCAGGGCCCGCTCCCGGCCCAGCAGATCCGTGAAGGCGTCGCGTCCCAGCGCCAGGATCGTCGCGGGCGTACGGGCCGTGAGGCCGGCCGGAAGACGGTCGTTCTCCGCGAAGAGACAGAGCGGGGCGATCAGGGACGGGGCGGCGATGCGTTCCACGTGCAGCGTGTTGTGGAGCGAATCGGTCGTCTCGGCGCTCACCGTGCCCTCCGTGAGGATCAGCAGCTGCGTGTGGCGCGCTCCCTGCGGGGCGATCACGTCCCCTTTGGCGTAGGTGCGCGTACGGGCGCCGGCCTCTTCCAGCAGGGGCCTGATCCGTTCCGGTTCCACGTCCCGGAACAACCGGCATGCACTCAACGGTTTGGTCATGGTTTTTGTAATAATATGTTACAAATATACGCTTTTTTCCGCCGGGGCGGAATGAATCGCGGAAAAAATATTACTTTTACGAACCCATCCCGAAGACTAACTCTAAAAACGACGCCCTATGCCGTTTCCTGCCCGTTTCCGTCTGCCTGTTTTCGTCTGTGCCTGCCTGCTGTTCGCCGGCTGCGCCTCTTCCGGTATCGACTGGCCCGAAGATCCGGGCGGAGGAGGCCCGGAAAAGGACGACGGAGCCGTGACGCTCGAATACACTCCGTTCAAAACCTATGCCTATGTCTCCGCGGACCTCTGTCCCGACCGGGACTTCGTGATCGACTATCCCGAGCGGCTCGTGTCGGCCTCCGTGTCGCCCCGCAGCCGGGGCGTGGCCTGCATGAAGGAGGGAAAGAGGGCGCGGTTCCGGATCACCCGGCCGGGCCAGTACGTGGTCTACCTGAACAGATTCCGGGTGCTGCTCTTCGTGGAGGAGCCGGAGGTGCTGCCGGAGAATGCGGTGAGTATCCTCTCGAAGGGGGTGGACGCTACGGGCTGGCGGGACGAGACGGTCCGGATACAGGCGGCCATCGACGAAGTGGCCGGCACGGGCCGTACGCTGCTTTTCCCGCCCGGGACGTACAGCGTGTCCCAACTGAGGATCTGCGACCGGGAGGGGGTGAAGATCCACCTGTGCCGGGGAGCCGTGCTGCGGGCGCGGACCTCGGAGGCCGATCCTTTCGGGGTGACCGACCTGTTCGGCGAGGCGGAGGAGTCGGTGCGCGAACCGGGCAAGAAGGCCGGCGTGGCGAGGGGTTTCATCGTGATCTTCAACTCGCGTGACGTGCATATTTCGGGATACGGGGCCATCGACGGCAACGGCTACGCCCAACGGGTGGTGACCACCCGGCGGTGGAACAGCGATTCGCGGGGGCGTCACCGCAACCTGCTGATCGCCGATTCGGAGGACGTGACCGTGGAAGGTATCCTCTCGCTCGATCCCGGGTCGTGGAACGTGCATCCCATTCTGTGCCGCCGGGTGACGTTCCGCAACATGAAGCTGCTCAACGAACTGGATTACGCCCCCACGCGGGACGATCCGTTCCGTATCGACCACGACCGGGTGAACGCGGACGGCTTCGACCCCGACTCCTCGTCGGACGTGCTGATCGAGCGGTGTTTCGGCTATTGTGCGGACGACAACGTGGCCGTCAAGACCTCCCAGTACAACAACCGTCTGGGCGACGTGGACGGAGTGACGGTGCGCGGCTGCGTCTTTCTCACCCAGAAGTCCTCGCTCAAGGTGGGGACGGAGACGGCGGCCGCCTCCATGAGCAACATCCTGTTCGAGGACAACGACGTGATCGAGGCCGACCGGGCGATCTCCCTGTACAACTACGACGGGACTGAGATGCGTAACGTCCGCTACCTGAACAATCGCGTGGAGCGAAATTATCCCGACGTGCGGCAGGCGCTCTTTTTCATCGAGGTGAAAAAAAGGGTGGCAACGAGCCGGGTCGGCCGGGTGCAGGTAGAGATACGCGGTCTGCGGGCGGAGGAGGCGTTTCCGAACAACTCCTGCGTGGTGTACCGGGACGGGGCCGATCCCACCGACCTGTCGTTGACCCTTGCCGGGGTGACGGTGGCGGGTGTGCCCGTGACGGATGCGGAGGGCGGACGGATTACCGTACAGTACCCTTCGGCCGCTCCCTCTGGACCCGAAGTGAAATTCGAATGACTCAACCCTAAAAAAAACGATAGCTTATGAAACATGTTTTCCGAAGCGGAACGACGGTAGCGGCGCTGTTGCTGGCGCTGCTGGTGTCGCCGCCGGTCTCCCGGGCGGAGACGCAGAAAGCGAAGCCGACGGTGCTCCGCTACACGCTTTTCAAGACCTATGCCTATGTGTCCACCGATTTCCGGCCGGGGACGGTGTGGGCCATCGACTACAAAGAGCCGTTGCGCGAAGCGGAAGTGCGTCCGTACAGCCGCCGCGTGGAGTGCCGCCGGGAGGGGAACCGGGCGCTCTTCACCCTGCCCGCGCCGGGTGCCTACGTGGTCTACCTGAACGGGTTCAAGGTGTGCCTGTTCGCCGAGGAGCCGGAGGTGCTGCCGGAGAATACCGTGAACATCCTTTCGAAGGGGGTGGACGCCACAGGTAAGGTGAACGTGACCCGTGCGGTGCAGGAGGCCATCGACGAGGTGGCCGGCACGGAGAAGACGCTGCTCTTTCCGGCCGGTACCTATAAAGTCTCCCAGGTGCGGATCTACGACAAGAAAGGGGTGAAAATCCACCTGTGCCGGGGCGCGAGGCTGCGGGCCGATATCGACGATCTGGAGAGTTACTCCACGGAGGGACGTTTCGGGAAGTCGGTGCCCCATAAGTACTTTCCCGGCAGGAAGAGTGCCGCGGCGCCGGCCTTCGTGGCGATCGACCGTTCGGAGGACGTGCGTATCTCCGGGTACGGGATCATCGACGGACGGGGATTCGACGCCCGCGTACAGGCGCTCCGGCAGTACGGGAAGGCCACGAAAGGGCGGTACCGCTGCATGCTGGTCTCCCGGTCGAAGGACGTGACGCTGGAGGGGTACATGGCCATCGACCCCGGGTCGTGGAACACCCACATCCTGCTCTCGGAACGGGTGACGGCACGGAACGTGAAGCTGCTCAACGAACTGGAATTCGCTCCCGTGGCGGACAACTTCCTGAACGTGGACCACAGCAATATCAATACGGACGGTTTCGATCCGGATTCGTCGAAAGACGTGCTGATCGAGAAATGTTTCGGCTATTGCGGCGACGACAACGTGGCGATCAAGACCTCGCAGTATTGCGGTCTGCTGGGCGACGTGGAGCGGATCACCGTGCGCGGCTGTGTCTTCCTCACCCAGAAATCGTCGCTCAAGGTGGGTACGGAGACCGTGGCGGCCCGCATGACCGATATCCTGTTCGAGGACAACGATGTGCTGGAGGCCGACCGGGGCATTTCGCTCTACTGCTACGACGGGGCGGAGTGTACGAATATCCGCTGGGTGGGTAACCGTATCGAACGCCACTATCCCGATGCCAAACAGTCGCTTTTCAATATCGGGCTCAGACAGCGGATGCCCGAATGTCCGCTGGGCAGGATCGACGTCGAGATCCTCGACACGGAGGTGCTCGGCTTTTTCCCGAAGCCCTCGCGGATTTCGGGTCCGAAAGGAGGCGATCCGGAACGGGTCCGGGTGCGGTTCGAGAATCTGCGGATCGGGGGCGGACGGATCACCGATGCGGAGCAGGGAAAATTCAGCGTGGAAAATGCCTCCGTAACCTTCAAATAGGTAGCGGAGTAGGTTCGTGGTGCGGCGGCGCTCCCTTCGCAGGGGCGCCGCCGCCGTGTCATACGGGTATGGTTTTTGCGAAAAAGGACGAGGATACCGAAACTCCATTTCAAAAACCTTTATATCTATGAAAACAACGACGACTGAAAGAAAAGACACGGTGGACACCTCTGTCTACGGCTCCGACGAGATGCTGCACCAGGCTCCGGTTGACAGAATTCCTGACGGTCCCACCACGGGCGAGATCGCTTACCGCATGGTCAAGGACGAGACCTATCCGCAGACGCTGCCCCATCTGAATCTGGCCACTTTCGTGACGACCTACATGGACAAGTACGCCACCCGTCTGATGAACGAGGCCATCAACATCAACTACATCGACGAGACGGAATATCCGCGTGTGGCCGTGATGTGCGCCAAGTGTATCAACATCGTGGCCAATCTATGGAATACGCCCGAAAAGGCCAAATGGAAAGCCGGAGCGCTGGCCATCGGCTCCTCCGAAGCCTGTATGCTGGGCGGCGTGGCGGCATGGCTCCGCTGGCGCGACCGGAGAAAGGCGCAGGGCAAACCTTACGACAAGCCCAATTTCGTGATCTCGACCGGATTTCAGGTAGTCTGGGAGAAGTTCGCCCAGCTGTGGCAGATCGAGATGCGGACGGTGCCCCTGACCCTCGAGAAGGATACGCTCGATCCGGAGGCGGCGCTGAAGATGTGCGACGAGAACACGATCTGCATCGTGCCGATCATGGGTGTGACGTGGACGGGCCTGAACGACGACGTGGAGGCGCTGGACAAGGCGCTCGACGCTTTCAACGCCCGGACCGGTTACGATATTCCGATCCATGTGGACGCCGCTTCGGGAGGTTTCATCCTGCCGTTCCTTAAACCGGAGCACAAATGGGACTTCCGGCTGAAGTGGGTACTGTCGATCAGCACTTCGGGACACAAGTTCGGCCTGGTCTATCCCGGTCTGGGCTGGGTGGTGTGGAAGGAGAAGAAGTACCTGCCCGATTCGATGTCTTTCAGCGTCAACTACCTCGGTGCTGACATCACGCAGGTGGGGCTGAACTTCTCGCGCCCGGCTGCCCAGATCCTCGGTCAGTACTACCAGTTCATCCGGCTGGGGTTCCAGGGATATAAGGACATCCAGAGCAACGGTATGAAGATCACGAAATACCTGCATGACCAGATCGGCCGTATGGCTCCCTTCAAGAATTACAGTGACGAGGTAGTCAATCCTCTCTTTATCTGGTACATGAAACCGGAATATGCCAAGACGGCCAAGTGGACGCTTTACGATCTACAGTCCAAACTGCAGGAGAGCGGCTGGATGGTACCGGCCTATACGCTGCCCGCCAATCTCGAACAGATGGTGGTGATGCGCGTGGTGGCCCGTCAGGAGTTCAGCATGGACATGGCGGAGATGCTCCTTTCGGATATTCAGTCCGCCATCAGCGAGTTCGAAAAGCTGGAATATCCCACGCCGACCCGTCTGGCGCAGGAGCGTAATCAGGAGGTCAAGGGAAAGATTTACACCCACACCAGCCGTCCGCGTGCCAAAGCCGCGGCGAAATAGGTTTCGGCGTTTTTTCGTCTGCCGGGAAGGCCCGCACCGATTGACGGTGCGGGCTTGCTTTTTTTGTGTCTCACGGTTTGTCGCGGACGGTGAGCCGGTAAGCAGCCAGGTGTTTCCCGTCGCATCCCCGGAAACGGCGGGTGACGATCGGATACCCGGCTACCCGCAGTTCCCGGATACGGGCGCTGAGCCGGAGACAGCCGTATCGTTCGATCGCTTCCGTGGTCGTGAGTTCCTCTCCGCGGCGCAGGTGGGCGAGGACGGTCTCCCGCTGGGAGAGGGCTTTCGTCCGCAGGGCCGGTTCTCCGGTACGGCGGGTAAACGGGTGCAGCAGTGTGCAGAAGAAACGGTTCGCATTCTTTTTCATGGTCTGTTTTGTTTTTTAGTATCCGTAACAGTCGAGTATCCAGCGGCGGAGGACGGGCCAGCGGAAGTCGTTCCGGGTCTCGACGCCGTCCCGTGCGGTGAGGAGCGTGATTCCGTCGCCCGCGATGTCGAGTAGACGCAGCAACGGGCAGCCGTCGGTGTCCGGGAGCCGCAGCCACCGCATCCGGAACGTGCCGTACAGGGTGGCGTAGAGGGAGCCCTGGTCGGCTTCGAGTCCCCGGGGCGGAAGAAGGGTGCGGCAGGAACGTTCCCGGATTTCCCACCAGAGTCCGGAGGCAAGGAGTGCATACAGTTCGTCGGTTACGGTCGTGGTCGTTTTCATGGTCGGATCGGTTTTTCGTGAAGCGGCGGATGAAGGTGCCGCAGATGCGGACGTCCTGTCGCCGGGAACAAAAATAGGGGGTGGAGCGGCGGAATCTTTATATGTTTTCGGACGGGACGGACGGCGGAATTCGTAGAAACGGGAGGCGCGGGACGGGATTACTTTTGTGCAGGATCGGGGCGGTCCGCGGGCGTGTCCCTGCCGGGGAAGAGGTCTCGATCCGGATAATCTGCGGGTAAACGATATGGATATGACGACGGAAACGATTTGTCAGGGAGAGGATTTCTCCCTTTTGTTACAGGCTTTGTCCGACGGGGAGGAGACTCCCGAAGATGTGTCGGGTTTCGATTTCGAATTGTTGCTGTACACTTCGGCACTGGGATGCCGGGTGCTGGCTTCGACGGCGGGGCGGGGGGAGCTGCTGATCGTTCGGAAGGACAGCTCGACGATGTTCGTGAACGTCCCGGGTGAGAAAACGGCCTCCTTTACGGCCGGGCCCCTGAAACTGGAGGTGATGAAGGTAGACCGGACGACCGGTGTGCGGGAAATCGCCCGGCGGATTGTCTTACAGGTGTCGGAATCCAAACTGGGCAGGCTATGAGATTGAAGTGTACGGTTCTGAAAGACAGAATCGAAATCTGCGGCGGTGGGCGGCAGGGACGCCGTATCTCTCTGGAAATGACCTTATCCAACCGGATCGGGTTGGACGGAGAGACGCCGACTATCGGGGAGAACGGGAATTGGTGGATCGGGGGAAAAGATACGGGAGTGAAGGCACAGGGTCCGCAGGGGGAACAGGGGCCACAAGGCGATCCGTTTACTTACGGGGATTTCACGCCGGAACAAATAGCAGAACTCCAAAAGCCGGCCACGGAAGCCGCCGGAAGAGCTGATGCGGCGGCAGCGTCGGCCAATGAATCCGCCGCGAAAGCGAACGGGGCAGCGGAGGCAGCGGACGAGGCCCGCGAAGGCATCCAATCCGATCTGGCGAAAAAGGCGGACAAGGTAGTTCCGTCGATATCGGGGAACCTGGCGGGCCTGATGGGGGGAGGGGAGTTGGCGGACAGCGGGATCGCCCCGGGGAGCGTAGCCCGGCTGGACGGGGAGGGCGAGTTGTTGGCGGATCAGGTATCCCCGTTGCTGGGGCGTCAAACGGGCGTTCGGTTGGGTGCCGGGCAGAGCCCCGTCTCTTCTTCTGCGGTCAAGTACGTGGGCGGCCCTGTCCCTGTGGGGACGGATGATTTCTCGCTGGAGTTTTTCGGCAACACGGCCGGGTCGAATGGCTATCAGGCGCCGACCGTTTTCAATGCGGCCGTCACGAATCAGTTGGGTGCCGGAGGATTTTCGGTGTGCGGCACGAGTAGCTATACGC
>CDZF01031842.1_pt1 | contig 18537 bp, 15 predicted proteins | sample 557591 | NCBI WGS metagenome assembly CDZF01 (sample SAMEA3182093, study PRJEB8094) | gut metagenome | biome: human; feature: gut; material: Stool; isolation source: human stools | place: Canada | collected 2012-02-04
GGGCATATCCGTAAGCCATCATCGCCAGTGTGGTACCGTCCCAGTACCGCTCTCCGGGATGCTTCACCACAGGCGTCGCCTCGCCGGCGATCTGCATGCCCAGCTCCTTGTCCAGCCCCATGCCGCAGATGAAATCGACGAACCGGGCCGGATCGTTCTGGTAGTGCTCCCACACCGCCTTGGCGAACCCCACGTTCGACGAGTGCTCGAACACCTGACGCAGGGTGAGCACGCCGTCCTTATGCGAATCCACGATCTTCGCCTTGCCCACCCGGGCCGTACCTCCCTCGGTGTCGATCTTGTCGTCGAGCGTCATCTTCGCGTCGTCCAGCAGGGCGATCAGCGACGCCAGCTTGAACGTGGAACCCGGCTCGAGGTTCATGCCGATCGCATAGTTGAAATCCTCCACGAACTGCCCTTCCCCCTTGCGGGTCAGGTTGGCCATGGCCCGGATTTCGCCCGTAGCCACCTCCATCAGCACGACCGTGCCCCACTGGGCATGTCCCAGATCGAGCTGGCGCTTGAGAGCCGTCTCGGCCACGTCCTGAATATCCACGTCCAGCGTGGTGACCACGTCGATCCCGTTGACCGGCTCCACGTTCTCGGCATCGGGCACAGGCACCTTGAAACTGCCCGACACACGCTGCATGAGCGTATTGCCGTCGATTCCCTTCAGGTCGTGGTCGAACGCCCCCTCGATTCCGATTTTGGTACCGGTCTGGTTCACGCGGCCGATCGTCCGGGCCGCCAGCGAACCGTGGGGCCGCAGCCGGAGATTGACCTGTTCGACGATCAGCCCTCCCCGGTTCTGCCCGAGGCGGAAGATCGGGAAACGAGTGATCTGCTTCAGCTCGATATAGTTGACCCGGCGGGGAGAGAGGCGGACATAACGGTTCGACTTCCGGTTGCGGCGGGCCGTCACCAGTTTGTTGCGGTAGGCGGCCACGCTTTTGTCCTTGAAGAACGTGGCCAGACAGTAGGCCAGCGAATCCACATCGCGGTTGAAAACGGAATCGGCCAGACCTGCCGCCGCGAAGTCCATGCGAATCTCGAAAGTCGGAATCGAAATGGCCAGCGTACGGCCGTCGCGGGCCAGAATGTCGCCCCGGTCGGCTTCGATCGTCACCCGTTCGTAAGTGATCCGGCGCGCCTTTCTGCGCAGTTCATCGCCCTGCGGCCCGTACTGAATCCAGAGCACCCGCGCGAATATGGCCACACCAGCCAGCACGAAAAACAGGTAGAGCATCCGCACACGCAGCAGGATGTCGCGCTTGATTCCCGTCTTCTTCTCTTGCACCATTACTTTCCGATCACTTTAGGGGGTACGAGCGACTCCTGGAGGTCGATGCCCCGCACCTCCAGTTCACGGATGATCTCGCTCTGCCGCGTGGAGTTCATCCGCATGGCGGAGATGGTGAGCGACTTGGCACGCAACTCCTTCACCTCCTTCACCAGCGCGTCGTGGCGACGGTGGAGGTGCTGCATGCGGAACACGTTCGAAATATAGAGCAACATCAGGAAGGCCACGAACAACAGGTACGGATACAGGCGCCGGACCTCGGACTTCGAGAGGATATTGCCCGACAGCAGGGAACCGACATACTCTTTCAGCCTGGAGGGAGGCGCAACGGAGGCCTCTTCGTCGTCCTCCCTGTCCGGCGATGCCGCGGATGCGCCGGAGGTATCCGGCCCCACCCCTTCTTCCTTCATCCCGGCGGAGGAACCGGCGGGAGCACTGGCTGCCCCTTCCGGAACATCTTCCCCCAGCACCACCACATCCTCCTCCGGCGCCCCCCGGCGGGAGCGCAGGCCGGAGGCGAACTCCTCCGTTCCGCGCAGCGTCTCTTTCAGCCGCCGCTGCTGTTCCAGTTCCCACTCGGGGTCTATGATCGTATCCTTGGGCATGGTATCCTTTCAAAATCCGGTCAGCGCTCCGCAGACTTCTCCGCCACACGGAGGCGGGCGCTGCGGGAACGGGGATTGCGCGCCAGTTCATCGTCGGAAGGGACGATCGCCTTGCGCGAAACCACCGTGAAGGGCGACTGCACGCGCCCGTAGAAATCCTGCTCCGCCTTTCCCCCGAAATTGCCGCTGCGCATGAAATTCTTCACCAGGCGGTCCTCTAGCGAGTGATAGGAGATCACGGCCAGGCGGCCGCCGGGACGCAGCACCTTCAGACTCTGTTCCAGCGCCATTTTCAGCGCCTCCATCTCGTGATTCACCTCGATCCGCAGTGCCTGGAACAGTTTGGAGAGAAACTTGGTTTCGTCTTTTTTCGGCGTACAGGGCGCCACCGCCTCCACCAGTGCGGAAATAGTGAGGATCGGACCCGCCGCCCGCGCACGCTCGATGCAGTTGGCGATCTTGTAGGGAGTGTCAAGCTCGCCCCACTCGCGGAAGATGCGGGTGAGCCGCTCGTTCGTATAGGTGTTCACCACCTGCTCGGCCGTGAAACCGGCCCGCTGGTTCATCCGCATGTCGAGCGGCGCATCGAAACGGAACGAAAATCCCCGCTCCCGCGTGTCGAAGTGGTGGGAGGAGACCCCCAGATCGGCCAGCACGCCGTCGACCCGTTCCACGCCCCGCAGCCGAAGCGCCCCCCGCATGAAACGGAAATTGCTCTCCACGAAGTGGAAACGCGGATCATCCGGCACGTTGGCCCGGACATCCGCATCCTGGTCGAAAGCATACAGGCGCCCCCCGGGGCCGAGCTTTCCGAGCAGGGCGCGGGAGTGGCCGCCGCCGCCGAAAGTCAGGTCGACATAGGTCCCGTCGGGCCTGATATCAAGCGCCCCGATCGACTCGTCCAGCAGCACGGGTACGTGATAATCGGTCATCGTTTGCAGTTGTCATGAATCACGCGGTAAAGATACGCTATTCGGAAGGCTTTTCAAAACGGATTTCCGCAAAGAGTTTTTTATATTTGCAGAAATTTTCGAATAACCGTAACCTCAACCGAAACCGTCATGGAAGTCAGCGTCGCGGAGGTGCTCCGCAAGAAAAACCCGGCTGCGGCCCGGTGGATTCCCGGCTTCGTGGTGCGTTACCTCGCCCGCATCGTCCACGAGGAGGAGGTAAACTCCTACCTGCGCGATTTCGCCGGCCTGGATGCCATCCATTTCGTCAGGGCCTGTCTGGAACGCATGCGGATCGGCTACCGGGCCGAAGGCATGGAAAAACTCGATCCGCAGGGCCGCTACATCTTCGCCTCGAACCATCCCTTCGGCGGCGTGGACGGCCTGATGCTGGCCGACGAGGTGAGCAAACACTTCGGTGACGTGCGCGTGGTGGTGAACGACATCCTAATGAACCTCACCCCGCTGGCCCCGCTCTTCATCCCCGTCAACAAGCACGGACGACAGAACCCCGCCTACCTGCGCATGTTCAACGAGGCGTTCGATTCGCAACTTCCGATCGTCACCTTCCCGGCCGGCCTCTGCTCCCGGCGCACGAACGGCACGGTGGCGGACGCCCCGTGGAAATCCAATTTCGTCAAACGGGCCGTTGCCTCCCGGCGGGACATCGTCCCCGTCCATTTCGACGGGGAGCTCTCGAACTTTTTCTACCGGCTTTCGAACATCCGCAAAAGACTGGGAATCAAGGCCAATATCGAAATGCTCTACCTGGCCGACGAAATGTTCAAACAGGGCGGGCACCATTTCGACATCCGGATCGGCGACCCCGTACCGTGGCAGGAAATCCGCGCGGAAGGCACACCTGCCCGATGGGCCGAGCGCATCCGCACAAATGCGTATAATTTAAAAAATTCCGGCCGGTAGGCTCCACTTTTCAATTGTTTGGCTATTTTTGTACGGTTTTCCACACGAGCAGAACGAAAGATGAAACCCCTGATAGACCCCGTACCCCGAGAACTGATCGAACAGGAACTGACCCCCGAGCGTCTGATGCGCAACACCAACAACGGAGGTAACCGCATCTATGTCATCACGGCTGAGAACAGTCCCCATACCATGCAGGAGATCGGACGGCTGCGGGAATGGTCGTTCCGCGACGCGGGAGGCGGCACGGGCGCCGAGGTGGACATCGACGAGCTGGACACCGTCCCCGGCGGATACAATCAGCTGCTGGTATGGGACCCGAACGCCCGCGAGATCATCGGCGGCTACCGTTTCATCATCTCCCGGGACAGCCACACGAAATACCTCTCCACCGAACACTACTTCCGGTTCAGCGACCGTTTCCGCCGCGACATCCTGCCGTGGACCATCGAACTGGGCCGCTCGTTCGTACAGCCCCACTACCAGGGCACACGCACCAATCCCAAGGCGATCTACGCCCTCGACAACCTGTGGGACGGGCTCGGAGGGCTGATCGTACGCAATCCCGACATGAAGTATTTCTTCGGGAAGGTCACCATGTACGGCGACTACAACCGGGAGGCCCGCAACATGCTGATCTATTTCCTGCGCAAATATTTTCCCGACACGGAAAACCTGGTGGAACCGATCTACCCGATCGAACTGGACATCGACAACGAAAAGATGGCGGAGATATTCTGCGGCGCCGACTACGCCGAAGACTACAAAATCCTGGGGCGGGAAATCCGGGCCCGGAACGAAAACGTTCCTCCACTCATCAACTCCTACATGAACCTCTCGCCCACGATGCGGGTCTTCGGAACCGTATGCAATCCCGATTTCGGCAACGTGGAGGAGACGGGCATCCTGATCACCATCGAGGACATCTATCCGAAAAAGAGCGAACGGCACACGAAAAACATGCAGTAGACCGGCCGCGGGGAGGGTTTCATCCGTACCCGACAGTCGTCGGCACACCGTTGCACATCTGAAAAGACGTTTTTCCGGCACTCGCCGAAACACTTTCCGCCGATGCGAAACTGGTACGAACCTTGCGGAAGAGACCGGAAGGAACCGCCGTACGGCGACCTGCACGACTTTCAAAAATCGTTCGACATGGCAGACATAGACAATTTTTACGACGACAAACTGGACTTCACCGATGCGGAAGACCAGCTCAGGGATCAATCCGAAGAATTTAAGGAGACCGTAGGGGATACGGACGACGAAAAGAAAAAAACGGAACAGGAGACGGAAAAGAAACCGAAACCCTGCGGCTGCCGGCGCTGACCGAGCCGCGGCGGAATCATTTCTCCCGCTCGGCGATATAATCGCACAGGCTCAGCAACGAACGGCGGCAGGGAGAGTCAGGATAGCCGCCGAGCAACGCACGGGCACGGTCGAGATAGTCGCCCATGACCTCGGCCGACCGCTCCAGTCCCCGGCCCGCGACCACCGCGTCGCGCAGATAATCCACATTCTGCGGACGGCGCCGGATATCGGAGAGCTTGGCAATCAGATGCCGCCGCTCCCTGTCGGAAACGGACTCCAGAACGGTGAGCAGAGGCAGCGTGATCTTGCGTTCCCTCAGGTCGCCGCAGGCCGGCTTGCCCGTCTGGGAGGAGAGGGCGTAGTCCAGTATGTCATCCTTGATCTGGAAAGCGATTCCCAGATGGTCCCCGAACGTCTTCATCCGCTCCACCTCCTCCGCGGAGGCTCCCACAGCCAGCGCACCCGATCCGCTGCTGGCACCGATCAGCGTGGCCGTTTTCTTATAGATAATGTCCAGATAGATCTCCCGGGTCATCTCCAGCCGGTCGCTCTGCTGGCTCTGAGTGAGCTCGCCTTCGCAGACCTGCCCGATCGACCTTGTAATAAAAGTCACAATATCGGTCGCTCCGCGCTCCAGTCCGACGGAAAAACTCCGGGCGAAAATATAGTCGCCGATCAACACGGAAGTGCGCGAACGCCACAGGGCGTTGACAGCAGGCTTGCTGCGCCGCACATAGGCCTCGTCCACCACGTCGTCGTGGACGAGCGACGCCGTATGCAGCATCTCGATCAGCATGGCCGCCAGGAAACTCCGCTCCCCGATCGGCTCCGTTCCCCGGTGCAGTGTCCCGGAGAGCATGACCAGCAGGGGGCGGATACCCTTGCCCCGCGTACCGAAAATATAGTTCAGCACCGACGACACATAGGCGTTCGGACTGCGGAGAGCATCGTGCAGATACTCCTCGTAGGCCGACAGTTCCGCCGCCACGGGTTCACGTATCGAATCGAGTGTCGCCATTCTACGGTTTTCGAAGCAACAAATGTAAGGCAAATTTACGGATAGTTTCCGATATCTCGACTATTTTTTATTACTTTGCAACATTAAAAACCGCTTCGTTTAAGGAATGAACAACCGGAAAATATTCATGCGCCTGCTCCCCTATCTGACGGCGCTGGGGCTCTTCATCGTGCTCGACATGCTCTATTTCGCCCCGCAGTACGAGGGCAAACAGCTTCAGATGCACGACGTGACCCAGTACCAGGGCATGAGCAAGGACATTCTCGACTACAAGGAAAAATACGGCACCGACCCCCAGTGGACGGGCAACATGTTCGGCGGCATGCCGGCCTATCTGATCGCGGTACGTTATCCCACGACGCTGGTCAAGTACGCCTCCGAGGCGATGAACTTTCTGGGCGACCCCGCCTGCCTGATCTTCATCGCCATGACGGGATTCTTCGTCATGCTCCTGCTGTGCGGCATCAATCCGTGGATCGGGATCGTCCCCTCGCTGGCATACGGACTTTCGACCTATTTCTTCATCATCATCGGAGCAGGACACATCACGAAAATGGTGGCGCTCGCATGGGCGCCGATGATGGTGGGGGCCGTATTCTACACTTACCGCCGCAACATGTGGCTCGGAGCGGCGCTCACGGCCCTTTTCGCCTCGGTGGAGCTGGCCGCCAACCACCCCCAGATCACCTACTATTTCCTGCTGGTGCTGATCGCCTTCTGGATCAACGAGGCGATCGGGTCCTTCCGACAGAAAACGCTGCCCCGTTTCGCCAAAGCCACGGGACTGCTGGCGCTGGCGGCCGTACTGGCCGTAGGTTCCAACCTCGCACCGCTGTGGTACGTGCAGCAGCACTCCGGCGACACGATCCGGGGAGGCACAGAACTGACCCGGGCGGGCAGCGAATCGGCCCCCAAGAAACAGGGTTCGGGCCTCGACCTCGACTATGCCACCGCATGGAGCTACGGAAAGGCGGAGAGCTTCAACCTCTTCATCCCCGACCTGATGGGCGGGGCTTCCGACCGGGGATTTTCGGATGACGGCCCCGTAGCGCAGACGCTCTCGAAATACGGTGCCCGCAGCCTGGCCGCCCAGCTTCCCGGCTACTGGGGCGACCAGCCGATCACCGCAGGACCGACCTATATCGGCGCCGTGATCATCTTCCTCTGCGTGCTGGGCCTTTTCCTGCTTCGGGGACGGTGCAAATGGTGGATCGTGGCGATCACCGTGCTGGCCCTGCTGTTGAGCTGGGGCAGGAACATGATGTGGTTCACGGAACTCTTTTTCCACTACTTTCCCGGTTACAACAAGTTCCGCACGGTGTCGATGATCCTCGTGATCGCCGAATGGAGCGTTCCCTTCGTCGCCGCCCTGCTGTTGGGCAAACTCTGGAACCAGGAGATCGAACGGCCCCGGATGCTGAAAGCCATCAAATACACGCTTATCGTCACGGGCGGTCTCGCCCTGCTTTTCGCCCTCGGAGGAGGTTCGCTCTTCCGCTTCGGTGAGGAGAACACCTACGGCATGATGATGCAGATGGCGGGAAACAATGAAAAAGTGGCCGGGGAGCTGACCGCCGCCATCGTGCAGGAGAGGGCCGACATGCTGCGGGCCGATTCGCTCCGCTCGCTGCTGTTCGTCCTGCTCACGGGCGGCACGATGCTCGTCTATGCCCTCGGCAAACTGCGCAGAGGATGGCTCGTGGCCATTCTCGCCGTGCTGGTCTGCGCCGATCTCGTCCCGGTCAACCTGCGCTACCTGCCCCAGAGCAAGTTCGTGGAGCCCCGCAAGACCGAGATTAAACCCACGGAGGCCGATCTGCAGATACTGGCCGACACGACACCCGGCTATCGCGTGGCCAACTTCACGGTCAGCCCGTTCAACGATGCCACCACATCCTACTTCCACCGTTCGGTGGGCGGTTACCACGGCGCCAAACTGCAACGCTACCAGGACCTGATCGACCGTCATCTGTCGCAGATGCACGGAGAGGTCTACGACATGCTCAACACGAAATACTTCATCGTGCCCGGCCAGGACGGGAAACCCTCCGTGCAGTCCAATCCGGAGGCCAACGGCGCTGCCTGGTTCGTCTCGGACATCGAATGGGCCACCACTGCGGACGAAGAGATCGCCGCATTGGACAGCCTCGACACAAAAACCACGGCCGTAGCGGACATCCGGTTCAGGCCGCAGGTGGAAAAGGAGCTGGAAGGCACGCGGCTCACGGCCGACTCCGCAGCCACGATCACGCTGACCGACTACCGTCCGAACCGGCTGACCTACACCTACCGAAGCGGAGCGAAAGGCCTGGCCGTCTTCTCCGAGATCTACTACGACAAGGGCTGGACGGTGACGCTCGACGGCCGGCCGGCCGACTATTTCCGGGCCGACTACCTGTTGCGGGCCATGGTGCTCCCGGCAGGCGAGCACACGGTGGTATTCAGTTTCCGGGCACCGAACTTCGACCTGCTCTCCAATATTACGCTGGTCTTCTCGTTACTGATCTTTGCGGGAGTGGCCGCAGCCGCCGGCTGGACCATCGTCCGCAAACGGAGGCAGACGGCGGGAACGGTCGCCCCGGGAAACGAAGAGGACTTTCTCCGCGACTCTAAACAGCGATAAAACATGGCCCACGACAGCAACAAAAGACTCAAACGCAAAGTACGCAATTCGTACATCGTCTCCACGGTCAGCATCGCCCTGGTGCTGTTCCTGCTCGGAACGGTCGGCTATCTGATCCTGAACGCCATGCTGGCGACCCAGCGGATGAAGGAGAACGTAACGGTCTATGTCATGCTGCGTTCGGACGTCACCGACGAACAGACCGCGGCGATCAAGACCAATCTGCTGAAGCAAAACGCCGTGCGCGAAGCCGTCTTCGTCTCCAAGGCGGAGGCTGCCGAAGAGTTCAGGGAGTACGCCGGCACCGATTTCGTGGAATTCCTCCGGCAGAACCCGCTGCCCGACTCCTTCGAGGTGAGCCTCAACGCGCGCTCTTCGGAGAAGGAGACCGTACGGGCGCTCGAAACGCAGATCATGCAGTGGCCCGGCGTGGATGAAGTGGTCTATCAGCGCAACGTGATCGAACAGATCACCTCCAACATCAACAAGTTCAACCTGATCCTGCTGCTGTTCGGCGGCACGCTGCTGTTCATCTCGCTGATCCTGCTCAACAACACGATCCGCGTGACGATCTACTCCAAGCGCTACATCATCAACACCATGAAACTGGTCGGGGCGACCCGTTGGTTCATCCTCAAGCCGTTCCTCGGATCGGGCATCCTGCAGGGCATCTACGCGGGCATCATCGCCTCGCTGATGTTCGCGGGCATGGTCGCCGGGCTGAGCGAGGGAATCCCGGAAGTGCGCTTCGTGGCCGAACGGTTCCAGATCGCCGTCATCATGGGCGGCATGCTGGCGGGCGGGGTAGCGATTTCGCTGCTTTTCACGACCTTCGCCGTCAACAAATTCATCAAAATGCCCCCCGGGCGCATCCACATGTATTAAACCAGGCACACCGATATGAAAAAGACCAAAAACACGACCGCGGAGGCCGTTCCCGAAAAAGAGGCCCGTATGGCACTCGGCCCGGTCAATTACAAACTGATGCTGATCGGTTTCGGGATCATCGTCCTCGGCTTTATCCTGATGGTGGGCGGCGCGAGCCCCTCGCCCGACCAGTTCAACTACGACATGTTCAGTTTCCGGCGCATCACGCTGGCCCCGATTCTCGTGCTGGGCGGCTTCGCATTCGAGATCTATGCCATCATGAAACGGGATAACAAAACCAAACACGAATAGCCTATGGATATATGGGAAGCGATCGTGCTGGGCACCGTGCAGGGACTGACCGAGTTCCTGCCGGTCAGCAGCAGCGGGCACCTGCAGATCGCCAAAGAGATACTGGGCGTGACCATACCCGACAACCTGTCGTTCGACGTCACGCTTCATGCGGCCACCGTGCTGAGCACCATCGTCGTATTCCGGCAGGAGATCGCCCGGCTGGCCCGCGGATTTTTCTCGACACGCTACAACGACGACATGGCCTACGTACTGAAAATCCTGCTGTCGATGATTCCCATCGGCATCGTAGGATTCGCATGCAAGGACCGGATCAACGAAATGCTCTCCTCGCCGTACATTCTGGCCGTCGTCGGCGCCATGCTGCTGCTGACGGCTGTGCTGCTGGCTCTCACCCACTTCTACAAACCCCGGCAAAAGGAGAAAATCTCCTACCGGGACGCCTTCATCATCGGGCTGGGTCAGGCCTGTGCGGCCATGCCGGGCCTCTCCCGCTCGGGCACGACGATCGCCACGGGCCTGCTTTTGGGCGACCGCAAGGAGAGCGTGGCCCAATTCTCTTTTCTGATGGTGCTGCTGCCGATCATCGGGGAGACCTTTCTGCAGTTACTGGACGGCGAGTTCGCCTCGGCCGGAGGAGGTCTCGGCCCCGGGGCGCTCATCGCCGGATTCGTCGCCTCTTTCGTCGTCGGCTATCTGGCATGCCGCTTCATGATCGGAATCGTCAAGCGGGGCAAACTGATCTGGTTCGCCCTGTACTGCGCCGCAGCCGGCATCACATCCATCGCATATTACCTGGCAAACTAACGTAATCCCAAACGGAAACATGACAATCATAGACGGAAAAGAAGTCGCAGCCAGCCTGCGCAAGGAGATCGCCGCAGAGGTGGCGGACATGACCGCAAAAAGGGCGAAAACGCCCTATCTGGTAGCCGTACTGGTCGGAAACGACGGAGCCAGCCAGACCTATGTGGGACACAAGGAAAAATGCTGCGCGGAAGTGGGTTTCCGCTCCACCGTGCTGCGTCTGCCGGAGGAGACCTCGCAGGAACAGCTGCTCACCGAAATCGACCGGCTCAACCGCGATCCGGAAGTGGACGGGTTCATCGTACAGCTTCCTCTGCCCGGACATATTTCGGAACAGGCCGTGATCGAAGCGATCGACCCCCGCAAGGATGTGGACGGTTTCCATCCGGTCAATACGGGCCGCATGGTATCGGGCCTTCCCTCCTATCTTCCCGCCACGCCGGACGGCATTCTCTCCCTGCTCCGGTACTATAAGATCGAGACGGCGGGCAAGCACTGCGTAGTGATCGGACGCAGCAACATCGTAGGCCGGCCCATCGCCAACCTGCTCTCGCAGAAAGGGTGGGACTGCACGGTCACGATCTGCCACAGCCGGACGAAAAACCTGAAAGAGGTGATCGCCTCGGGCGACATCGTGATCGCCGCGCTGGGCAAGGCGGAATTCGTCACAGCCGACATGATCAAACCCGGCGCCGTAGTGATCGACGTAGGCATCACCCGCGTCCCGAGCGACAAGACCAAGAGCGGCTGGAAGTTGCTGGGCGATGTCAAATTCGACGAAGTGGCACCCAAATGCAGCTACATCACGCCGGTGCCGGGCGGCGTAGGCCCCATGACGATCATCTCGCTGATGAAAAACACGCTCAAGGCGGGCCGCAAGGAGATCTACGGATAAATTCATGTCCCCGGTTGCCGGAGGACCGGACGTTTTCATCAAAACACATCCGTCCCTCCGGATTCAAACAGACAAGGCTGTCTCTAAAAAAGACAGCCTTGTCTGTTTTTTTCCTCTCCGGAATTCTATTCAGTATCGCTTTCCACTTCCAACAATTTATATAACCGGAATTCATACGGTTTGACATACCCCATCGCACCGAGATAGCCTACATTCTCGTCATCGAACGCAATGAAAAGGCCCTCGGAAGCGATCTCGTTATCCACATCCACCGTGACCGGATCGAGCCATTTGCGCTGCTCCCTGTCGTAGCTGACGACCTGGAGATACCTCGCACCGCTGCTTCCCAGGGTGTACACGATATAGGGCACGCCATCCCTGTCCAGCGCCATGGTATGGGCACCGAAACGAGTGGTCGGAACCGAGGCGCCGAACGGACGGGGAGCGCTGTCCTCTCCATCTTTATAGGTGTACACCTGGAACAGGTAAGCTCCGTCCACCTGCTGGGAAGAGAGGAAATACATCGTACCGTCGTCCGCGAAATCAATCGCAAGATCGTTCCAGTTGGTAGCCGAAGAATTGGTCAGTCCACTCTCGACCAAGGTGGAGACACTTCCGTTCGTCCACCTGTACAGGGAATAAAACCCGCCCGTGCCGACATTGGCGACCCCGATATAGACACTTTCCCCGAATCGTCTGGCTTTCTGGTAGTAGGTCGACGTATAGGTCGTCGGACGGTTCGGAATGACACAGGAAGTCCATCCGCTGCCCGAATAGGAGGAAAGCGTAGCCAGTCGGTAATATTCCGTATTTTTCTTGTTGCCGGTGGTCACGACGACTATACGGCCCGTTGCATCGACAGCAAGAGCTCCGTACGAAGTATTGACCGCATAAGGGATGAATCCCGACGTTCCGACCACCTTCCAGGCGGAACCGTCATACGTCATCACGGTCGGAGCATTCGACACGGAAGCTCCTCTGTCTGCATACAGCACGAACGGTGTACCCTTCGTATCGAACTCCAGATCGACGGCTCCGCCCACTTCGGTCGAAAAAGCCTCCTCCCCGATCCGGACGAATTCGGAACCGTCCCATTTGGCGAAGGCCAGTTTGTCCTCATCGCTGGCCGTTTCGGTCACGCAATAGACCAAATAGGGCAACTGATCGACCGGATTGAGTTTCATCTTGAAATCGGACCGGGTGAACTCGTTTTCCTCGGCCTTCAGCGTACCTACGTGCGTCCACACCTTGTTGACCGGCTTCGTGATATTCACGCTGAAAACCTGGGCGTATTTGGATTCGGAATCGGAAACCAGTATGTCGACAGGCGAGGAGTAATCGTACACCGTGCTCCCGCTTTCGAAAATTTCGTCCCCGACGCTGACTATATCGCCGTCCGAAACCGTAAACCGGGCTTTGAGCTGCGTTTTGTCCACACTCTCCGGAAGAGCGACCACGATATCGCGTCCGGTGATCTCGCCCTCGTAATCCAACACGAGCACACCCGCGTTATCCTCGGCATAAAAACCGAACGAAGTGATTTCAGCCTTGTAGTCGCCACTCCCGCGTCCATCGACGGACTTGTCGGAAACGCAAGCGGCCATGAACATGGCACAACCCGCAACCGTGCATAACTTCAACCAATTTTTCATCTTCAACGGATTTTATTGGGTCTACATATTCACCTTGGTAATCGTATAATAGCTGTTGAGTTTGTCCGGTCCCGGATAACCCATCGTAAAATTCATGCTGTTGCTTTTGAGCACGATTTTCACGCTATTGTCCTTGACAGGCCTGCCGCCGGCATCCACGGAGTCGTCCACCCGGCGGGGCAGCCAGCGGATGTGGATCACATTCACGTAGAGACCCACGGGAAACACCAGCTGTTTGGGACTGAGCAACTCGTAATCCACTCCCTCCTGCAGGCCGTTGCCCGGTTCCAGGTCGTAATTCACCAGCAGTTCGCTTTCCAGCGTCCTGGAGCTGAGAATCACGGCATACGTCGTCTCGAAACTTCCCTCGCTGTCGACCTCGGCACTCGAAGTGGTATTGGTGGAATTGTCGGTGATATAGATAAACGGATGATCGAAAATCACCTCGTGCTTCTCACAAGAACACAACATCGCTCCCAATACGCAGAGCCATATTCCAAAAACTGTCTTCCTATTCATAATTTCTGCTTTGATTCGATTAATAACCCGGATTCTGCTGTATCCCGATATTGACCTCCACCTCGATACTGCTGAGCGGAAGGACGAACTTGTCGTTGGGATAGTTCAGCCGCCGGACGACGGAAGTGGTTTTCGCATCCCGCTCCAGATTCTCCTTGTAACGGACGATATCGAAGAAACGGACCCCTTCCAGGCTCAGTTCCAGAATACGCTGCCGTTTGACAACATCGAGAAGCTGATCCGCGCTGCCCGGCAATGTCACCCGGCCGGTCTCCGTATTCTCCGCCCGGGCGATGATCTCCTTCAGGTCGGCAGCGGCGAGCGACGCTTCGTTCAGCCGGCAATAGGCTTCGGCGCGAATCAGGTACATTTCGGACACACGCAGCACGATCGGGGAGTAGAACAGGTCCTCTTCGTCGGCCGTAGGATCATAGTCGGGGCCGTAGTCGTACTTGAGCAAATCAGCCCCGTCGAGCAGCTGCCTGCGGACATCGTTCACGTCACTTTCATTCATCTCTTGCAGGAACTTCTTGGAAGCCATGACATTCTGCTCTTCGGCTTCGTAGAACGATCTCAGTCCCCGGCTGGAGATCTGGTCTCCGTTCAGGCGGAACACGGACTCGTCCGAGGCGACCTCCTGCACGAACATCTCCGCATACTGGTCGGCCGGGGTCAGCGACTTGGCCTGAATCACCTCGGAAGCGTAATCCCGGGCATTTCCCCAATCCTCCATATAGAGATAGACACGGGCGAGAAGCGCCTTGCAGGTCAGTGCGGAAACGGTGTACTTGTCGGTCGCGGCCGAATTGCCGAACAGGCGTATCGCCTCGTTCAGGTCATCGACGATCTGCTTGTACACATCCCGGATCGGAGAGCGAAGAATACGGTCATTGACCAACGGGATGGTGTTCACGACAGCGATGCCCAGATGCGAGGCATCCGCCGTATAGTTATACGGCTGCGCATAGGCATTGCAGATGAACAGATGCGTGATCGCCCGGAAAAAGAGCGCTTGTGCCATGATCCGGTCGACCTCTTCGGCACTGGCAGGGAAATCCGTCTTCAGTTCGGGAGCGTAGTAGAGCAGATGGTTTACATTCGAAAGCAATTCGTACCCGTCCGACCAGATACGTCCCACGGCCCCCGTCTCCTGACTGGGATTCGACGTGTAATCGTACTGATCCCTCATGTCGGTGGCGGTGGCAGAGAGGGAGACCATGTCGGCCGCCACCTCCGAATATTTCATATATTCGGCGTTGTAGAAGTTGTAGAACAGACGGTAGAGGCCCAGATTGGCGGACCGGAGTCCCTCCACGTTGGAAAAGAACTTGGGAATGTCGTTCCTACCCAACTGTTTCACGTTCAGGAAATCGCAACTGGCGGCCAGCACGAGCGCCAGAGACAATATGCTTATTTTTCCGATGATTTTCATACTCATTCCTACTCTTAAATTAGAACGACAGGTCTATTCCCAGCATAAACGATCTCTCCTGAGGATACGACTGCATCAGCGTCTTGTAGCTGTTCCGGTTGGCGTAATCCCTCGGAGTCCACAGGAAAAGATTGTTCCCGATGAACGATACGGCGGCTCCCTTGATACCCACCCGGGAACAGAACCGGTCCGGCAGATTGTAACTCAGCGCCAAATTGGAAAGCCTCAGATAGGTTTTGCTGTACAGGAAACGGGTGTTGTAACTGGCTGTGTATCTCGAAAGATTGGCGATGTTCACGGGATTGGCCGCCAACTGCCCGGGGTACTGCCACCGGTCCAGCATCTCCACGGCCTGGTTCTGGCTCACGATATCCCGGCCGTCGGTCATCCCGCTGCTGGCGAGGCTGCTGTTGGCATATCCCCCCACCGAATAGTTGAAGAACGCCGAAAGCGAAAGGTCTTTCCAGCGGAGCATCGTGCTGAACCCTCCGTAGATCGTCGGCCGTTTGGTTTTATACGGCACCCGGTTGTCGTAGCTGTACACCCGCGTGACGTTTCCGTTCTTGTCGTACCAGAGCGGAGCTCCGTCGCGGGGATCGACCCCGGCCCACCGGATCAGCATATGGGCATCCATATCCTCGCCTTCCACCCACGCGGTATTTCCGAAACTGACCATACGGCCGTCGTCGTTCAGCTTGAGAATCTTGTTCCGGTTGTGGGAGAGGTTGGCGGAAAGCGTCCAGTCCCAATCCTTCTGTCTGATAACATGGTAGTCCAGCGTGAGTTCGACACCCATATTGCGCATTTTCCCGGCATTCCGGTACACCCGGCTCTGGCCGATAATACGGGAGACATAAAGCTGGCTGATCAGATCGCGGGTGATGTTGTTATAATAGTCGAGGCTGATGTTCAGGCGGTCGAACAGACCGATATCCAACCCCAGATTGAATTTGTCGGTAATCTCCCAACCGATGCCCGGATTGGCGATCTCCGAAATCCTGGACCCCAGTTCTCCATTGTAACCGCTCGTCAGACTCGTGGTATAGACCCCCCGGGAGATGGCGCTGCTGATCTTCGAGTTTCCGGCCGATCCGTACGAAACCCTCAACTTCAGCTGGTTGATGAAATCCACGTTAAAAAACTTCTCCCGATGAACGTTCCACGACACGCCGGCGGAGGCGAAATTGGTCCACTGCGAGAACTCGTCGAAATCGGACGTTCCGTCCGAACGGAAATTGGCCGTCAGGAAATAGCGGTTGTCGTAGGCGTATTTGACCTGGAACATATAGGACATTTTCCGCGAAACGGAAGAGTTGCTGCCGCCGTTGCGCGTGGAGGCATAGTTCACCTCCTGGATTTCGTCGTTGGGATAGCCGTTGCCCGTGGCTTCCAGAGACTGACGCTGCGTGCTGGTCATCTCGAATCCGGCCAGCCCGGAGAGGAGGTGCTTCCCGAAACGTTTCTGGTAATTGAGCTGTTCGTTGTTGATCCAGTTCAGGAAATTGGCCTGGCTACGCCGGGAGTAGCCGACCGGCGTATGCACCATCTTGCGCTCCGGATCCTCCTCCTTATCCGCCCTCTTGTAGCTTATTCCGGAAAGGTTGGTGCGGGCTTGGTAAATATCCTCGTACGTGCCGATATAGTGCACTCCGAAAGAGGCCGACAGGGTCAGTCCGGGAATGAACTCGTACTTGAGGGCCGCCGAACTGATCGTGTTGAACGTACGCTGCCGGTTGGTATTCTCGTCCCGCTCGGCCAGCGAGTTGAAGAAATTATACTCCTGCGGCCAATAGACGGTGGTCCGCGATGTCACCGGCTGGTTGGTCCAGGGGTCTATATCGCCCGGAGCGAGCGTGATGGCCGTATACTCCTTGTTCTTCAGGCGGTAGGTGCCGTCTTCGTTGTACGGGGATACGATCGGTTTGAACGTGTAATAGTCCCTGTCGAGCGAAAAAATGTTGTTGATGTTGTAAGACATGTTCGACTTCAAATCGAACGTAAACCGTTTGGAAAGTTTGTACGACGTCCCGAAACGGGCCGAAATACGGTCGGCACTGTTTCCCTCGAGCGCGGTGGTTTCCCGGAAATAGTTCACGCCCAGATAATTCCGCATCCGGTCATTTCCCCCGGTCATCGAAACGTTCGCCTGTACGGTCTGCCCCACGTCGAAAAACAGATCGTACCAGTCGGTATCCGTGGTGGAATAGGTATTGAAATCGTTGTCCTGGAATGGAAATTCCCGCGAATCGTATCCGGCATTGGCCCATGCCTCGCGGGCCAGCATCATATACTCCGGGCCGTTGAGAATCTTGTACCGGGTGCTTTTGTCCACCAGCGAAACGCCGTATTTCAGGGAGACGTTCAGCGTGGGGGCTCCCGCCTTGCCCTGTTTGGTCGTCACGAGAATGATGCCGGAGGAGCCGTTGGCCCCGTAGATCGAAGTCTCCGTCGCATCCTTGAGCACGGTGATGGACTCAATGTCCGCCGGGTCGATGTACGACAGCGGGCTCACCGAAGTCTGTACACCCGTAACGGCGTTGTTGTCGTCTCCCGTGTAGATGGGAACTCCGTCGACGATCCAAAGCGGTTCGTTGCCGGCACTGAGCGACGTGTTGCCCCGGATACGCAGGTTATAGCGCGACCGGGCACCCCCGTAATCGTTCTGAGCCTCGATATTGAACCCGGGAACAAGTCCCTCGAGCATCTTGTCGATCCGCGCGGCCGGCAGATTCTTCAACTTGTCGGCATTGACCTGATAGGCGCTTCCGACCATCTCCGACCGTTTCTGAATCGTTCCGTAGGCACCTACGATCGTGATCTCTTCGATCGACTCGCTCGACTCCTTCATCTGGACCCTCAGCGTGGTCTGCGTCGTGACCGCCACGGTCTTGGGCTCCATGCCGATAAACGAAAAGAGCAGGGTGGCACCTTCACGGGGTATCCGGATGGAGAACTGACCGTTCACACCGGTGGCCACACCGCCGCCCGACTTACCTTTGATCACGACCGAAACGCCTATCAGAGGGGTACCCTGCTGATCGACCACGACTCCCTTCAAATCCCGCATCTCTCCCTGCCGGGAATCCGTACCCGATGCCGTCACCGTACACGGCAACGAAAGCAGGCAACAGAACACGAGAAGCAGCGTAATAGATTTCTTCATAAGCATCCGTATTAAGTTTGGCAAACAATACGACTTATAATCCCCACTTCGAGGCCCGGTCATTTTCATCTCCGATCCGGGAGAAAACGATCGAAGCATGCAGGGGTATGCAGACAAATATATCAAATTAATATATAAATTAATTCGAGAACTGGTATA
>CDZF01033875.1_pt1 | contig 18346 bp, 10 predicted proteins | sample 557591 | NCBI WGS metagenome assembly CDZF01 (sample SAMEA3182093, study PRJEB8094) | gut metagenome | biome: human; feature: gut; material: Stool; isolation source: human stools | place: Canada | collected 2012-02-04
TCAAGCTACCGCAAATATATTTACCCATATTTCACAAATAAAAGGAACTTTCCGTCAGCCAAGCGCACAACTACACATCTAATTATAAGACGATTACGCACATAATACAAGTTTTATTCCGTCTCTTTTGAAGAGAAAGAATATCCAGATATTACATTTTTTTCAATTAGCGAAACAAACAGGCAAATAGTACAAGTTTAAAAAACACATACAAAAATAATCAACAAGTAAATATAATGAAAATAAGAAGTATTTTCACCCTCCTCATCCTAACCCTCCTCGTTTCATACTCGAGAGCGCAGGATATAGCCATAAAAACAAATTTACTTTACGGAGGTTATACCTATACCCCGAATCTTAGTCTTGAAATAGGTTTGGGTAAAAGAAGCACACTCGATTTAGGCGGTGGCTATAATCCCTGGAATCTTGACGGAACGGCTGAAAACAACAAAAAACTAGTCCACTGGCTAGGCGAAATAGAATATCGTTACTGGCTATGCCAACGCTTCTCCGGACACTTTCTCGGAGTGCACGTTCTCGGTAGCCAATATAATATTGCGCAACAGGATTTGCCACTCATATTCGGTAAAGGTTCTAAAGAATACCGCTTCGAAGGCTATGGCTACGGAGGGGGAATTTCATACGGCTACAACTTCTTTCTAGGCATACGATGGAGTATTGAAGCCAATCTAGGAATCGGATATGCACGCTTGCACTATGACAAGTACAAATGCCAAAAGTGCGGCGAAAAAATCGGAACAGAAAGCAGAAATTATTTCGGTCCTACGAAAGCGGGAATATCACTGATATATTACCTTAAATAGACAAACAAACATGAAAAGACAATATATGCTATTCGTCATCGTGTTGTTGTTCTGCACGAACACATCAGCACAGCAAAAAGAGTATTCCGGGAAAATACACGTCACGGCGCTGTCCCTGCAACAAGAAGGGGATTCAGTGTACGTGAAACTCTCTTTCGACATTTCCGGGGTAAACGTAGATTCACGTCGTTCGATCAGCCTGATTCCCACTCTGGTAGCGGCAGGCGACAGACTGGACCTGCCCGAAGTAGTCGTCAAAGGACGTGAAAACTATAACGTGTACCGACGGGAAACCGCCTTGATGAGCAACCGGGAAAAAGCGGCGTATGCCGCAGAAGCTCCGTATGCAGTCGTCCCCGGATTCAAATCGGGGAACGCAAAAACAATTGCATACAGCGTAGCCGTGAAATACAATCCGTGGATGGCGGACGCAAAGCTGGATATGTATGAAGACCTTTGCGGCTGCGGCAATCCTGCGCGGAGGATAGGCATCACCATGCTTGCCAACCGGATAACGCTAGAGAAAATAATAGAGCCGTACGAAATAACTCCCAGCATGGCATACGTGCAACCTGTCGTCGAACCGGTAAAGAGACGCGAAATCATCAGCGAGGCTTTTCTGGATTTCGTTGTAAACAAGACCGACATCCGCCCCGATTACATGAATAATCCGCAGGAACTGAAGAAAGTCACCGACCTCGTTGCCGGGATAAAAGACGACCCGGACGTCACAGTCCGCGCGATTAACGTAATCGGCTACGCTTCACCGGAAGGCTTGCTGTCCAACAACCAACGGTTGTCCGAAGGCCGGGCCAAAGCACTGACCGATTATTTGGCTTCACGATTCGATTATCCGCGGAGTTTATACCAAGTCACTTTCGGAGGTGAGAACTGGGACGGACTCAAAGAATGTGTAGAGGCGTCCCAAATGCCGTATCGTAAAGAAGTATTGGAGTTCATCGGGTCTTTCCCGGCCGAATGTGGCTACGCTGACCAAGTGAGGCGCAAAAAAACATTGATGAATCTGAAAGGCGGCGAGCCATACAGATACATCATCCGGGAGTTCTGCCCCTTGCTTCGCAAAGCGATTTGTAAGATTGACTTTGACGTCAGAAATTTCAGCATCGAACAGGCTAAAGAGGTATTCAAAAGCCGTCCGCAAAACCTTAGCTTGAATGAGATGTTCCTTGTTGCCAACACCTACGAAAAGGGATCACAAGAATTTATCGACCTGTTCGAAACTGCCGTAAAACTATATCCCGACGACGTGACCGCCAATCTGAATGCAGCAGCAGCCGCGTTGTCACGCAAAGATACGGTCTACGCCAAGCGATATTTGAGCAAAATAGAAAAATCACTCGATATCCCCGAATACCACAACACAATGGGAGTACTGGAAACGCTTTGCGGCAACTATGACAAAGCAGCATCACACCTGAACAAAGCAACGGAAGCCGGACTGCCGGAAGCCAAACAAAATCTGGCAGAAATGACAAAGAAGCAGGAGAATGCCATTCTTATCAGGCAACAACAGTCAAAGAAAAAACAGCAGAGATGAACAACAAAGATTAATAACAGAGATAAATAACTGATTTATAAACACTTTTAAAAAACAGGAAAGCATAACAAAAAACAACCTCCTACAGGTAAGCATTCACCTATAGTTTGTTTAGGGACCAAACTATCAAACGGGCAAAACAAAAGCTAAAGCAAAAGCTGACGCAATTATTAAACATTTTATTTATAAAAACAATGAAGAAAATTATTTTCATGGCTTTATTCGCCGCCACTCTCTCCGCTTGTTCCAATGAGAACAACGAGGTGACCCAAGAAACAACGAACCTGAAATCACTCGATTTTTCTTTTGATGTCGCTACTCCTAAAACGAGAATGAGCGATGACGAAGTGACCACAGCAATAACAGCGGTCAGAAACAATATTCAAAACATTACCATCGAGTACTTCAACGCATCCGACGTTTCGCTCGGCACGTATGATTTCACACCCGAGCAGGTAGCTATGGCAAAAGGTGACGACCAGACTGCCGCTGCTGCAGGCCGCAAACCCGTTAATATTAGCAACATTCCCAGCGCTACGACTAAAGTGAACGTTTATATGAACGTTGATAAGAACGCTGCCGACATCAATGACTTGCAGATAGGATACACGAAGATGGAATATCGTGGTACACCTAAAGATATCACATTGAAAACACCAGGAGGGGAAAGAATAGGCGACAATACGAACGACCTTTACAGTGTCGAAGTTTCAGTGGCGCCTGTATTGTCACGTTTCGAGTTTCACGGCAAGGCATCAGACATTAAGGTGAATAGTTCGGCAAGCGGTATACTACCAAGCGGAGTTGCAGACGGAACAAAAGACCAGGCTAAAGACCATGTAAGTGACGCTACAATTACAGCGGCAGAAAAGGCCGCTCAAGAAGCGTGGAGAAAAGCGAATCCGAGCTCTCCCGATCCGGCATGGGATTACAAATACACCGTCACGTATGCATACGATGACGCATACACGATTGAAAGTATTGACGAATATTATATGAATAATATACCTCTCACCAAAGATGGAGATTTAGTCTTAAATGCCAACGACGGTGCAGGCAACTGGAACGATGCTGCTAAGGAAAAATATAAAATAGATGGTGATATGGAAAAAATGTTCGATACCACTGTAAAAGCAGACAAAGTTATCGCATACAATTTATTCTCTCAAACAGCGACAAACGGCACGTCTGCCAGCACCACCGATGTAAAAACAAGTATGCCGCACTTCGTTCTGAAACTTACCACTAAAGCAAACGGTGCAACCGCCCCCCGCTGGCTGACAATCCGTGCATTGAAAGCTGCGGATGTATTGGTTACCTCTTTCGACGCCGGCAAAGTATACGTACTGAATGCCACCGATATTAATATCAATCAATATTCCGCCAAGCTGAAAGTTACCACTAACAACGATATAACAGGTCCTGAAATACCGGAACCCGTAGACCCGACAGACCCGAATCCGGAACCGGTAGGCAAAGACCTCGACGTTCTTGTCAAGATCACCGAGTGGACTATTGTCAACGTGAAACCCGAGTGGTAATTACGACCATTACCGGACGTTAAACGACGCATAAAAAAGGGGGGACGTGGCTGATTACCACTTCCCTTCACAAAGCCGTCTCCCTTCCCCCGGAAAGAATAACGGCAACGGGTGATAACCGCACCCTGTAACGGTTAGTATGAGATTCATTTTTTGATGCAGAATTATGAGAAAAGTCTTTTTCGTAGGGTTGATTGCCATGCTGACAGGTTGTAGCCAGGAGAGCCGCGTTGCTTCACCGGAAGCCTCCGGCATCGAGCTACAAATTAATTTATCGTTAGGCAGCGTCTCCACCAGAGCCGTAGACGACCCCATCACCGGCAACGACGGCAAAGAATATGTATTGCCTTTTACAGAGGTAAAAACGCTGAAAGTCGATTTATATAAATCTCTTGAAGCCGCTCCTATATTCACTTATACAGCCACCGATGCAGAGATTGCAGGCATCAGGAATACCGCCATCGGAGAATTGGCAAGACTCTCCATACCCAAGATTCCGGTAACAACCCAATACGTGAAAGTGACGATAAACCGGTTTAAAGAGGAGAATCCGCTTATCAACCAGTTACAGGTGAGCAGCCAGGACGACCCGCCCGCCCCTACCATGAACCGGACAGAGATTCCTTACGAAGGAGTTACCAAAGAAATTATCGTCATCCCCGAGGAATCGGACCCTTTCTCCGTCAAGGTGAAAGCCATCGTGGAAGTGGCTCCCGTATTGAGCCGGTTTGAAATCATACCGGGCGAAATCGTGGTCACCAACCCTGCAACCACAGGCGCTTCATTCGACTGGACGGACGGAACCGCAGGCAGAGACAAAATCAAGAACTTCACCGAAGCCGATATCACCGTAGCCGAAGCAGGCGCGCGGGAGAATTTCAGGAAGAAATACGGAACGAACGCTACCGCTGCCGCTATCTATTCCTATCGTGTCCGGCTCATCCGGTCGCCCTTCCCCGACGGCTTCGATATCAACAGCACGCCAACCGGATTCTATTTTTATATGAATTATTTCAAGCCGAGCCTCAACGCCGCCACCATCATAGAGAACACTAACGATGGTATCTCCGACTGGAACATGACCACAGGTTTAGCTGAATACAAGAAAGGAGGACAGCAGTCCAATATGTATGACGCAAGAACATCAGAGACTACAAAGGTGAACGCTTTTCATCTTTTTCCCCAATCGGTGGCGGCAGACGCTACTTTGCAACAAATCAAAGACGGAATGCCTCATCTGATTATGGGCTTTAGTACCGATAAGATAAAACGCTGGCTGACGGTCAGGGCATTCACCGACAAAAGTAATAATGAAATTATCAACGCATTTAAGCCGGGGTATTGCTATTCCCTCGACCTTGATGATGTCGTTATCACCCCATGGTCATTGGGTTTGGACGTTCGCATTACCGATGGCGATAAAGTGACGGAGTCAGATCCCATCATCAAAGATTTCGATCAGACGTCTCACGTGCCCGAACCTGAAGGCGCAGATCTAGCACTCGGGCTTCGTGTCTCCAAGTGGAGAGACAAAGACTTGGAAGTAGAACTTTAACCGGAGAAAATAAAAGAAAGAATGAATAAAACATATTTCATAGGAATACTCCTGATTACTGCATCTCTTTTCGCAGGATGCACCAAAGAGAACACGGAAGATTGCTTTTCGGGACTCAGACTCGATTTCTACTTCACCCATCATACCGGCAACGGCAATCTCTTCGGCGAAAAGGTGCGGCGGATTCACGTGTACCTGTTTGACACGGAGGGCATACTTCAACTCCACGCGACAGACAACGGAGACAAACTGGAATATAGTTACCTGCAAAACGGACAGATACAGACGGTGTCAAAACCGAACCCGTGGGGAAAGCTCTCTGACGAGTATGTGATGAATCTGGATAAAGTGCCGCCGGGAAAATACAGAATTATATCATGGGCGGATAACGGGCAGAAAGACAACACTACTTATTTTCATGGAGAAATGAAAAATCCGGCAAGCCATAATTTAAGGAAAGACGTCACGCTGGGAGCGACAATGGCGGACGACCTCTATATGTTCTTAAAATGCCGGACGGCATCCGGACTGCCCGAAGAACTTGTTCCGGAAGCAGAGGAGATAAACGACCTGTGGTATGGCGCGGCAGGCTCCCGCCATCCCCAAAGCGATATGTATACCTATGAAACCGTGGAAGTTAAAAACAGCGTGGTCACCGCACGCCGCATCGAACTGATCCGCAACACCAACCTACTGAAAGTCACTTTAAGCGGACTGGAACATCTCACGCCGGAAGTCCGGGACACGCACGCCGCGAACCGGGATACGGACTTCAAACTGTGGGCGGTTGCTACCGACGAGAGGTATAAGTCCGACAACACATTTGACGGGTACACCCGCTCCGTCCGCTACTCTCCATTCAAGACATTGATGGACGCGAACACGCTCTCTGCCGACATCAAGGTATTGCGGCTGACAATGGACCGCCCGGTGCTTTTATATATCGAGACACCCGGCGGACGCAGGATTCCGGAACAGCCGATTGACATCGTCAGTATGCTGTTCAAGGCACGCAACCCCGACACGGGAGCGTATATCTACCAATCGCAGAGCGATTTCGACCGGATATACGAACATCCGGTGGAAGTACGCATCGGCGCTAATCTGGACATAAGAATCTTTATCGGAGAATGGGAGATTGTGAATGTGAAACCTGCTGAATAGGATATGAAGATGAGAATAAGAAATAGAATACTGACATTGGTTGCAGCCGCACTCCTGTCGGCCTGCGCCAAAGAGTCTGCTGTCATGAACCTGCCTGAAGCGGAGAAAGTGACCGTACAGATAAAGACCAGAGCTTTTGCCGGCAACGTGGTAGAGGGAGTGACCATAGAGAAAGTGCGTTTCATGCTCTTTCAGAATGAGACATTATTGAATAATTACACCACTTCCAACGGGACGCTGAACGTTGACGACAGCGGGCTGTTCAATCTTGCTGTCAGCCCGGGAGTATATTCCTTCGCCGCCATCATCAACGAGACGCCCGAACTGACGGAGAAACTGAATGTCGTAACGAAGAGTACGGATATCGACGACATCAGATTCGACTGGCAAAACAGCGCGCTGACCTCCGATAATATGCCGTTGGCCAATCTGGGAGAGATAAAGATTCAACCGGGAACGACGTCCGGACAAGGAGTGGCGCAACTGCGCCCCGTATACAATTCGGAAGGCGGCAGATACAAAGGTGATTTCACGACAGCATCCACAACCGCAAGCATCGATATGCCCCGCGTGATGTCGCAAGTATCCGTGTTTTTGCGACAGGACGATGCGGTGACGGAAGAAATAAAAATCAGCAACGTGCAGGTTAGCAATATACCACGCAACAGCTACCTGGTAGACCGGCTGGATGCCGACAATACCAAACAGGATCTCTTCAATGGTTCCGAAATGACCATTTCCGCATCCGAGGGAGACAAAGAGTACAACGGCAAACTGTATCATACCTTTCCAACCGCCATTATTGCGGAAAAATCGTTCTATGAGAATGGAACGGACGACGGAACAAAAGCTACTGACCCGGATAATGCCGCTTATTTGTTTATCAACGCAACTTATGGGGGCGTACCCACTACGTACAAGATACTGCTCCGTGAAGGAGATGCTAATTTCAGACTCCTTCGTAATACCAATTATAATGTCTATGCGACCATTAAACAGATAGGCAGCAAAGGCATCTATGTGGTGATTGAACCTGTCAAGCTGTACAACATCACGGTAAACTGGAAGCCGGTAGAAGGACTGGTCATCGTGAGTGACCGGGAGGCGGACTTCAACAAGAATGTCAATGTGTGGAGTGACTACACGGCTTATTCCGGCATACTTAAAGTATATAAAGGCGACGCCTACCACGATGCCCTGTTCAAATACGGCAGCCTGATAGCTACCGGAAATGATGCTACGACCACTATAGAGCAGGGGTTCACTGCCCCGACGGCTGTTGAAGCGACCAATGATGTAATCTGGTATCCCGGAAATTTCAATGTGACGGGTATCGGTAGCTGGGATGATGTCCCTTATATCACGGATGCGAGCAATATCCCATCAGGGAATACGCCCGAACTGGTAGCACAGGGTAAGGGAGATCCCTGTCGTCTGGCAGCATTATCCCCTCATCAGATAGGTGTGGAAGGGAAGGTAGACAACCAACAGTGGCACATGGCCAATCCTACCGAATATGCCATATTGATGAAGGCAGCAAACGGGGCAGAAAGTGAAAATAATAATGGATACTGTTCTTTTCATGAACTGCTGATACCCAACGTCAAGTACCGCAATGAAAGCGGAGTGCTGGTTTCCTCCCATTATTACAAGGGAAACTATTGGAGCACGGAAAGCAACAAGGCATTCTCCTTCGACAGCCAGAATCCGACAGCAGCAGTGCTCGGCGCAGCCGCTCCCGGACAAGGATATACCGTTCGTTGCGTAAGAAACAACATTCCTGCAGCCCGTATAACAATCAACCCGCCTACGTCCGTAAACTATAAGGGAGCAGCCATCAACGGACTGCCTTTCTATGTGGACAGTAACGTGCCATACTGGAAAATGGAACTTATCAAGAGCGGAGACCACGTAGGAACTTCCATGAATTTCGATGACTTCTCATTCACACCTTTAGCCACAGGAGTTATGCACGAAATCGAAGGTTCTTATACCCAGACTCCCAAAGCGTACATCGCACGCAGAGAATCAAGGACCGAAGACCGCACCTTTGGAGTGAAGTTCACTTCCATGCACTTCACCGGTGAAGAGACTACTTATTATTTCACGATAACACAGAACAGATATAGCATCAGAGGAATACCAAGTATTAATGGTCTGGGAACTGATAATAGAATAAAAGGAGAGGGAGGCAAGTATACCATACATATCGAACTTACTCCTGACGACGTAGCCATGCCCATAGGAGCTCAACTTAAAGTCCGGTATACTTATCTCAGCGCTCCCCGCGGTGAAGAAAGTACAGTTGCAACCATTACAGATGGAAACCAACACGAATATGACGTGGAACTGGATATACTCGCTAATGATACGCCGGATGTTATCGGACTTTCTTTTGTTGTATATATGAAAGAGAAAGACGAATCTGGGTATCGCGATATATCATCAAGCTCTTATAATTATTACCAAAACACGAAGTGACCATGAAAAATAAAACCACAAACATACTGATAGTGCTGACAATAATGGCTCTGACCTCATGCGTCAGAGAAGAACTGTTGCCATCTTCCGGCAATGGAGAAGAAGGCGAACGCGTGAAAGTAGAACTTAGCTTTAAGATACCTCCGGCTTCGAGTCCGCAGGAACTACAATCGAGAAGTATGTCCACTGATAATGCTTTCTCTGTAGAATTCTTCAAAGAGACATCTCCGGCCAAAACACGTTCGGGAGAGGTGACGGAACTGTACAATCTATGGTTGTTTCAGTTTCATAGCGACGGCTCCATACATGGCTCGCCCCAGCAGGTTTCCGACGAGGTGACGATGGTAAACGACATGGCTCTGCTGAATGTCACGCTACGCGTGGGCACTGACCAGACGCTTTACCTGGTAGCTTTAGGCAAAAAAGTAACCGTAGCGGCCAACCTGGCGGAAATACGAAACATCAACGAACTTGAAAACCTGCAACTGGATTATGTTGACAACAGAAACGGACTCTACTATTCGCGGATAACCATGGAGAGCGAAATTCCATACGCCGGAGCCGCAAAAGGAGTCAGCGTAAGAAAAACCGGAGATAGCGACAACGGTGAAATTGTCTACGGCACACCGGATGGTTTCTCCGGCGGTATAGAAGTTAAACGGCTGGTATCCCGCATCACACTGAAACATAAATTCGATGTCACGGAAAACACGCTCGAAGGTATGAGGTTACTCAAAGTACCCATCAAATTATGTATCAACCCCGCATCGGCAGATAAAGACGTAATAGACAATATCCCAATGGCAGACCTGGAAAGCGACAATGCTTTCGAAGACGCAGACAAGGACACGGACGGCTTCTTCACATCGCAATGGTATGTTGCGCAGAACAAACAAGGAACCGTAGCAGATATAGCATCCGAAAGGGACAGATACCGGAAAGTGACCGACGGAACGGGAAAAGCGCCCGAAGCCGGTACAAATATCGAAGCGTGGTCATACGCCAAAAGCAGTCGAAGTCTTTATACAGTCCACCAGATATATGTTGGAAATAACAACACGGATAATTTTGATGTGGAAATAAACAGCTATTATGATCTCCGGACAATCATCAATTCTGTTGATCTTAATGATGGACGTATCCGTTCATATACGGCCGAACAGAAAGTTTATCTTTCATCCTCCACTCGCTCATCCAGCGGAAACGGAACAGGAGATATAATTGGAGCAACCGGTGTTTATTTTGATGCCCACTACGGATGGCGGCCTGTTATCATCTATGCACAAGGGCGGAAGGTAACTGTCGGCATTTATAAGGATGCAAAATGTACACAATTAGTCAACATGAACTCTCCAACAGAGAACTGGCTTCAACTTTCATCATACCCAAATTATACGGAAGTGGTGCGTAATGGTGGCGCAAATACACTCACCAATCAGATAGAAACCAATATTTTCGTGCCAACACGATTCAAACTATACCTATATGCGGACGAGTATATCACCGATGAGAATGGGATGATTGTAGACCCCGAATTCGATAGAAACAAGATTTATAAGGCTGTTACAAACTACACCACTTCCGATTTCGTATATGAGCGAACTCTCTATGTACAAGTGACTACCGAAGAAATAAACGCTGAAGGAATCCCCAAAAGCAAGAAAGGAACATATACCATTAAACAAAAAAGAGGACATTATGCCGGGCTGTTTGGCGGTGAAATAAAAGATGGGCAATACACAGAGGGACTCATCATTGATGCGTTTGATGAGCATAAGAGCAGAATTGACGATCAAATAACACCAGCAAACTACATATATTCTGGATATTATAATGTTATGACCTTTTATACATGGAATAAGGATAAGGATGCCGAAACAAACTACTGCAGTTTTATGAACGGTAAGCAAGCAACATTTAATTTAGCAACGAATCCTGGTAACTATGTTGTTAATAATGGGCGGGAGAGCATCATTCCAACTATGCGAAAAATCAATGGCAATATAGATTTATATCAATATAACTACTATAACAGCTTCCACGCAAGATTCTGTCATGACTTAAATAGAGATAAAAATGGAAATGGTGTGATAGACTATCTCCCGGATGACCCTGATAATAATGAACTTGAATGGTATTTACCATCCGCATATCAGGCATTCGGGATACTAGCTTCCGCCGGAACTATCATTTATAATAGCCCGATGGCATTAGCATTAGAACTAGATGCAAGCACTGCTCCCGGCTGGTCGATAGAATTGGCAGGCTGGAATTCCAGCAACACAAATAAAAACAGTTCGAAAGAAGTTCGCTGTGTCAGAAACATACCTGTTTCTCCAGAAAGAAAAGCAGGAACCAAAGTTACCACATATACAGACGGAGCAGACAGCTATGCAATGATAGATTTATCAACTTTGCCTTACGGAATCCTAGATAGAACGACTGCCGAAGGGAAAGCCGAGTTATATGAAAAACTGGATCTATATAGTTATTCTACCACAGGTACAGAATATGACGAAAGTGTCTCTCAAAGCGACGCTTCCAAACCATTAGGTAAAACTGTTTTCCGCGTGAGAAAAAATTACCCGATAACCGGTAGTACCATCACCAATGGAATTTTAGTTTCTTCTTTTTCTTCACCAAAATTTATTGTATCACCTACGGACGTGTATAATGACGGCGACACGAAAAGTAACACTGCCAGTGATATACTCCAGAATGCCGCAGGGACTCCGGGAAAGAACAGCATCACTATGACTTGGGCGGAAGCGAATGGAAGGCTCAATACAGCCAATACCCAAAGTTGGGATATTTCATCAAAAGCAATGAATACCGGATGCTACGCTTATAAAGGGAAAAGTGGTACAGACGAGCCCGGAAGTTGGCGCGTACCAAATAGCCGGGAATTATCCATGATTCTAATATTTGCGCACGAATTAGAAAAAAAATCTTCTGAAACTGGTTTTAATGCATTAAACAAAGTTAAGACAGAAACTTATTACAATAGCGGATATTGGAGTTCCACAGAACGCTCCTCTACAAGTCGCCCCAAAGAAGCGCTCTGTGGTTCTATTGATGTTAATTATGGTCTTACGATAGACGCTTCAACTAAATCTTCTAGGAGAAACCGGCTTCGTTGCATCAAAGACATTCCGTAGAATTAGAACAATAGTAAAGCCAATCGATATTCAAAAAATCCTCCAGCAAGTCTATCTCTGCCATACACAACGGTACAGAGGTAGACTTTACTTTATCAAGACTTATTGGAAACCTCATTTCCGAATTTTAACCAACAATTTGTTCCTCACCGAGAAACTGTAGTTTCCTCGGTGAGGAACAAATTGTTTCTCGGTGAGAAACGAGTTCTTGGTTTTAAACCAATGTACAGGAGTAAATTTAACTAATTAGAATTGGAAATATATGAACGGCTGAATCTCCGAACTCTTCATTTGAATAACCAGATAAATCAAAGCGACCATCAATACTGCTTTTCCTAGGAACGGCAAACGGATCACTCCTCGACAAGCTGCATTTTCCCAACTATCAGGAGCAAAATGAAGCAGGAAGCCAAGCAACATCAACGCAAAGACTTTCCAATATCCTTCAAGTAATTGCGGGAACAGCTGCGGACGGAAAGTAGTGAATATCTGCCCCAGCATATCCATTGAATTCTGGAAATCGGCATTGCGGAAGAATATCCAGCAGAAGCAGACAAAATGGAAAGTGATAATTACTCCAAACACACGGCGCCAACCGTGACTTTCCTCTCCTTTCTTACGCCCGGTGATAGACATCCACATTTTATGTAATGCCAGAGCTACTCCATGAAAAGTTCCCCAAAGAACGAAGTTCCAGGAGGCGCCATGCCACAGACCGCCCAAGAACATGGTAATTATCAAGTTGAGATATTGCCGGAATTTACCTTTTCGGTTTCCTCCCAGAGAAATGTATAAATAATCTTTTAGCCAACTGGATAAAGAGATGTGCCAACGACGCCAAAATTCCGTAATAGAGGCAGACTTATAAGGTGAATTAAAGTTGAGATTGAAATGGAAACCTAATAATAAGGCGATACCGATAGCCATGTCGCTATATCCGGAAAAGTCACAGTAAATCTGTAAAGCATAACCATAGACTCCCATCAGATTCTCAACACCGGAATAAAGAGTAGGGTTATCAAAAATACGTTCCACAAAGTTGATGCTGATATAATCGGATATGATAGCTTTCTTGAAAAGACCGGAAACGATCAGAAAAATTCCGCGTCCGAACATTTCCTGCGAGACGAATAGGGGTTTCCGGATTTGCGGAATAAAGTCGCGGGCACGCACGATAGGTCCTGCCACCAACTGGGGGAAGAAAGATACGTAGAAGGCATAGTCCAAAAGATTGGTCAATGGTTTTATGTCTCTTCGGTAAACGTCGATGGTGTAGCTCAATGACTGGAAAGTGAAAAAGGAGATGCCGACCGGCAGGAATATATCGAGAGCGGTAAATTCTCCTCCCATCAATGACGCAATCACTCCACCCAGAAAATTGGTATATTTGAAATAAGCAAGAAGTCCTAAATTAACTCCCAAACTCAAAGCGACCAATCCTTTACGTTTCCAATAACCCTCTACACGATCCATAAGTTGCGCAAGGAAAAAGTCGGCAACGGTGACTATGGCAAGCAGGAAAAAATAGGTGCCGCTACTCTTATAGTAAAAATAATAGGAGAAGAGAGTAACAAACATGATACGGGCGGTGTATTTGCGTTGTAGCAACACATACACCACCATGAAAGCAGCGAACAACCAAAGGAAGATACCGCTGCTGAATATCATTGGCGCTTGCGGATCGTAGGTAAGTACCTCTTTCAGTCTACTGAAATCTATATCAATGGGAAACATAGTCATTATATGCTTTGATAAGTGCTTGGTATAATAAATTTCCTTGCAGGATGTATCCTTCGGGTAAATAATGTACATGATCGGGCCGCATCAGTTTTGCGTCCGTCCAGTTCGTGCAGGCACGGCGCTTCCCTCCGACTACATCGTACATATCCCACACGAGCAGACGATGGTCTTTTGCATAACGACGAATGGTTTCCGCTGCTGTCGCTGTACGTGGATTGATGGCATACGTGCGTCTACGCCTTCGCTGCCGGAAACTTTCATAAGAACCGGGAGGGGTAGTCAGAAGAATGGGTACGTTAGGAAGACTGTCGCGCAACAGTTTCACCAGTTCATCCATCTGATTGTAGTGCACATTTATATTATAACGCCGGTTATGGCTTTCATTGGTTCCGAAAGAGAGAATCAGCAATTCGGGCTTCAGGGCGGCGATTTCGGCAATACGATCCGGATGGGTAAAGGTAAGGCAAGTAGCTCCGTTGACGCCTTTATCTATATAAGAAACAGCACCGAAAGTTTCTGTCAAACGGGCACCGGTGGTTTGAGGGTAGATATGCCCACGTACATGGCTGTCGCCAATATGAACGATGCGGACTGTATCTTCGGAGAGTCCGGCACGCACCTGACGGAGATGTTCAAAGACGGGAGCCAGCAGAGCGATGCTGTCAATAACTTCGTTCCGGCCAGTTTCGCGGAAAGCTGAAGGGAAGGATATTTGTACAGTGATCGTATCATTCGCCCAGTTCATTTCCCGTAAGGGCTTTATAAGTTTTGCGGTCTTTCCCAGTGGAGGACATACAGGTATACGATCTTGTGCGATTGCTTCCGCAAGGAAACAAGGAACACTCAACATACCGGCGAGAATAAGAATAAAGACAGACTGCAGATTATTCTTGCTCATAAGCACGCCTCCTGTCGTATTGTTCCTTACCATAAATCATCGTTTCATAAAGTAGTCCCGCCAAATGCTTGCCGCCACGGAAATTTATATGTGTATAATCGTAGTTTGCCATAGAGGGTTTGGCATGAACGAGTTTTGCCATGCTGCCCTCTCCGCCCATTGCTTCAAACATATTCCAGAATGCAATGCCGCTTTCAGCAGCAATGTTCTGCTGATAACGAATCAGATTCTTCACACCGGGCATGGTACGAAGTTCACCGTTCTCGTTTTTAGAATCACGGTCGCCGACGCTCAACAACAGGATTCCTGCTTGTGGGAAACATTCTTTCAAATGCTCGATAGCTGTGAGCAGTCCTTTTTGATAGTTATCATAATTACGTCCCCGTTCGGTAGCTACATTCAAACCATATTCGAGGATAATAAGGTCGTAAGGACGTTGACGGTTAAACTGTTTCAACATTTGTGGAGGAATGCCCCGCAAAGAAAGACCGGAACTGCCACGCAACGAGAAGTTGTCGAGAATGATTCCTTTCTTTCCATCCATTGCCAAACCATAGAACAATGTAGAGTCTGCACGGTCTACTGTCCAACGGATAGAGCCGATGCGCCCGTCCACCTGGATTTGCTGCAATCCGTCGGAAGGGCCTAATGAATAATTCTTGTTTTCTCCTTTGTTCACACGGGCAGAAAGGAGGACGGAGTCTCTGCTATGGAAGAAGATGGAGGCACGCTGGCAAGTATCGAGCAGGGAGGCATATTTATTTTGCCCGCGCAGTTCTACATAAGCTCCGTTGCGGGGAACGAAATAATGACCGGATATGCCTTGTTTCTTCTTATCGAAATAGACACTGTCTGTTACCGCATGACTGGACCATCCGCCAAACGTATGTCGCACCGTAGGACGGTAACCGCTTGTCATGGAAGTGATGGTAACAAAACCTACACCACAACCGCCGAATTGTTTCTGAAGCATTTCGCGTAAGTCAGCCGTAAAGATATCCGCTTCGATAAAGGAATCTCCGAATACGGCAATACGCACCTGTTTGTCATCGGAGTCATCGGAAGAGACACGGTCGAGTGCTTTATAAAAAGGAGTCATCCCCCGGAGAGTGGAATCACTGTAATCTTCAATGCAAGTCATACCTGTACGACAGGTATCTACAAAGGCAGGTTTTACAACAGGAGGCAAAGGGATGCTGTCCGAATCAGCTGCGGCAGTCTCTGATTCCGGATAACGAAGGTCGCTCAAAAGGTCTACACGCCTCATCGTGTGCCCGTCAATAGTCAGCGCCGGAAGCCAATGAAGCCCGAGTAAGACTGCAAACACAATCAGTACGAACCACAACGAATATTTCAAATAATTCTTTATTATCTCCATCTTTACAAGTAGATATAGGCACTATTTTAGTTCTTGTTTTTACCCGGTGCCGAGCTACCTCTTCCTCGGTGCCGAACCATCTCCTCATCGGTGCCGGAGGAGGCCTTCATCGGTGCCGGACATTTTCAGGCTGCAAAGATAGAGAAAAGCAATAAAAAAGAAGGGAGAATCTACATTATTTATGAGATTCTCCCTTTTTACTTATTTACATGCCGGACATCGGTCAGATCGTCCGTTCAATGTTCCACACAAATGCACGCAAACCTAATTGTTCGGTTTCCAAGTCCATTATATGCAAGGTGTCGAGCAACGGATCGACTTTGCTATCGTCTACTATCGTCAAGATAGCCGAGCACATACTTGGCCAGGCATGGCTTCCGAAATGCGGATCGCCTGTTTTCGAACCACGTCCCTGTACTTTCTCAAGGTACGTAAAACCACGACAACCCAAACGGTCGAGTAATGCCATGATTCGTTCGTAATAAGCCTGATCGAATGTTATCAATACTGATTTCATATTTCTTTTCTTTATTATTTCTTAATAATACTGTCTTTATTCGCCTGGAAGTAAACATCCAATTCACGTTGACGACGGAGCTTACGACGACGGTTCTTAATACCTGTTCCTGCAAATACACAATATAGAGTAGGAATCAAAATCAATGTCAAAACAGTAGAGATCGTCAAACCACCGATTACGGCAATCGCCATCGGACTCCACATTTCAGAACCCTGACCGCCACCGATAGCCATCGGAATCATACCAAGAACGGTAGTGGCAGTGGTCATCAATACCGGGCGGAGACGGCTCTTACCAGCGGTTACTACAGAGTTCAACACTGCCAGTCCACGTTCGCGACAAAGGGTGATGTAGTCGATAAGCACGATACCGTTCTTCACCACAATACCAATCAGCATGATACCTCCCAACAAACTCATGACACTCAATGTACTGTTCGTAAAGAATAGTGCCATCAAGACACCGCTAAAAGCAAACGGCAGGGAGAACATAATAATGAACGGATAGGTCAGTGACTCGAACTGTGCTGCCATCACGATAAATACGAGCACAACAATCAGGATGGCAAGTGTTCCCAAATCGCGGAACGAATCCTGCTGGTCTTCGTATGAACCGGAAATCTGAATGGTGACATCTCCCGGAAGATCCATTTTATCTATCACCTTATTACCGGCAGCTACTACGTCGCCCAACGGAGCACCGGAGATTACTGCGGAAACGGTTACAATACGTTCGCGGTCTTTACGTTCAATAGTAGGAGGCGCGAAACGTTCGACTACCTTTCCGACATCTTTCACACGAACGGATTGTCCTTGCGCATTGTAAATGAGAATATTTTCGAGACTTTCCAGACTTGTACGGAATTCAGGCGCATAACGCACTTTGATATCATACTCATCTCCGTCTTCACGATATTTAGACGCTACCGCACCATTGACACGGTTACGCAGGTAGTTACCGGCAGTTGAAAGATTCAAACCATGCATTGCCAGTTTTTCACGGTCAAAGTCTACCTGATATTCCGGCTGATAATCACTACGGCTGATATTTACCTCGGTCACACCTTTCACTTTCAGCAATTCACGTTTCAGACGAGCTGCCACGCTGTCGGTTACCGTCATATCATATCCGTAAACCTCAAAGTCGGCACTAGCCTGTGCGGACATACCTGTGTTGCTACCTCCGAGGATTACCTGTGCTTTACTGAATTCCGGATAGGCTTTCAAATCTTCACGCATCTCATCACAGACTGCTTCCAAAGTGATATCACGATCGCCCGGATCCACCAAACTGATGTTGAACGAAATAATATGCGACCCGTTGTCCTGCATAGATGCCCAGGTATTATCAGAGTCAGCTTGGCCGACTGTATAGTTACAGACTTTCATGATGTCTTTATACTTCGTCAGCCATTGGTTAGTCAACTTCTCTGAAAGTTCCTGCGCTATCTCTTTTCGTGTACCGATCGGCAGCTCCAACTTCACGGCAATACGGGCGTTATCCTGTGCCGGGAAGAACTCCGTACCGAT
>CDZF01037556.1_pt1 | contig 18241 bp, 16 predicted proteins | sample 557591 | NCBI WGS metagenome assembly CDZF01 (sample SAMEA3182093, study PRJEB8094) | gut metagenome | biome: human; feature: gut; material: Stool; isolation source: human stools | place: Canada | collected 2012-02-04
CCCGCCATGCCAACGGGAACGTCATCATGTATGCCGAACGGCGGACCGATTCGATGCGGATGGCGATGGCCGAAAGCAACCGGCGGCGGGAGAAGCAGATCAGCTACAACATGAAACAGCACCAGCTGCCCCGGCAGGCGTTCAAGAGCGGGCGCTCGATCCTTTCGGGCGAGGCGCTTCACGGTAGCGGCACCTCCTATCCCGCGGTGGGCGGGGGATACGGGCTGGCTGCGGATGCCGGAGCCGTTTACGTGACGGAGGCCGATCTGAGAAAGGCGGTCGAAGAGGTGCGCGGCAGGATGGAGGCCGCCGCCCGGGAACTCGACTTCATTGCGGCCGCCAAATTCCGGGACGAAATGTACGCCCTGCAAGCCAAACTCAAAGAGTACGCCAAAGCATGATGAAAGGGAAAGAGTCTGTTCCGGAGCCGGGTCGTGTGGAGGAGGGCGGCGGAGAAGTGGCCGTTCCCCTGTTCCGGCGGTGTTCGCGGGCGCTTGCGCATCGGCTGACGCGGTGGGTGGACTGGTTCTACATCGCTCCGCTGCGGGCGGTGATGCCGCTCCAGACCTTCCGGTACGCTGCCTGCGGGGGGGCCAACCTGGTGTTGAGCTGGGTGCTCTATGCCGTGGTCTACAATTTCGTGCTGGACAGGAGCCTGGTCGATCTGGGATTCGTGGCCGTGTCGGCTCCGATCGCCTCTTTCCTGATCGTCTTTCCGGTCAACTATCTCTCCGGGTTCTGGTTGCAGAAGTATATCGCCTTCCGGGCTTCGCCGCTCAGGACGCGGACGCAGCTGGTCCGTTACCTGTTCAGCGTATGCGGCTCCGTGGTGCTGAATTATCTGGGGCTGAAATTTTTCGTGGAGGCGGTACATCTGTGGCCTACCTTTTCGCAGGTCGTCACCTCGCTCATCACCATCGTGTACAGCTACCTGATGCAGAAGTATTTCACCTTTCGCGGCTGTGCCGGGGCATAGGGTTACGATCCGAACATCCGGCAGGCATTCCGCGTGGTACGTTCCGCTATATCGTCCGGCGCGAGGCCGTAGATTTCCGCCACTTTTTCGCATACGAACCGCACGTAGGCGCTTTCGTTCCGTTTGCCCCGGAAGGGAACGGGCGTCAGGTAGGGAGAGTCGGTCTCCAGAACCAGGTCGTCCGGCGACATGCAGGGCAGGAGGGCGGCCGTTTCGCTTCTTTTGTAGGTCACCACGCCACCGATTCCGAACAGGAAGTCGCCGCATCGCTTCACCTGGCGGTAGATCGCTTCCGTGCCGGAGAAGGCGTGCATGACACCGCGCAGACCCTGTCCCGCGTAGTCTCCGAGGGTCGTCAGCATTTCGTCCCAGGCGTTCCGGGTGTGGATCGCCAGCGGCAGGCGCAACTCCAGTGCCAGTTCGATCTGCCGGCGGAAGGCTTCGATCTGTTCCGTCTTCCGCTCCGTGCTCCAGTAGAAGTCGAGCCCCACTTCCCCCACCGCGCAGAAACGGCCTGCGGGCGGTTCGCGCAACAGGCGTTCCACCCGGTCGAGTTCCGCCCGGTAGTCGTCGATCTCGTTGACCGAGGTGGGGTGGAGCCCCATCATGGGAATGCAGTGCTGCGGATGCCGCCGGCAGAGGTCGAACAGGGCGTCGTGGCTTCGGGAGTCGATGGCGGGGAGCAGGATGCGGGTCACGCCGGCCTGGAGAGCCCGTTCGAAAACCGCTTCCCGGTCGTCGTCGAATGCGGTGTCGTAGATATGCGAGTGGGTGTCTGTCAGAATCATGGGATGGTTTTTTCGTAGCGGTTGCCGGGCAGCGTGCGGATCGCTCCAGCCATTTCGAGACCCAGCAGCAGCGGGGCCAGTTGGGCCGGGGATAGTCCGCTCCATTCGGCCAGTTCCTCCGAGGAGACGATTTCCCGGTCGCGGAAACAGCTCAGCAAGCCCCGCTCGTCCTTGCTCAGGTCGGGTTCCCGGGACTCTTCGGCTTCCGGTTCCCGCTGCCGGGGGGCGGGTGTCCAGTCCAGTTCCCGCACGATGTCGTAGGCCGAGCAGACCATGCGGGCTTTCAGGTGCTTGATGAGATTGTTGGTGCCGGCGGAAGCGGGATCGGTGGCCCGGCCGGGTACGGCCATCAGGCAGCGGTCGTAGTCCAGCGCGAACTGGGCCGTGGTGAGCGATCCCCCTTCAGCCGGGGACTCCACGATCACCGTACCCGGCGTCAGCCCTGCGATCAGGCGGTTCCGCTGCAGGAATACCGAGGCGTGCGGGGTGAACCGGGAATGGAATTCGGTGAGTATGCCACCGCCGAGACGCACCATCTCCCGGGCCATGTGGGTGTTGTGGGCGGGATAGATCGTGGTCAGTGCGTTGGGCAGGATGCCCAGCGTGGGAACCCCTGCATCCAGCGCGGCCCGGTGGCAGGCCGTGTCCACACCGCCCGACAGGCCGCTGACGATCACCAGGTCGGGGATTTGTGCGGCCAGTCCGAAGACGAGTTCTTCGCACATCTTCAGCCCGTATGTGGTGACGTCCCGTGTGCCGGCCATCGAGACCATCCTGCGGTCGAACAGGGCGGGATCGCCTTTCAGGTAGAGGACGTGCGGGTAATCCGGACACTCTTTCAGCAAAGCCGGGTAGTCCGGCGATGTGGCGACGAAGGCGTGTATGCCGTGTTTTTCGAGAAAAGCGATCTCCTGCTCGGCCTGGCGGTGGAAGTTCTTGCGGGATAGGGATTTCGCAAGCCCGGGCTTCAGTTGCGCCCTCTGTACGATCTCCTGTTCCGTCGCGGCGTACAGCGCTTCGGCCGAACCGAAACACTCCATAAGGTGAATGGCTGTTCTGGGTCCGATTTCGGGTTCCAGCGTGAGGGCTATGTCATCGGTGAGCATGGATGGCGTTTGCGGGTGAAAAAATTACGGGTAAATGTAGTGAAAAGATTTCGCTTCCGGAAGTTTTGGAGAATACATATTATTTACTATCTTTGCGGTCTCGATCGGATGCCGTTCATGCGGAACGCTTTCCTTTCGGACAAGGGTCTGATGGCCGAGTGGCTAGGCACAGCTCTGCAAAAGCTGCTACAGCGGTTCGAGTCCGCTTCAGACCTCACAAAAACCGCGTTGTATATAACTACAACGCGGTTTTCTTTTTGGTTTGTCATACATTTGTAATACAATAGAGAACTGCTGTATGATGAATACCCAAGCAAATGATTTTAAAAATATTTTCTAATTTCAAATGGATGTGTAAATATATCTGAGTGCATTAGAAGTGTATTGTATCCTTGATCTATAGATGGAGAAGGAAATAGATTTTGTTCCGTTAATAGTGATCCCTGACCAAGCCATTCTGCGGCCTTATCAATTCTGACACTTAAAATTCCTATTACTTGTGAAGACATATCATAATAATTTGCCATAATATGTCCGCCTTTATTTCGTTTGCGTATAACCAGTGCGTGCTGGGCATGAGGTCGCAAATAAAAAGATGGTAATGCCCTTCTTAAATCAACTTCAACAAATTCGTCTGTTTCTATAATTCCAGATATAGGTGTTTTGTTAGGATAAGGCATTGCAATCAACAATATATACACATAAATATCAGGATCTACATTAGTTCTTTTGATTATAGATTCATAAATATCACCAATAGAAATCGCTCTTTGAATACAATGGTAATATTTTTTTCTTTTACCGCATGCATGAAATTTGTGCAGTCCCATCCATAATGCAATCCAATGGTTGTCTACAACGTCTAAAAAACGTGTAGACCCCGCATAATGTTGCAATAATGCTTCTATGCGATATTTGTTATAACGCTCTATTTGTTTGGTTATACAATGATCTTGAACTGTTTGAGGTGTGATTGTTTTCTCGAGTTTAAGAGAGTCTTCTAAATATCTATTTTTACATACTAACTTTAAAATTTTGATTAAATCTTCAGGATTTCCATTAACTCTGTTACGCATTAATGCAGGTAGTACATTGCTGTATAAACCACTAATCCCCCTATAATATACATTGCCATAAAATCGATTATCAAATTTTGCATGTCCGATGAGCTGATTAAAAGCACTTACTGCAGAAAGTTCATATACTGGTACACTAATTCCATTTTCAAATGTATGTTCTTTTAGGAATTGGCTCCCGTCAACTCTACTTTTGCTTGTTAATATGGTGGTATTCATCTAATTGTCATTAATACTATCGAGAATATGTGTTAATTAATTTATTTTCTATTTGTGAGTACGCCTTAATTCTTTGAGCGGATTTTGGTCATATACTTGTTTTAGTTTATACAGATCCGTATTAGGTTCGATAATAGCTTGTCGATAGCTGACATAATATCCCAGTAACGTATCGACATAAGAATTTCCAGTATGATATGATTTGCTAAAATCATTTTTATGAATAATATTCAACGCCATTTCCCATTCTTTGGATGATACATTTTCCTTGCAAGTACAAAAGGCTTTCCACCACGAGTGGGCCGATGCATTGCATATCGAATCATTTCCTAAAATCTCAATAGCCGTTTTCTTTCCGCCATTTTCCAGCCCAAGCCATTCGAAGAAATAACGATAAATAATCATGGTTTCTGGCATTTCAAGAAGCTTATGGTATTCCTCGATATTTTCGCCAAAAGCTTTCATGAAAAATGATGTTCCCTTGCCAATCTTACCTTTTGTACTATTGAGAACAGCCTGAATAGCTCGGATATACTTACGATTCCAGTATTTGCCAATATAGTCTCGATTGTGAGAATAATCCTCATCCATATCTTCCGTGCGACGGATGGGGTGGTATTTCATGGGAAAAGAATAGATACTCACATTTAATCGATCACACAATTCTACATTGATCCTTAACCGATGATATAAATCATCTGGATGATCATCGAAGTTATATAACAAGTAGTTGGAGAAATCTTTCAATCCAACCTTGCTGCTCATTTCAATCGCGCGAGTATATTGTGCTTCCGTTTTTATATTATCGAAAGCTATTCTTAACGGGCGTATTGCGATTCTGCTTAACTGCTTGACATTCTCTTCGGTAAATAAACGAGCATCTACACCTTGGTTGAAATCGACATAGCGATGACGAGGAGCAGGTTTAAAATGTTTCTTATAAATATCCTTTATTTCGTCATATGCGGCGAGCAGGTGTTCTTTTGTAGTCGTAAGAAGCTTATTAATTTTATATTTTTCAAAAATGATTTTATATATCTCAAATGATTCTTCGCCTTTTAATTTTTGGTAAAATTCCATAATTAAGGACTGGGCTTTTCTAATATTTGCCCGTTCGTTAATCACAGGTGTAGAGCGCAAATGAGCAATGGATAACGCAAGTAAATCTGGTTGAATAAATATAGCGTCTTTACCAAATCCGCAAGCTACAATATCATTGATAATCGTATCGAACTCCGAAGAGGCTAATATGTTATTATCCATTAATAAAAGGTCTTTTTGATCACCGTATTGTTTTCGGGTTTCTTCGATTCTCTCTCGAAGAGGAATATAGGAATTATAAACAGGTTCTAATTTGGGAACAGCGCAAAACGGACATTTTCTTATGCATCCACGTGTGGTATATCCATAATATGCATTGTTCATTGGATATTTATATTCAATTTCATCAAGAATTGAATAATCTAAAGGCAAATTATCGATAATGAGTTGATTCCTTTTATCTAGTTGTCCGGGAATGTTTAAAATTCCTTTAAATGGCTTGATCCCAGTTGCCTCGTAAACCTCTTTTGCTTGAATGGTTGCTAATACACCTCCAACCATCAAATTTTTTGTGTCTTTAACTAGTTTTTTTGCAAAATTGATGGTGTCGATAGTAATGCGCCAATGGAACGTGAACAAAGTTGTTACAAAGACGCGATCCCATTCGGGATCTGCTTCCCAGTTTTTTTTCCAATAATAATCTTTAAACTGATTAATTTTGTTTGTCAAAAGAATCTCCATATTTGTGGAGCTAATCGGGATTTGAACTAAGAAATCCCGCCGCCTTGTACGAATATACTCAACAAACAAATCTTTGTAAAGATTCCAATTAATGTTTTCATCTATTTTATAAAACTCATCAATACATTTATTGGCAATGCGTTCTATAACAAACTGTTTTAAATCCCCTTTATAGAAAACGACTTCATGACCTAACATTTTATGATAGGTCGATAATTTCATAAGCCCAATTGGTGGATACTTATTTGAATAGTTTGGCTCTATAAGCAGTATCTTTAATTTTTTTCGAGGTCTTGCCATTATTCTTCTATAAGTTCTCTTATAGCTTTTCGTTGTAATTCTCTAATTAATTTAATATGTGAAACCGGACAGTTTCTTTGATATGACATACACACTCTGCGAATTAATGCTGCAAGGTCTTCGGGATAGTGATTATTCAATATTTCAAAGTCATCGAGCTCAGGTTCAACCTGCGGGATAGGACTTGATATAGGTAATTCAGATGCAGGTATGCACGGTATCTCTTGGTCCATCTCTGTATGTAAGTCTTTGATTCGCCGTTTATACGACTCCAGTACTTTTTGTGCTACAGGATTGGTTGCATTCTTGGATTTGGTGATACTCTTAAGTTTTTTGCAAGCATCTGTTAATTGTTTTTGAGCATTAACGATATTTTCAGTTGCGGGAGCTTGAATTATTTTGTAAGCATCTATATAACGCTCGACTGCTTTTTTTGTATCATTGGCTAAATGATATAACTTAACTAATCCATCGAAGAAATTTCGAATTAGACACTTTAGGCATTCTGCTTCTGGGGTAGGAGCTAATCCGTCACGGGCACTATTTAGTTTGATTTTTTGATTCGCAATATGGATTTCTCCATAAAAATATTTATTACCTCGGGTTTCATTACGAGGGAAATAAGTTGTTAGCATATCGGCTTCTCCAACTTGAATATTGTGTTTTCGGAGCCGAAATTGGCTGCTTGTATCTGATACGGGAATTGCTTTGGTAAAATCGGTCAAGGCGTACCAGCCCCATGCTAACAATCCGTATGTATCATCTTTTAACGAGAAATACTCTAATCCGTTGATTGTATCATTTGTTCCAACGACACGTAATCCGTATCGTTTTTCTATCGCCGTGCCGTTAATTGAGATTGGGAAATATCCAACATTTTTTTGTAACTCTTCATATTCCCCTGACACACTGGTCATAATCAATTGATTCCTAAATTGAGCTGAATAATCGACTGGAGCAACTTCCCTTAAATAGTCTGCAATAATGTCTTTATTCAACAATGCTGGATATTGTAAATCAATATTGCATAAAGTAACTATAAAATAATGGTCATCTTTATTTTCATCGTATAAATTGCGAGATGACGCGGAATCTATTACATCCGTGGCATCGCGTTTATCGTTTTCGTCATTAAGAATCGCCTTGATTTTATCAATATCGAAAACAATTTCCGAAGCAAACTCTTCTCCTTTGTAGGTTGTTCTAAATGATAATTTTTTACAGAAATAGCCGCCAACTAATCGCCCTATGCCGAACTGACCTGCGGATGATTCTCCGTCCTTATTGGAATCTGCTATATCCAGCAAAACGGATTCGACTCGTTCTACGGGTATGCCAATGCCATTATCCCTAATTTCTATAAACCTCTTGGCAGAATCAATAGTAATAGAAATTCTACCATCGGTTATAGCTCCTAAAATACCGTGATTGACGGCATCATTGATAGCGTCTCGTGCATTTTGAACATATTCACGATAGATCAGCTTTTCATCCCCATACATTTGAAACATGAGCATGTTTATAAGCCCTTTACCAATGCGGGATTTATGCGTTTTCAGCTCTGCCATAGTTTATTATCCGTTGGGAAATTGTTTGTATGTCGGCCTTGGGAATCTAATATTTACAATCGATCGTAATGCCGGATTGGAAATAATATATTCCCCGGGAGATAATCTCGTCATCATATTTTGATAGACCTTAGGCACGTATTTGTAATCGGCTTTTGATATTTCGATAGCATTAGTCCGACCATAAGCATGAGTAGAACAATTGCCCTTAACTCGATCGTGTATAGCACTTCGGAATTGCTCCACCGAAAATAGAATAATGCCTAATGATCGGCCTCGCTCTGTGATTTCCAATAATTGACGTAGAATTGGGGAGTTTTTCGGAATATCGTTCGAAGCATATTTATTCAATTCATCAACAAACAAAATTATCTTATCAGGAATATTATCACGATCAGCGCCCAGTTTCATTTCATATATTGCACGGGCTACACTACCAAAAACGAAACTTTGAGAGTTTTCGTCTAATCGGGCAATATCGATTACCATAACCTGATTAGCTGTCAGATTGTGTTGAATCTCGCTTGTGAGGTCTACTTCTCCTACGTTATCATGTATTACTTTTGAGAAAATATCATTCTTGATCGCTTTACTAACACATCTCTTAAATTTTCTCCAGCTAGTTACTTGAATTTCATTCTTTACACCTCCATTGGCAGCGGTTTTTGTATACTCATCCAATTTATCTTGAAAATCTTTCCAATTATTCACACCGGCAAAATACCCTTCTCCATTTATGACATAATTAACGCAGCTTTCTAAAGTTCCAGTACTATCATCTTCATTGGCCAACAATAAATCCAATTTATCTTGAGATTTGTCATAGGTGAATTTATATGTAAAGGCTTTGTGATTTTTCTTTTGTCGTTCAACGTCTTGAGGATGAGCGTATGATTGCGCATGTTGCATTATTTCATCCTTTGTGTAAGGATAGTAATAGCGAACATTCTTAAAGGGTTCTATTGATAACCCTAAATCCGCATATATCTTTTTATCTTTCTCCGGCAGCTCTGTATTCGTTTCATCAATGGCCATAAGATCTCGTCCTTTGACATTGAAAAACACAAAAGCCACACTACTTCCGTCTATATCTTTGAATTTATGTTGAATTGCATTAAGGAGGAACATTGAATAAGATGTTTTTGCTGCTAATCCTGAAATACCGGATATATTCAAATGCGCTCCGTCTGGTCCAATTAAAAAGTGAGAATTAAGCTCGACTTTAACTTTTTTGGCTGCATTGCCTTGGTACATTTCCAAATAACCGCACACCAAAGGATTTTTTACATCATTTAGTCCTAAAGCCGTTCGAATATCCTCTTCGTCACAAAGCGAGACTTGTTTGCCATCCAGTACTGGGGTATAAATATCATCAGTATTGCAAACGACTTTTGCTTTTACGTAATTCATTCCAAGCCGATTCATTTGCCCAATAGAATCAGCTGTATCACCAAAATTACTTGATATAAAATTAGTGAAATGGCTCGCAGCATCCGTTACATGCGTAATTTCTTCGATAACTCCATATGTAATAGACTTATCGCTATTAGAGGATACATGTTCAACTTTAACTATGTCGAACGGACTCAAAATTTGTCCTTTATCTGTCCAAAAATAGAAATTATCAATGGTAGATGGCATCTTTTCAGTTGCCGATACTTTTCCAATAACCTGTAACATCTTTAGAATAAATTTAATATTATATTCGAATCCACATATTTCGATTTGCAAAACGATTCTGTCAAGAAAATTGGATATAGGTGATTTGCCCAGCGTGTATCAACGCCATAGCAAACTGGATAAGCTTCTCGAATTAAATTTGCGCTTATCATATCAACCTTGTCTGTTTCCAATTTGTCATTTTCATCCATCAAGACCATTTCGCACTTTACGATGTCAGAAAAATGTGTTTCTCGAAAATCGTGGTTACGTAATCGCACATACCACACGGCAAAATATGATTTTCCACCTTTGTGGTCTGATTCATAACGGTAAACTTTAGTTCGTTCGTAAGGTCCTAAATTTGCAATAGTTTTCGATAACCGATTCCCTTCAAAATCCGGCAACAATTCAGGGTCGAAGAGTTTTGAAACGCCAACTACATGCTGATAGTTGCTTCTTAAGTTATCCCATTGAGTTCTGTTTAAATTTGAGAAACTCGGATTATATTCCAAAGAACCATCTTTAATCAACCATGATTCATTATGTAACTTTCCAACTTTACATAATCTCTCAACCATCAATTGTTCTTCATCGGTCATTTCGTTCTGAATACATGCAATGCCCCGATGTTTGTAATTATCCCGGCCTTGTTCTTGTGGATTAATATTAGTCCTGTACAAAAGCAATTTATTGATGCCTAATTGCAAATCTTTTAATTTTGATATCTTATCTATTACTTTAGAATTAATAGTTTCACAAAATGACCGGCAAAAATTCTCACCGCCATCGTCATCGTCATAATCATCTGGCATTGCCATAACAATTTTGTTATTCAGTTGCCAGCATTTAAAGGTATCGCGATCTTTTCGCTTGCAACACCCAACAATAATTTGTCCTGCAATGATTGGAAATATCTTTTTGCCAATACCGATATCATCTATTTTGAAAGTGTGTCGCGATCCATCCAAAAAATATTGAAAAATGGGTGGAGGAACTTTGGGTGACTTGAACAAATATGCGATGGATACTGTTTTTACACGAGAATGATCTGTTTCCGCGAATGTACTTTTAGTAGCATTTGCGATTGTTTTATCATCATAATTATAGGCAATAGTGTCATTATCTACTGAATCAAGACATATCTTTTTTGTCTTGAAGCATTGATATTTGCCCTTTCCTGCCTGTTCTATATAGTCGAGAATCATTCCCATATTTTAATTCCAGTCAGATTATGGCTGCGTTATATTCTTTAAAATTTAATACTCATACAAAATTAAACAATTTATGTTAATCATCAGGCTTTCTAATAGTAAAATACATTTTTAATCTGCCTTAATTTTTTTGAGTTGTTGTTCGAAATATTTTGCTGCTTGCTCATTTAACCGTACTTGTTCGTCATGCACGGCTTTTTGCCTTGCTATTTTTTCAAAGGTTTCAACATCTTTTTTCATCTGACGGATTTTTGCGTTGTCGCGGTTTAGTTCGAATAGCTCTTCCAATTCGGCGATGCGTTCGGGTGTCGCGTCGCCTTTCATCTTTATATAGCGGTATTTCAGATCGTTGTCGATGCGGTCGCGGTTCGGTCGGGTAGCGAAATAGAGTGCCGACGACAAAATCATGCAGCTTATAAAAAGAAATAGCACCAAATAAATGACGAATGGGGATTCGGAGCTGAAAATCACTCGGTGTCGGATTATTCTCGGCGGCAGTTCGGCGGGGATTTTGATTGCCTCGACAGATGCTTGCAGATTATCGATACCGGTTTGCGTTTTGGTATAGTTCTGCTCTATGCTCTCCAATCGTCCGGCAAGCTGGATTATTATCGCCTGATGCCGCTCTTGTTCTGTATATACGATTTGCTCCAATCGTTGCGACAAGTCATTGTCGCTTGATTGATTATTGTTTGCTGTTTTTGCCGCTAGTTCGGTCTTGATGGTTTTGACCATCGTCTCCTTGAAGTCCTCATACATTTCGTAGGACATCATATTATTCTCTTTCATGGTTGTATCGCTTCCTGTTTACAATTTCTGCTTGGATTTGGTCATGCGTTCTCGCAAGCGACGTTCCCGCTCCATTGCGGCAATCGCCATCGCTTCGGCGACGGTATTGAGCAATGCCGTGATGCGGGCGAGGTACTCTTCGGGACTCTCGCCGGGTTTGCGTTGCAATTGGGCTTCGGACAATTCGACCGGCGAACTATTCGGCGGCAACGGAAGTTCGCCGATATTACCGCCGAAATTGACCGTCGGCCTATCCGTGTCGGTCTTTCCGCCACCCGTTCCGAACAGATCGGAGAAGGCCGAACGGTAGGAACCTGCCGCCGCATGGAAGTCTTTGACAATAGCGCTTCGATGTCGGGTTTGCTGTTGTGCGTACGCAAAATGCAGATTCAGTTTCGAGAAGCTGAATTGCCGGTCGATCTTCGACCCCGAAAACTCGAAGTCGTTTTTTGAAAATAGAACGCCTTGTTTTCGGTCGGTATTTCCGCAATACTTATAGCGGACGTTGATGCCTTGCTCTTTTAATCTACCTTCCAGATCGTTCCAACTCTTACATTTGGGCAGACATCCTTTGATCGCATCATATATTTCGTATTTGGTCTTGTCCGGTTCGCGCAATCGCTCCCGCCGCACGCTGTCCTTTCCCGGCGCAAGATGCAACCCGTATTTCTCGGTTAGTTCCCGGCAGACTTTCGTATTGCGTATTTTAATATTCTTGTCCGATATAGTCTGCCCCTTGTTCCCGACCCGGTTATAGACCAGATGGCAGTGAGGATGGGGCTGGTCGAGGTGACGTACCAGCAGATATTGCGTGTCGGTAATACCCATTTTCTGCATATATTCTTTGGCGATCTGCGTCATCAGCGCATCGGTCATGTGCGGAGCTTCTTTCGGCGAAAACGAGAAGGAGATATGCCCGACCGTGTTTTTCAACCGAGGGTTCAGTCGGGTCTGATCCTTAAAATCCTCGATTATGTTCTTTACCTCCGGCGGGTTTACGCCTTCGGCATCGAGGATGCGCGACAGTTCCTTCATCACATAGCCGACAGTCCCGGCAAAGGATGAACCGGCAATGATTTTACCGATCATCGCGGATCTGTTTTAGCAGGGCTTCGAGGCATGCCATAATGGCCGCGTGACGGGATGCGACACTTGAAAATCCTTTCGCATGGGCAAGCCGTGTCAGTTGATTCAAGTTGCGAGCTATGCCTTTGAGCTGGGTTACGAAATCCAGATGCTCGCGACGCAGGCGTTCTCGTACCGCTCCTGTCCGAAGCAGTTGTCGGATGATTTCCGCCGGATGCTGCCCCGAAGTACGGGCCAATGACCGAAGACGTAAATAATGCTCCGTATCGAGTCGCGTACTGACGATATATCGGCGAACACGACCTTTACTCAATTCCGGCCGTCCGCCCTTGTTCTGTGCTTGTTTCATCGGTTTGTGTGCAGGAGTTAGACCAGCGGGATGTTCGGTAGGTTTTCGTTTACGAAAACACAAACTTGCCTTCCTAAACCTTTACCCCTTTCCGGCGTTGTGGCTCAACCGCCGCTGTTTTTGCTTTTAGAAGTTGCGGATTATTCCGAACAGATTGAACCGTCTTTGTTTTGGAGGCGTTTTTCTGTGCCGCCAACTTTTTCGCATGGTCTTTTATGTGGGCGATCAGATAGTCGTTGACATCCTTGTGTCCGGAGTAGAAACAGCTTTGATCGACGACTTCGCTGCGGGGGCAAAGACGAATCAACTCGGCGGTCGCTTTACGACCCGCATTGTCATTGTCGAAGAAAGCATGAATCGTCGAATGGCGTGCGAGAAACGGAAGCGCTTTCGGAAGATTGACGACCGAGTTTAATACTATTACGTCGATGCGTAGTTGGTCGGGGTGCTTCGTCGAAAGACAGGAGAGAAAATCCATGAACCCCTCGAAGGCGATTACCGTATCGGTGCAGTTGTCGATCGTCGTAATCTGTTTGGGCGATGCACTTCCTTTGAAGCATTCCGAGCGCAACTCCCATCCGCCGGCATCGTTCGGAAATCCGATGGCGAAATATTTTCTGCCATTGATCGTATAGCGTATTTCCCGACAATAAGTGCAGGCAACCTCCGGAACGATACCGCGCCGTCGTAAATAGTCGAGCAATGCCGAATGACGAAGCGGTGTGTCGGAGAGGATACGGAGCGCGGGAACGGTCGATAAAGGCGACAAAGATCGGGGTGCAGCGATCGGTACCCTCTCTCTGTTTCTCAACAATCGGACGGCGTGTGCGAAATCGCACCGCTTCAACCGCATTACAAGGTCGATAATGGAACCGCCTTCGCCCAGTCCGAAGTCATACCAGAGATTTCGCTCGTAGTCCACCTTGAAACTCGGCATATGTTCCTCGCGCAACGGTGAAAGATAAAGACCGTATCGCGGATTGTCTTTGGTCGGGTGCAAACCTTGTTCGGCGAGGTAGGCCCGAATGGAAAGATGTTTGATAGCTTGAATCGTTTTCATAACAATCTATGTTCAGTGAAAAGAAAAATATTTATTCTTTCACTGAATTATTTAATGGGAACTATTCGATTCAAGGCTGCTTCGACATCGCTGTCGCGGAACAGGACGCGCCCGCCGATCTTGTGGGCGCGGATCTTGCCGTGGTTCACCCAGTCGGTGAGCGTCACGAGCGAGATGCGCAGACGGCGGGCGGTTTCGCGCCGCGTGAGATATTTTGTGTCGGTTTTCGGATGTGCGGGACGGAACTGTTGCAATTCGTCGCGCAGGGACTCCCGGATCATCTTCGAAAGTTGATCGGCAGTCATGCCGTTCAGATAGATTTCCTTTGCCATGGTTTATTCGATTTAACGTCGCAAAGAAAATCATTTATCGAGGCTGTCTAAAATAAGTAATTGTGTTACAAAATAATGCTGCCTTCTGCCACGAACGGACATAGTCGGACAGTCTATGGAATTTTAGGAATGAATTGCATCGGTCTACCTCTGTTTTCCGTTTTGACCGCAGTGTGTAAAGTGATTGTTTCGATGAATAAAAGAGGACGGTTTTTGATAAGAACCGTCCTCCGAAACAAAGCTGTTTTTGTGAGTTTTATTTTAATTTTTCCAATGCTTCACGGACTGCGTCTGCCGAATAGCACCGTTCCCCATTCGAAAATGCGCGTGCGGTGCATCCTTCCAGCCAGCCGTTCGCAATCCACCGGTCGAGTGTCGGGCGTGTAATTCCCAGAGCTTCGGCCAAATCCTTTTTACAGAACAATCGATTGCCCGAATACGACGAGAGAAACATTTCGTTTCGATGTGCCGCCAACCAATGATCAAAATGACGAATAGCCCTTGCTGCATTTCTGATCGTCGGTTCGTAATTCTCGTATGCCCACACATGTAGACTTGTCGGGTCGAAGTCTGCAAACTCCGGCCGGGTGCGCAATGTCTCGACCAACGTGTCGAAGCATGCCAGTTCGGAGGCTTTGATCTCTATTTTGCGACGACGGGACATAGTTGATATTTTTTTGGCGGGGGGGGAATTTTTTACAAGATCGTAATATGCATATTTTTAGATGTTTATAATATACAAGCGTGTAAAAAGCGTGTAAAAAGCGTGTAAAAAGCGTGTAAAATTAAACAATGAACCAATCAGAGTTCGGGCCTTGTGATTCGTTTCTTATCTTGCCTTGTCTTTTCAACTTAGCTAAAAGATTCGTAATTTTATCTTTTTTCTGTCTGTCGTCGAGCAGGTTGGAAAGAAGGTTCCACAGCAGTTTGTCGATCTCCCTGCGTGATAATGATTTGTGATCCCGCAATGCCGTCAGCAGAAACTCTTCGCAACGTTTATTTCCGAGCCCCTTATGTTCCGAATATTCGATCTTCTGCCCGACTTTTTGGGCGATATGTTTTGCAATATATATTTTGGGTTTACGACCCTCGATTAGGCGTTTGCTTCTCAATCGGGCGATCTCTTCATCGGATAACGGTTTCCCCAGTTGTACACGGTTCAGCAGCTCGATGTCGAGCAGGTTCAAATCCGCATTTCCCGCCAGAATATTGGCGTAGTTCATATCGAGAATTTTGCCCGTTATGGTAACTTCTACCCGATTGTCGGCCAAATTGTAATCCGGCAGGGGAAATAGTCTCTGTCTTTGGTAATTGTACATCTTGCGGATGCCGCTGCCGATCGTATCGACCATCTTGAGTCCCACCATAGCCGTTACCAGAAATTGATTTCGGTATCGCTCCTCCGGAGCATCGCTGACGAGTACCCGTTCGATATTGCCGGGAATAAACGAACCCTTGTTCGAGAAGACCAGTTTGTCGTCGTATTCCACTACGTTGATCTGACCGCCGAGCGTATAATCCTGATGGGCGATTGCATTGTTCAATGCCTCGCGGATGACATACGGTTCATACGTGTCGATCTCTTCGGGGAAGAGCGTCTTGTACTCCGGATTTATGTAACGGTATTTCAGATTGCGGATTTTGTCGTATATTTTGTCAACCGCCAGAATGAACGGGCAGGAGGCGATCATGTAATCGCGCTCGACATTATCCGGTCCGCGCAGAATCCATTTGATTTTGGCGACTGCCGGAGAGATCAGGTGCTCACTCTCCTCTCTGCCGAGCAACACGATGGCTGTATTGGTAATCTTTCCCCGAATCGTAATCTTTGCCTTGTTCAGAAAAGTCGTGTCATCCCATGACGCAATCTCGTCAGCTTTGTCCTTGCGGGCATTCGTGTACAACTCCCTTGCTTTGACGATGGCTGCCGGATCCAAATCCTCCAATGAGGCATTTTCGATTATTTCCGCACTCCAATCTTTCAATTTGGCTTGATTTCTTATTCTTTCGATTTTGTCCATACTCAATGCTTGCAAGGATTCTCCGTCACGACCATAATAATGGCCTTGATAGTCTATGGGAATACCTTGCGGGGCAGGTGGTATTTCGAACATCACAACTCTTTTGCCGTTCCTGTACCGCAATTCATGTATCTCGACGAACGTATGCCGACCCGTAGTCTGATCGGCAATCTTTTTCTTCATTGCGTCGAGCGCCGGACGGCTGTTCTTGTACTGGCTGCCGACAACCTCGTGCGTATGGTTCTCCACACCGAAAACCAGCCAAGCGCAAGGCCTGCCCTTCAAATTTGCTTCGTTGCTCAATGCCGAAAAGTATTGTCCCAAATCCCGATCGTCGAAATTGCGTTCGGCCCTCTTGAACTCCACCACTTCCGTTTCCGCAGGCAGAATCAGTAATGAATCGAGTATATTTGTCAGTTCCTCAACCGTCATATATTTCTATTTTCTGTAAAGTTACAATTTATTCGCAAATAAAGAGGAGTTAAAATGCTTCTTCTAAAAGCTCATTCGAGATTTTGTTATCGTCGTAAATTTTACGGTGGTAACATTTCGAACTATCTGCCGCTGAAATACGGATGATTCATCAACTCCATTGCGGTCTGCTCTTCCGTAATCTTGATGTATTTCATAAACTCCTTTTCGGTCTTGTGGCCCGTGATTTTCATGATGGCGATGGTCGGAATGCCCGCCAGATACATATTCGTCGCACCGCTGCGGCGTGCCGTATGAGTCTTTACCAAATCGCACTTCTCTACCAAGTGCGTCTTCCTTTCCCCGTTTTCGACGTATGATACCTCGATTTTTTCCGTGATACCCGCTTCCCGAGCAATCTCTTTGATGAACTTGTTTACTTTCTGTTCGTAGGATTTCGGCAAACGGTTTTCGTACTTGTCCAGTATCGCCTGCAATTCGGGTCGGACGGGAATAATGACGTGGTTGCCGGTTTTCTGCTGTTTCAAGTCTATAACCAGCTGCCCGCTCTCCAGCGTGCGTATGTTACCCTCGTTGATCGTAGAGTAATCACTGAATCGTTGTGCCGTGTAGCAGCCGACCAAAAAGACATCGCGGGCAATATCTTTGTGCTTATTGTCGGATAAGTCGAGGTTGGCAATAGCACGTATTTCCGATTCGGTCAGATAGATATTCTCGACATCGGCGGTCAGTACGCGGAATTTGCGGCTTTCGATCAGACCATTGTCGTGCAGCCCCTCTTCGCGCGCTGCCCGCATGATGATCTTCAGCTCCTTGACGTGGCGGCCGATGGTATTGATCGAATAATCTTTCGCCGTGAACCATGCCACAAAATCGTCGTAGAATTTCAGATCGATATCGCCGAAATCGAATCTCTTTCGCTTTGCTTTGCAGAACTCGTCGAATTGAATGATAAACCCTTTGTAGTTCTTGATTGTCGATGCCCCGTAGCGCAGTTTGTGGATGTTCAGTCGGGTGCCGTCCTCCATCTCGTGCGTGAAGCGGGCGATGTAGTCGCCGAGCGATTCGCGGCTGCGGACATGGCGGCCGGTGGTGAGGCTGCGCGGGTGGTGGAAACTGTAGATGATCTTCTCCAGCCGCGTTTTCGTCATCGCGTGTTCGGGATCCTTGGTGATCTCTCCGAGGATGTGGCTTCGCAGTTCGGCGAGATTCTTGGTCAGCTCGCGCCCCTGCTGCTCGGTGAAGTCGTCGGTAAAGGTGAAACGGCTCTTGACTGTCTGCCGTTTGTTGTCCCAGGCGTCCGTCAGCACCATATATTGGCAGTCGGCGTAGAACTGGTTACCACGGCCAACTGTGAAGAGAATTTGGATTTTGACCAGTTTGTTTTTCTGGGTCGAGCGGATGCGGTAGCAGAAGGATGCCATAGGTCAGGAGGTTTTGTCTATTGCAAATGTAATCATTTTTGTCATACATTTGTCATACAT
>CDZF01047497.1_pt1 | contig 18027 bp, 10 predicted proteins | sample 557591 | NCBI WGS metagenome assembly CDZF01 (sample SAMEA3182093, study PRJEB8094) | gut metagenome | biome: human; feature: gut; material: Stool; isolation source: human stools | place: Canada | collected 2012-02-04
GGTAGTAGGAGAAGAAGGGTTCGTCCTTGTATTTGAAGTCGTCGGGCAGACCCAGTACGTCCAGCTTGTCGAGGGCCACCAGTTCGTCCAGCAGGAAGAGGTAGAGGGGCGAACCCTCGAATCCTGCCGTGCGGTGGAGCTGGTTGGCGATGCTCTTGCGGTTGCTGCGCTCGGTCTTGTCGATCTGAGCCTTGATGAAGCCCACGATCGCCTTCTTGATATTGGTGCGCGAAGCGTTCTTGGGCAGCTTGGCCTCCATTTCGTCCTTGATGCTCTTGGCCACCTGCGCCGTCTCCAGCGAATTGTTGAGCATCAGCAGCGAATTGTTGTTGCCGTGTTCGGCGCTGTTGCAGCGGCGGGCGAACTCGGCGAACGGGGCGGCCTGCGGCGTGGTGGCGATGGCGCCCAGCCTCTCGCCCGTGGCGGCCAGGTTTTTGGTCGTGGAGAGCGACGAGATGGCGCGTATCTTGCTCTGGGCGTTGATGTTGTTCATGATGTAACGCGAGAGGGTGCGCCATTTGGGCATTTCGGGGTCTTCGATCTTCACGCTCTCGGCGTAGGCCTCGTCGAGGAAAAGGGTGATCCGGCTGCTGTTGAGGAAACGGAGGAATTCGTTGACCGATTCGCTGTTGAAATCGGTGTATCCCGTGGGGTTGTTCGGGTCGTTGACCAGAATGGTGGTGTTCTCGCAGAAGAGGTCCCACAGCGAGCCGCTGTCGTCGAAGAGCGAAAGGGTCGATTTGATCCGCTTCAGCCGGTCGATCAGCCGGTCGTAGGCCAGCCGTCCGTCGGGCAGGTTCTCGATCTCGATGTCGAACGGATTGATGTCGAACAGGTCGTCCGGCAGCAGGTCCTTGTACTCCCACGCCTGCACGGCGTTGTAGATGACGTAGGGCTTGGGCCGGCCGTTGGGGTTGAAGAGCAGGTCGCGGATAATCATCTGCACGGAGTCGGACACCGAGGTCTGGTCGAGGTTGCCCAGCGCCGAGAGGAAGTTCTTCACGATGTCGCGGTCCTCCTCGCCCAGGGCGAAATAGCGGTCGCGGATGCCCAGGTCGATCAGGAACTTCTCGAAACGGCCCTTGTTGTCGGCCTCGCGTCCTGTTTTGGTGAGGTATTCCTTGTATTTCTCGAGGAAGAGGTTGATGCCGAAATTTTTGTGGAAGTGGTTCTTCAGCGTGCGCTCGTAGCAGCTGGGGATGATGTCCAGGATCAGCCGGCAGGCGTAGCGTATCTTGCTGTTCAGGTTGTTGAACGGCTTCTGGCGCAGGTACTGGCCGAAGGTGCGGATCTGGTTGCGGCCGCCGCCTTCGAGGATCGTCACGATGTCGATGTGCGGGTTGCCGGCGTAGAAATAGCTGTTCATCCGCTTCTCGAACTCGTCGATGAGCTCCTGCGTCTGCACCTGCTTGTTCTCCTGCTTGTGGCAGTTTTCGAGGAAGAAGATGAAGTCGCGCAGTTTTTCGAGCGAATACTTGTCCTGCACCACCTGGCGGGAGAAGGCGTCGAGCTTGAAGAGGGTGATCCGCTTTTCGATGTCCGAGGGATCACCCGTCTGCTCGGCGAGCATCTGTTCCAGCTCCTTCGAGTAGGTTCCGATCTGGGCTTCGATCTTCTCCCGGAATTCGGTGAGGTAGGAGGCGTTGACGTTCTCCAGGATCAGCCGCAGGTTGAGCTGCGTGTTGGCCGGCGATCCCAGCTTCTTGGTGTGCACCTTGTTCAGGGTGTTGATGATGCCGTTGTGGAAGCAGAATACGAGCGAGGTGTTCGAACTGCGCGACTCCTTCGAGTCGTCCACGATCACCAGCCGCGTGAGCAGCGGGAACCACCGTTCGCCCGTGTAGTGGTTGATGCGGGCGTGGCGCACCTTCACCACGAAGATGCTGGTGGTGTCGGCGGTCATCCGCTCGTAGAGCTCCTCGGGCGAGGGCGAATCCATCACCACCACCGACGCGGCGTTGAACACGTCGCCCTTGAGCAGTTCGACGGCCTTGTCGGCGTTGCCCGAGACGACGGTGCGGATCATGCCGTTGAGCCCCTTGAAGTTCACCGTCCAGCGGCTCCGGTTCAGGAAATCGGTCTTTTCGGCATTGGTGGTGTAGTGGGTGCTCTGGGAGATCATCTGCTCGAGCGTGTCCATCATGTAGTTCCAGTGGGCTTCGTTGATGTCACCCGTCACGCCGATCACGTCGCGGTACTTGCGCAGGTCGCGCACGTGGCCGCCCAGCTGGAGCTGGCTCATGAAGTCGATCGTGTAGCTGTTCACGGGCGGCGTGCCCACCGACAGGTCGTGGCTCTCGCGGATGTTGCGCAGCAGGGTCTTCAGTTCGGCCGTGGTGCCGTCGGTGTCGATCAGCCGGTCGATCTTGCGCACGAAGCGGCCCCGCTTGTTGCTCAGCTCGAACGCCTTCGAGTTGTTGTGGGGGATCAGCATCAGCGAGACATCCACGTAGCCGGGTATGTCTTCGCGGAAACGGAGCAGGTATTTGTTGATCTCGGCCTGCTGTTTGGCCGGATCGTCGGGTTCCTCCATGCAGAGGCTGACGAAATTGGTCAGGTTGTCGAAAATGTGGCGCGGCAGGAATATCTCCGCCCGCTCGCCCAGCGAACGGTAGAGGTCCAGCAGTTGCAGCGCTTCGTTGCTCAGGAATGCCTTGGGCTCACCGACTATCTTCATCTTCTTCTTTCGGTTGGTGATGGTTCGTTGTTTTCCAGTGTTTTGTGTCGTTTTGTCCGGACAGGACGGAGGAACGGGTCGAAATGTAATATTTGTTACCGGAATCCGACGGGTTCTCTTCGGGGACAAATATATGTCTTTTTTTATTAATTCGGAACGGTTGTTAAATATTTTTCTTTTTATATGGAAATTATACAAAAGAGGATGTGTCGTCCTGGCTACATATAATATAAGTATAACCGGTCTGAAGAAACGGGGAAGGAGACGGGGCTGTTGCAGGTCGGGTGTTTTTTTGCCCGGTTTTCCTGCGTTCGGCGGACAGATCTTTGTGGGGTGTCCTCCTTGTTTGAGGGGGGTAGCTGAAAAAAAGAGGGGGGCTCGGACTGGATGGTGTTTTTTATGGGATGTCGGATGTTTTTGTTTGTATGTGTTGTTATTTTATGGGGTGTTTTGTTGTGCTGTGTCTTTTTTTTGTGTCTTTGGGGTGTTTTAGTGGGGGTGTTTTCTGTGAAAAATGATGAAATCGGAAAATATGGGGTGAAAAATTTGGGGGTATGTTTGAAATTTTTATATATTTGCGGTGTGATGGTGTGTTTGATGGGGTGTTTGGGTGTATTTGTGCGGTTTTTTGGGGAGTAGGGGTTGTTTTTTGGGGGGTGTTCTTTTTTTATTTTCCGGAAAAGGACGGCGGAAGATGAGGACGGTTTCTTCTCGGATGAGTTCCGGCAGGCGGTTCGGTTGCCGGGAAGGGGAGGGGCCGGATGGAAGGCGGTCTCGGGCGGATTCGTTTGTTTCCGATCCGCTTTTCCTGGATGGAGCGAATGGGTACTGGTATATTGTTGAGTGATGAATGAAAGACACGACACCGGATTCACGGCCGGATGGTGCGGGCGATGTGAGGGAGTGATGAAATGTGTATGTGCGGAGTTTCGGACCGGGTATGGGACCGGTCCGGCGGAAGGGAGACCGGAGCGGTGGGGATTCCGGCCGTGATTCCGGGTTGTGGCTTTCGAAAAAAGAGATGACTATGGCACTTTGTATTCCGGCCGGTTACCGGCCCAGCCTGGTTCCCGAGACGATGGAGCAGGCGATCAAGGAGATCAAGGATGTTTTTCAGGGGCACCTCGCACGCGAATTGAGGCTGCGCCGGGTTACGGCACCCCTGTTCGTGCTTTCGGGCACGGGGATCAACGACGACCTGAACGGTACGGAGCGTCCCGTTTCCTTCTCGGTGAAGGGGATGGGCGGACGCCGGGCCGAGGTGGTGCATTCGCTGGCCAAGTGGAAGCGCATGAAACTGGGGGCTTACCGGATCGCTCCCGGTTATGGCCTCTATACCGACATGAACGCCATTCGGGCGGACGAGGAGCTGGACAATCTCCATTCGCTTTACGTGGACCAGTGGGACTGGGAGCGGACGATCGCGGCCGAAGACCGGAACCTCGCCTTCCTCAGGGGGATCGTGGAGAAAATATACGGTGTGCTGCGGCAGACCGAAGCGGCCGTCTATGCGAAATACCCTCATATCACGCCGGTGCTTCCGGAGCGGATCGAATTCGTTCATGCCGAGGACCTGCTGAGGGTGTATCCCGACCTGACGCCCCGGCAGCGGGAGGACGAGGCGGCCCGCAGGTACGGGGCGGTCTTCGTGATCGGGATCGGGGGTGCGCTTTCCGACGGCAGCAGGCACGACGGACGGGCTCCGGATTACGACGACTGGTCGACCGAGACGGACCCCGGCCACTGCGGGCTCAACGGCGACATCATCCTCTGGAACCCTGTGCTGGAACATGCCTTCGAACTCTCGAGCATGGGCATCCGGGTGGATGCGGAGGCGCTGGTCCGTCAGCTGGCGATATGCGGGTGTCCCGGGCGTGCGGAGCTGGATTTCCACCGATCGCTGCTCGAGGGGCGGATTCCCCTCTCGGTGGGAGGCGGGATCGGCCAGTCGCGGCTCTGCATGTTCCTGCTGCGCTGCGCCCATATCGGCGAGGTGCAGGCGAGTCTCTGGCCCGAGGAGATGACGGCCCGCTGCGCCGAACACGGGATTTATCTGAAATGACGAAACTTTTTTACGCACAATCAAACCAAAAATCAGTTATGGCAACGTTACGGTTCAAAATGGTCGAAGAGGCCATCAAGCGGAAAGCAGTGTGTGTGGCAGCGCCCGAGGGGCGTCCGTCCGGATATTTCGGCAGCCGGGTGTTCGGCCGCGAGGCGATGCGCAAGTATCTGCCCAAACAGACGTTCGAGGCGCTTTCCCGGACGATGGAGCACGGGACGCCCCTGAGCCGTGAGACCGCGGACAGTGTGGCGGCGGGCATGAAGCAGTGGGCCATGGATATGGGGGCCACCCATTATACGCACTGGTTCCAGCCGCTGACCGGAGGAACGGCCGAGAAGCACGACGCTTTCGCGGAGCACGACGGACGGGGAGGCATGATCGAGGAGTTCAGCGGCAAACTGCTGATCCAGCAGGAACCGGACGCGTCGAGTTTCCCCAACGGAGGTATCCGCAACACGTTCGAAGCCCGCGGATACAGCGCATGGGACGCCACCTCGCCCGCTTTCGTGGTGGACGATACGCTCTGCATTCCCACCATATTCATCGCCTACACGGGCGAGGCCCTCGACTATAAGGTGCCCCTGCTGCGTTCGCTGAACGCCGTGGACAAGGCGGCCACGGCCGTGTGCCGTTACTTCGACCCGGCCGTGGAGAAGGTCTTCTCCTATCTGGGCTGGGAGCAGGAGTATTTCCTGGTGGACGAGGGGCTGTGGGCCGCACGGCCCGACCTGATGCTGACGGGCCGCACGCTGATGGGGCACGAGAGCGCCAAGAACCAGCAGCTCGAAGACCACTATTTCGGGGCGATTCCCACGCGGGTGATGGCTTTCATGGAGGATTTGGAGTACGAGTGTCTGAAGCTGGGCATTCCGGCCAAGACGCGCCACAACGAGGTGGCCCCGAACCAGTTCGAACTGGCCCCGATCTACGAGGAGACCAATCTGGCCAACGATCACAACCAGCTGCTGATGTCCACGATCAAAAAGGTGGCCCGCCGGCATTCGTTCCGTGTCCTGCTCCACGAAAAGCCCTTCAAGGGAATCAACGGCAGCGGCAAGCACAACAACTGGTCGCTGGGGACCGATACGGGCGTGAACCTGCTCGCTCCGGGCAAGACGCCGGCCGGGAATCTCCAGTTCGTGACCTTCCTGGTCAACGTCCTGATGGCGGTCTATAAACACAACGGCGTACTGAAGGCCTCCATCTCGAGCGCCACGAACGCCCACCGGCTGGGGGCCAACGAGGCGCCTCCCGCCATCATTTCGGTCTTTCTCGGCAGCCAGGTGTCGGAGGTGCTCGACCGGTTGGAGCGGAGCACGGCCGACCAGGCGATCGTATTCGACGGCAAGAGCGGATTCCGGATGGGAGGCATCGCGCACATTCCGGAGCTGCTGATCGACAATACCGACCGCAACCGCACGTCGCCTTTCGCCTTCACGGGCAACCGGTTCGAGTTCCGGGCCGTGGGTTCTTCGGCCAACTGCGCCGGGGCAATGATTACGCTCAATACGGCCGTGGCCGCCCAGCTGCGCGATTTCAAGGCCGCCGTGGACGAAAAGATCGCTGCCGGGGAGAGCCGGGAGAAGGCCCTCTTCACCGTGCTGAAGGCCTGTATCGGGGAGTGCAAGCCGATCCGTTTCGACGGCAACGGGTACTGCGACCGGTGGAAGGAGGAGGCCGCCCGGCGCGGACTGGACTGCGAGACGTCGGTACCGCTGATCTTCGACCGCTTCATGGCGCCCGACACGGTGAAGATGTTCACCGGGACCGGCGTGCTGAGCGAAAAGGAGCTCCGCGCGCGGGCCGAGGTCTACACGGAGACCTACACCAAGAAGATTCAGATCGAGGCGCGCGTGCTGGGCGACCTGGCGATGAACCACATCATCCCCGTGGCTTCGCGCTACCAGGCCATGCTGCTCGACAAGGTGGACAAGATCAACCGTATGTTCCCTTCGGGAAAGAGCCAGATGGTGGCTTCGTACGACGTGGGTCTGATCGAGAAGCTCTCCTACCACATGACCGAAATCCACGCTAAGACCGAGGCGCTGACCGATGCCCGCAAGGTGGCCAACAGGATCGCGGACGAGCGGGAGAAAGCGATCGCCTACCACGATACGGTGGCGCCGCTGTTCGACGAGATACGCTACCATATCGACAAGCTCGAGCTGATCGTGGACAACGAGATGTGGCCGCTGCCCAAGTACCGCGAACTGCTCTTTATCCGGTGATCCGGACGAATGACGCGAACGGAAGGAAGATCATGGATATGAGAGGGGACGATACCGTAGGAAAAGCCCCCCGACAGCGGGGGCTCTACGATCCGGAGTACGAGAAGGACGGCTGCGGGGTGGGCCTTGTCATAGATATAGGCGGGGCGAAGACCCACGAAGTGGTCGAAAACGGCCTGCAGGTGCTGGAACATATGGTGCACCGCGGGGCCGAGGGTGCCGACAACAAGACGGGGGACGGTGCCGGGATCATGGTGCAGATTCCCCATGAATTCATTCTCTTGCAGGGGATTCCCGTGCCGGAGAAGGGGCGTTACGCCACGGGGCTGGTCTTCCTGCCGCGCGACGGGGCGCTGGCCACCGTGGCGCTGGGAGTGATCAAGCAGGTGGTGCAGGCTTCCGGGCTGACGCTGATGCACGTGCGCCGGGTGCCGGTCAACCGGGAAATCCTGGGAGAGGTTGCGGCGCGGACGGAGCCCGACATCCGGCAGCTGTTCGTTACGGGCGGCGAGGACAAGGCCGATCTGGAGCGCCGGAGTTATCTGGTGCGCCGCCGTATCGAGCGGGCGCTCGCCGCCTCGCCCGCGCTGGAGGGGGCGTCGCCGCTCTATGTGGTGAGCCTTTCCACGCGCACGCTGGTCTACAAGGGACTGCTCTCCTCACCCCAGCTGCGCCACTATTTCCCCGATCTGCAAAATCCCTACTTCACGAGCGGGCTGGCGCTGGTGCACTCCCGTTTTTCGACCAATACCTTTCCGACGTGGGAGCTGGCCCAGCCTTTCCGGATGCTGGGCCACAACGGGGAGATCAACACGATCCGGGGCAACCGCAGCTGGATGACCACCCGCGAAAGCGTGCTGCGGGCCGAGAGGCTCGGACCGATGGAGGAGCTCTGTCCCATCGTGCAGCCGGGCATGAGCGACAGTGCCACGCTGGACAACGTGCTGGAGTTTTTCGTGGCCAGCGGCATGAGTCTTCCCCACGCGCTGGCGATGCTGGTGCCCGAGAGCTACAACGACAAGAACCCGATTTCGTCCGAATTGAAGGCTTTTTACGAGTATCACAGCATTTTCATGGAGCCCTGGGACGGACCGGCCACGCTGCTCTTCTCGGACGGGCGGTATGCGGGCGGCATGCTCGACCGCAACGGGTTGCGTCCGGCCCGCTATTTCATCACCGACGGAGGAATGATGGTGGTGGCCTCGGAGACGGGCGTGCTGGATGTCGATCCGGCGCGGATCAGGGAGAAGGGGCGGCTGCATCCGGGAAAGATTCTGATGGTGGACACCGAGACGGGAACCATCGAATACGACGCGCAGATCAAGGCCCGCCTGGCCGGGGAGTATCCCTACCGGGACTGGCTGGAGAAGAACCGGGTGATTCTGAGCGACATATCTTCGGGGCGGAAGGTGCGGCACCGTGTGCCCGACTACGGGCGGATGCTGCGGGCGTTCGGCTATTCGAAGGAGGACGTGGAGCAGGTGATTCTGCCCATGGCCCGCGACGGGGCCGAACCGCTCGGCGCCATGGGGTGCGACACGCCTCCGGCCGTGTTGTCGGAGCGTCCCCAGCGTCTGTTCGCCTATTTCCGCCAGCAGTTCGCGCAGGTGACCAATCCGCCGATCGACCCGCTGAGGGAGGAGATGGTGATGTCGATTTCCAGCTACATCGGGGCGATCGGCGGCAATATCCTGCATCCGTCGCCCGATCATTGCAAGGTGGTCAAACTGCCCAGCCCGGTGCTCACGAACCGCGATCTGGACATTCTGCGCAACCTGCGCTACAAGGGGTTCCACACGCTGACCCTGCCCATGCTCTTCGATCCGGAGGGCGGAGCCGGGGCGCTGGAACGGGCCGTGGACGATCTGTGCCGCCGGGCCGGGCAGGCCGTGGACGAGGGGTACAACTACGTGATCCTTTCCGACCGCGGGGTGGACGGCGGCCATGCGCCCGTGCCCTCCCTGCTGGCCCTGTCGGCCGTGCACCACTACCTGATCGGGCAGCGCAAACGGGCCCAGACCGCCCTGATCGTCGAGACGGCCGAGGCGCGCGAGGTGATGCACGTGGCTCTGCTGATCGGGTTCGGGGCCAGTGCCGTGAATCCCTATCTGGCTTTCGGCGTGCTGTGCGACCTGGTGGAGCGGGGACGTGTGCAGCTCGACTTCCCGGGGGCCGAGAGCCACTACATTCGGGCGGTCAACAAGGGATTGCAGAAGATCATTTCCAAGATGGGCATCTCCACGGTCCGCAGTTACCGGGGTGCCAAGATATTCGAGGCCGTGGGACTGGGCGAGGAGTTGCTCGGGCGTTATTTCGACGGGATGGTTTCCCGCATCGGGGGCGTGGGGCTGGAGGAGATCGCCGCCGATACGATCCGCACCCATGCGGAGGCTTTTTCGGGCCCCCCGGACGAAAAGGCGGAGCCGGCCCCTTCCGGCGACTATGCCTACCGGCGGGACGGGGAGCAACACGCCTGGACGCCGGAGGTCGTGGCGGCCCTGCAGGCCGCGGTGCGGGAAGGCGATGCGGAGCGCTACGGGCAGTTCGCCGCGCTGGTGAACGGACGGGAGAAGCCGGTCTTCCTGCGGGATATGCTGGAGGTGCGGCAGTCGCCGGTCGATCTGAGCGAGGTGGAGCCCGAGGAGGCGATCATGAGGCGTTTCGTGACGGGTGCCATGTCGTTCGGTTCGATCAGCCGCGAGGCGCACGAACTGCTGGCCGTGGCGATGAACGCGATCGGTGGCCGGAGCAACACGGGCGAGGGCGGGGAGGACCCTGCTCGGTGCCGGGTCCGGCGCGACGGGAGTTCCGCCCGCAGTGCGGTGAAACAGGTGGCTTCGGGCCGCTTCGGGGTGGATGCCCGGTACCTGGTGAGTGCCGACGAGATACAGATCAAGGTGGCCCAGGGGGCCAAGCCCGGCGAGGGCGGACAGCTGCCCGGCTGCAAGGTGGACGGCATGATCGCCCGTACGCGCCATGCGGTGCCGGGGGTGACGCTCATCTCGCCGCCGCCCCACCATGACATCTATTCGATAGAGGATCTAGCCCAGCTGATTTTCGACCTGAAGAACGTCAATCCGGAGGCGCGGATCAGCGTGAAGCTGGTGAGCGAGGGCGGTGTGGGAACGATCGCCGCCGGAGTGGCCAAGGCGAAGGCCGACCTGATCGTGGTCAGCGGGGCCGAAGGCGGTACGGGGGCCAGTCCGCTCAGTTCCGTGCGCCATGCGGGACTGCCGCTCGAACTGGGGCTGGCCGAGGTGCAGCAGACGCTGGTGCTCAACGATCTGCGGGGAAAGGTGACTCTCCAGGCGGACGGCCAGCTCAAGACCGGACGGGACGTGGTGGTGGCCGCGCTGCTCGGGGCCGAGGAGTTCGGTTTTTCGACCGCCGCGCTGGTGGCGATGGGTTGCGTGCTCTGCCGCCGCTGCCACACCAATGTCTGCGGGGCGGGGATCGCCACGCAGGACGAGGCGCTGAGGAAGAAGTTCAGGGGCCGGAAGGAGCATCTGGTGAACTATTTTCGGTTCGTGGCCGGGGAGGTGCGGAGGGAACTGGCTTCGATGGGATTCCGGACGCTGGACGAGGCGGTCGGCCGTGCCGATCTGCTCGTGCCCCGTCGCTATCCCGAGGGAAGCAAGCCGGCGAAGGTGGACCTTTCGCGGCTGCTCTGGCGGCCGGAAGGGGATCGGGCCGTGAGGTGCACGGGAGTGCAGGACCACCGGATCGACAAGGTGATGGACCGGGCGCTGGTCGGCATGCTCGCCCCCTCCGTCGAGTCGGGGCTGGCGGCGCAGCTGGACTTCCCGATCCGCAACACCGACCGGTCGGTGGGTGCCATGCTCTCGGGCGAGATCGCCCGCCGGTACGGAGACAAGGGGCTGCCGGAGGATACGATCCGCATCACCTTCCGCGGATCGGCGGGACAGAGTTTCGGCTCGTTCCTGCCGCACGGGGTGGAGTTCCGGCTGGAGGGCGACGCCAACGACTATGTGGGCAAGTCGCTCTGCGGCGGACGGCTGGTGCTGGTGCCGCCGGAGCGTGCGTCGTTCGCCCCGGAGGAGAATATCATCGCGGGCAACACGCTGCTCTACGGGGCCACTTCGGGCGAACTGTACATCAACGGCCGGGTGGGCGAACGTTTCTGCGTGCGCAACAGCGGGGCCACGGCCGTAGTGGAGGGCGTGGGCGACAACTGCTGCGAGTACATGACCGGGGGCCGCGTGGCGGTGCTCGGGACCACGGGGCGCAATTTCGCGGCCGGAATGAGCGGCGGAGTGGCCTATGTGTGGAACAAGGAGGGAAATTTCGACTATTTTTGCAACATGGAGATGGTGGAACTGCTGCCGGTGGAGGAGCCCGGGGACGAAAGGGAGCTGCACGGGCTGGTGAGTGCCCACTATTACCATACGGGAAGTCCGCTGGCCCGGCGCATGATGGACCGGTGGAGCGAATTTCTGCCCCGTTTCCTGAAGGTGATGCCGTCGGAATACGGGGCGATGTTGAACGCGGCGAAAAAAGAAAAATCCGAATGAGCGACGCTATCAAGCACGAGTGCGGGATCGCTATGATCCGGCTGCTCAAACCCCTCGGTTATTACAGGGAAAAATACGGTACCTCCTTCCGGGGGCTGGACCTGCTCTATCTGATGATGGAGAAGCAGCACAACCGGGGACAGGAGGGTGCGGGCATCGCCTGCGTGAAGCTCGGGGCCCGTCCGGGGGAGGAGTATCTGTTCCGGGAACGGGCGCTGGGAACGGGCGCCATCGGCGAGGTGTTCGACGGAGTGCACCGGGCGATGGAGGAGTACCGGGCCTCCCTCCTCGCCGAGCGGGGCGGGACGCCGGAGGACGGGGAACTGCCCTTCGCGGGGGAGATCTACCTCGGACACCTGCGTTACAGCACGACGGGACGGTCGGGCATCTCCTACACGCACCCCTTCCTGCGGCGCAACAACTGGCGGAGCCGCAACCTCTGCGTGGCGGGAAACTTCAACCTGACCAACGTGGACGAGATACTGGCCGACATCGTGGCGCGGGGACAGCATCCCCGGCACAACGCCGACACGTTCATCATCCTGGAGCAGCTCGGTTACCTGCTCGATGCGGAGGTGCAGCGGCTCTACGACCGTTTCCGGCCCGAAGGGCTGCGCGGGGAGGCGCTCAACCGCCGCATCGAGGAGCATCTGGACATCGAGGGGGTGATCCGCCGGGCCTCCGCGGGCTGGGACGGAGGGTTCGTGATCGTGGGGGCGACGGGCAGCGGCGAGAGTTTCGTGTTCCGCGACCGGTGGGGTATCCGTCCGGCCCACTATTACGCCGACGGGGAGATCGTGGCCGTGGCTTCGGAACGGGCCGTGCTCCAGACCGTGCTGAACGTGGAGACGGAGGCCGTGGAGGAATTGCCCGCCGGCGGGGCGCTGGTGGTCACGCGGGCCGGAAAGGTGCGGCTTTCGCAGATCGCGGAGCCCGTGGGGCCCACGCCCTGCTCGTTCGAACGCATCTACTTCTCGCGGGGGACCGACCGCGACATCTATCGTGAACGCAAGGAGCTGGGCCGGCTGCTGGCCGGGCCGATCCTGGAGGAGGTGGAGGGGGATTTCGACCGCACGGTCTTCTCGTTCATCCCCAACACGGCCGAGGTGGCCTACTACGGCATGACGGAGGGGCTGAACGCCCTGCTCGACCGGCGCAAGGCGGAACGCATCGCGGCGCTGGAGCGGCCCGACCGGGAGCGGGTGGCGGAGATTCTCGCCCACCGGGTGCGGACGGAGAAGCTGGCCGTGAAGGATATCAAGCTGAGGACATTCATCGCCGAGGGCTCCACGCGCAACGATCTGGCGGCGCACGTGTACGACATTACCTACGGAACGGTCGTTCCGGGCGAGGACGCCATCGTGGTGATCGACGACAGCATCGTGCGCGGCACCACGCTCCGGCGCAGCATCGTCAAGATTCTGGGGCGGCTCTCCCCGCGCAGGATCGTGGTGGTGAGCTCCTCGCCGCAGGTGAGGTATCCCGACTGCTACGGCATCGACATGGCGCGCATGGGAGAGTTCATCGCCTTCGCGGCCGCCGTGGAGCTGCTCCGCGAATCGGGCCGGGAGGAGGTGCCGCGGGAGGTGTACCTCAAGTGCCGCAGACAGGCGGAAGAGCCCCGGGTGCGGCCGGTGAACTACGTGAAGGAGATCTACGCGCCCTTTACGGACCGGGAAATCTCGGAGAGGATCGCGCGGATGATTACGCCCGAGGGGTGCGGGTGTCCCGTGTCGGTGGTTTACCAGAGTCTGGAGAACCTGCACAGGGCCTGTCCGAACCACGGCGGAGACTGGTATTTTTCGGGCGACTATCCCACTCCCGGCGGGGTGCGGCTCGTGTGCCGGGCCTATATGAACTGGTACGAGGGAAACCCGCTGAAACGGTAGGGGGCAGGCGGTGCGGGAAGGTTCGCGAAGGTTCCGGAATCCCTTTCCCGGTGCGGGGCCGGGCCGCGGGGTTCCTCAGAAAACGTCGGATCGGGGAAATTTCGGTCTTGTTCGTCCGGGGGGTGTGAATATCCCGTTTTATTCTTATCTTTGCGAAACGGACGGAACGCTGTCCGGACAACGGAATATTAATCCTTAACATTAAAAATACCCGTTATGAAAAACCTGACATTATTGACCTTCGTGGCCTGCGCTTCGGCCGTGGCGGTTTCCTGCTCGCAGAGCCCCAAGAAGAGCCGGTTCGACGGCAGCGCGGGCGAGGTGAAGCTGATGACCCTCGATCCGGGGCACTTCCATGCCGCGCTCGTGCAGAAAAACATGTACCCGCAGGTGGACCCCGACGTCTATGTGTTCGCGCCCGAGGGCGAAGACGTGCAGATGCACCTGGGACGTATCGAGAACTACAATACACGGCAGGAGAATCCCACCACGTGGAACGAAATCGTCTATACGGGTCCCGATTTCTACGAGAAGATGATCGCCGAGAAGCCCGGCAACGTGCTGGTGCTGGCCGGAAACAACGGCAAGAAGACCGATTATATCAAAGGCGCCGTGGAGGCCGGAATCAACGTCTTGTCGGACAAGCCGATGGCCATAGACGCCGCGAACTACAGGAAACTGGAGGAGGCGTTCGCCGCTGCCCAGAAGAACGGCGTGCTGCTCTACGACATCATGACCGAGCGCTACGAGGTGACCAACGCCCTGCAGCGCGAACTGGCCAACATTCCGGAGCTTTTCGGCGAGTTGCAGAAGGGTACGCCGGAAGACCCCGCCATCACGAAGGAGAGCGTGCACCACTTCTTCAAATACGTGTCGGGCCAGCCGCTGACCCGTCCGCAGTGGTATTTCGACGTGGAGCAGCAGGGCGAGGGCATCGTGGACGTGACCACGCACCTGGTGGACCTCGTGCAGCTGGCCGTGGTGGGCGAGAAGCCCATCGACCCGGCCCGGCAGATCGAGCTGACCGGGGCCAAACGCTGGGCCACGCCGCTGTCGAAGGAGCAGTACCAGCTGGTGTCGGGCAAGCAGACCTATCCCGATTTCCTGACCAAGGACGTGGAGAACGACACGCTGAAGGTCTATGCCAACGGCGAGATCGACTATAAGCTCGACGGCGTGAACGTGCGCGTGGTGGTGCTGTGGAACTTCATGGCTCCGGAGGGTGCGGGCGACACGCACTACTCGGTGATGAAGGGTTCGAATGCCGACGTGATGATCCGCCAGGGGGCCGAGCAGGGATACAAGCCGATGCTCTACGTGGCGAAGAAGAGCGGCGTGTCGGACGAGGAGTTCGAGAAGACGCTGAACGAGAGCATCGCCAAGCTGGCCGGCGAGTATCCCGGTCTGGAGATCGCCCGTGCGGGTGAGGAGTGGCAGGTGGTGATTCCCGAGAAATACTATGTGGGGCACGAGGCGCACTTCGGACAGGTGACGGAGAAGTATCTCCAGTATCTGGTGGAGGGCAAGCTGCCCGAGTGGGAGATCGCCAACATGAAGGCCAAATACTACACCACGACCAAGGCGCTGGAGATGGCCAAGGCTGCCGGTGAGACGAAATAGCGTTCCTTCCGGGGAACGGCAGAGGGTAAGGCGCACGGAACGGTGCGCCTTACTGCGCTGAACGGGGCCGGGTGCGGGACGGAATGTATCGTAAAAACATATCCTATGACGAAAGAAGAATTGATGCGGAAAGCGATCGCCCTCTCGCGCGAGAGCGTGGAGCGGGGCGGAGGACCGTTCGGGGCGGTGATCGCCCGGGACGGGGAGATCGTGGCGGAGGGGTCCAACTCGGTGACCCTGCGCAACGACCCCACGGCGCACGCCGAGGTGAGCGCCATCCGGGCCGCCTGCGAGCGGCTGGGCAGGTTCAAGCTTGAGGACTGCGAGATATACACCTCCTGCGAGCCGTGTCCCATGTGTCTGAGCGCTATCTATTGGGCGGGGATACGGAGAATCTATTTCGCCAACAACCGGGAGGATGCCGCGCGGATCGGATTCGACGATTCGTTCATCTACGACCAGATTCCGCTGGCGCCCGACCGCAGGACGATTCCCTCGGCGGAGATGCTGCGGGACGAGGCGCTGTCGGCCTTCCGCCTGTGGCAGGCGAAGGAGGACAAGGTGGAGTACTGAGCGGCTTCCGGGGGGGCGTGCGGAGTTTCCGTCTTGCCTGGGGGGCTCCGGGGCGGCGTGTCGCTGTGTCGCCCCGGATGGTGAAGAAACTCATGCGTGCCCGGACGGTGATCTGGTCGATGTGCTGCGGGTCGGGGCCGAGGCGGATCTTGCCCATGTCGAGGATGCGGCCGCTCGATTCGGGGTAGGCGGCGTAGATCTTGTAGCCGAGGCAGGTGATCTCGATCTTCAGCCCTTCGGCCTTCACGTCGGTGAACCGGAAGCGGCCCTTGCCGTCGGTGCCCGAGTGCCGTACGGCCATTTCGGGGGAGAGGATCGAAACCAGCACGTCGCGCAGCGGTTCGGAAGTCAGGGAGTCGTGATCGACTCCCTTGATCTCCGTGTAGAGGGTGATCTTCTCCGTGCTGCTTCTCATCACGGCGTTGTCGTCGCCGACGATGAACGACTGGCCCTCCGCATCGAGGACGGCAGCCAGAATAAACAGCATGGACAAGAGGTAGAGGTGCTTCATGCGGGTTGGGTTTCCGAGTGGACATGGAGGTGCTGATCGGGTGAACCGCCGGGTTCCGTTCTATAAAATTAAATGTGACTTTGTTGATTTGCAAATATTTTCGGTAAATTTTTGTGGAAAAGTTAAAAAAATAAAAATACCGGCTCGCAAAGCCGGTATTTTTTTATGAGTGAGGGGCGGATCAGCCGGGGATCATGCTGCCGTCGGGGGCGAGGTCGGCGACCAGGTCGAGGCTGCCCTCTTTTTTCAGGTTGATGCGGTAGGCGTTCACGCCCGAGGGGTATTCCACGAAGTGACAGAAGTCGAACGTGTAGCCCGCGAAAGCAGGGTCGGAGGCCAGCGCGCTGCGGACGGCCTCGGGCAGGGCGGATTCGGCCACGGGCCACCGGGTCTGTATCCACCGGTCGTCGGCGGTGAAGTAGGCCTCTTTCTGCGTGTCGCCGTCCCGGATGGTCACCAGAAGACGTCCGTCGGGCAGGGTCTCGGAGGAGACGTAGCGGGCGGAGGGGTAGCGCGAGGCGAGCGTTTGGGCGACGGCGGCAGGCACCTGGGAGGGGTAGTCCGGCGATTCCTGCCGTTTGTCGTCGTCGCAGGCGGCCAGCGTGAGGAGGGCGGCCGCGCAGAGCAGCCATCGGGAAAGTCTTGTCTTCATGGTTTCGAGAGATAAGGGGTTTGCTCTCCGTCTCTCAAAATCCGTGCAAATCCTTTCCGTCTACCGTTGCAGTTCGAAGCCCAGCTGCATGCCGTCGTACTGGCCGGAGAGCGAGCCGAGTGCCTGGAGGGTGCTGCTGCCGGAGGCGTTGGCCAGCAGGGTGACCAATTTGAGAATCTTGTCGGCGTCGAAGAGGATCGAGAGCCGTTCGCCGCTGAGCGAGACGTGGGTGTTGAAGGTGGCCAGCCGGAGGCCCGTGCGGGCGGCGGTGATCGAGAGGGCGAGGGTCTGGGCCTCTTCGTCGAGCGAGTAGGTGCCGCTCAGGGTGCGCGAACCGGAGGCGATGGAGAAGGTGCTGTCGGCGGCGAAAACGAAACGGAACGAGCCGCTCCGGATGCCGGCTTTGGCGTAGTAGTCCGCCAGTTTGTCTTCGATCCGGGAGGAGACGACGCTGCCGCCCGCCTTTTTGAGCAGGTCGTCGCTTTCGAAACGGCAGGCCGGAGCGTTGTAGTTCCACGTGCCGGGCAGGGCGTCGGCCGAGAGCCGGTTGCCCGTGAGGGCCGAGACGGCCTCTTTCACGGCGGAGGAGTTCAGCAGGTCTTTCAGGGATTGGGCCCGGAGTGCGGTTGCCGCGGACAGCAGGGCGAGGGTCAGCAGAAGTGTTTTTTTCATGGTCGTATGGAAATGGTTCGGATTTCGGGGGTTCAGGGCAGCAGGCCCGTTTCGCGGAACATGGTCTCGTAGACGGCGGCCTTCTCGGCGAGGGGTTTGGGGTAGGCCCGCGAGGAGGAGGGCATGCGGTAGAGGCGCATGGAACGGCCGTGCCACAGGAAGGGAGAGAAGCCTCCCACGGGCGGTTCGGCGGTGCCGGGCAGGAGCGACAGCAGGGTGTCGGTGGCTTTCTGGCCGGTGGTGACGAGGGTGCGGCAGTCGGGAATCCGCTCCAGCAGGGAGGCCGCGTCGAACGGGCGGGCCACTTTCAGGAACTGGTCGGAAGCGTTGCCCCGTTCGCGGACGGCCTCGGCCACCGTGTCGTCCAGGGCGATGCCCCGTTCGGCGAGGAATCGTTCGATGCGTTCGCGGCAGAAGGCCTTGCGGCCCTCCAGGACGAAACGGTCGCGGTCGCCGAAGAAGACGAGGCCCATGATCCGCCACATGTCGTTCTGCCAGTTGGGATAGAAGAACTCCATCGACCACCGTTCGCGGGCCGGCGGAAAACTGCCCAGCATGAGCAGCCGGGCTCCGGCGGGAAGGAAGGGGGGAAGGGGGTGGCGTTCGGG
>CDZF01045922.1_pt1 | contig 17989 bp, 16 predicted proteins | sample 557591 | NCBI WGS metagenome assembly CDZF01 (sample SAMEA3182093, study PRJEB8094) | gut metagenome | biome: human; feature: gut; material: Stool; isolation source: human stools | place: Canada | collected 2012-02-04
GCTGACGCGGCAGGAGGGGACGGAGACGGCGGAGACGTATACGTACAACTACCTGAACCAGCTGACGCGGGTGCAGCAGGGGACGGCGGTGACGACGTATACGTACGACGCGCGGGGGAACCAGACGCAGCAGGTGCAGACGGGGACGGGCGTGACGACGACCACGAACTATGGCTACGATCTGGCCAACCGGCTGACCTCTACAAACATCTCGAACAACGCGGTGATCCCGCTGTCGACGAGCGCGACGTATGCGTACAATGCGCAGGGGCAGCGTGTGACGCGTGTAGAGGACGAGGTCATTACGCACTTCTACTACACGGGCTCTGCGCTGCTGTTCACGACGGTGAACGAGTACGTATTGCAGACGCAGAACATCCTCGACCCGTCGGGCACGATCGTGGCGAGCAAGCGGTTCGAGGGGCAGGCTGAGACCGGGCAGGACCCGTACGCGGAGGACTACTTCTTCTACCGGTACGACATCCGCGGCAGCGTCACGACGATCGTGGACGGGGAAGGCGCGGTCGTGAAGTCGTACGACTACGACGAGTTCGGCGTAACGACGGCCAGCGGCGAAGCGTTCTTCAACGAGGTGACGTTCACGGGGAGCATATCGGACGCTTCGGGCCTGCTGTACATGAACGCGCGCTACTACAATCCCACCACGGCGCGCTTCCTCTCGCAGGACAGCTATAGTGGCAATCCTTATGATCCGTGGACACAGCACCTCTACGCCTACTGCAACAACAACCCCGTCAACATGATCGACCCGACGGGGCACGTGGCGGTGCGCCGTACGCCACTTATGACGCAACTGGGAGACGGAGACAGCGGTTTGATTCCGTCGGAGAACACTTGGCGCATTCTCGCTGAAGCAATTGTCAACAGGGCACTAAACAAAGCCAAGGAAACCGTAACTGCGGCAATTGATGATTTGAAGAATTGGGTCACAAACACGGATGAAAGAGTTGTACTTGAAGCAGAAGATTATGCATTCTATAAGGGAAGGCTGGTCATCCGACACAGCATCAAGAACCAAACGTCCTGCGCGATTGGCGGAATCATATTTCTAAACAGGAATTTAGCTACTAACAGCCCCGAATCGATAGAGACGGTCAAACATGAATATGGACATACCGTACAGGAATCAATTTTAGGGTTCTCTAAATATGTGAGGTATATCGCAATCCCGTCTCTCAAACATCGAGATCCAACCAACTATTATAGCAACCCCTGGGAACTTACTGCGGATTTATTTGGCGGAGTAGAGCGCCCGGGTGGTGCAAGCTACTATGTAGATGGAGCGATTGGGGAGGCGTTGCAGTATTTTGTGGACGCGTACGATGCAAAAGACCTTTTGCCAAAGCCCAAACATGAAAATTTTCCGTTGCAATATCTGTTCCCGACACAGTAATGCAAAAGGAGAGGAATCATATGAAGCGAAGAACAGGAATTCTGATATATCTTTTGCTCATTGTGATATTGACGCATGGCTGCCGTATCTATGAGGGCGAGCATCATGATTTGTATCAACAAATCAAATCCAACGTGCTATGTACTAATGGGACGCAGCCAAATCAGGGGATTCAAATCGAAGTATTGGAGCGCGATGACTATGGACGCCGATTGTTTCTGTACTCCATGTATACTGCGGAAACGGATGCTTATGAATGGATTCACGTGATGGCGATCAGCCAACAAACAAAATTGCGTTGTGTGTATTACTATGAAGATATGAATTTCATCATAGCAGAGACGGCTGAAGAGATAGACGATGCTGCCATCGAAGCGTTAAAAACGCGCAACGACTGGGGACAACCATTGGATAAGCAAAAAATGACGAAGAGAAAGATATATGGCGAGTGGGACGGCGAATGGGGGCATGATAAACTCGCCTATGAAAACTTCGTGGAGACCATACCAACCCCGCCGGGTGGCGATGTTTCTGTAAGGCTTTCGGATTTTGATGGGAAAGGGAAAACGCTGTATTATTATTTCATTTACGATACGGATTGGAAAGACGATGTTGCCGTCGATACGCGTTCCTACATCGCAATCATCAATGAGGACGGAACTTATGACCCAAATACCTGGCTTGCTGAACTGGAGGACATCTATGCATATCAGGAACAACTGCACGCGCTGAAACTGGCAAACGGGTGGAAGTTCGGAGTGGATTGAGAGAGCCGGAACAATGAAAGGGCCGAGTAGTGGACAGGGATGGGACAGGCGCAAGGGATACCGCCGCCCCATCGTTGAGCACCTTGACAACCGCATGACGGACTAAAAAAACAACGCGCCCGGGCGGCAGGCGCATCCGCCCACCGCCCGGGGGAGCGCGGTGACGAGCGCCAACGGCGTGACGGCCACGTCGGTGTTCGACCAGAGCGGGCGGAAGCTGCGCGACGTGGTGGCCGACCCGGACGACGCGGAAAAGAGCGTGACCGACGCGCGGGGGAACCAGACGCAGCAGGTGCAGACGGGGACGGGCGTGACGACGACGAGCGCGTACGGCTACGACCTGGCCAACCGGCTGATCTCGTCGAGCGTCACGAACAACGCGGTGAACCCGCTGTCGACGGGCGCGACGTATGCGTACAACGCGCATATGTTGCTAAAGCGCCGATATCCATAGCTGTTCCACGAGTGGAAGCAGCTGAAAAGGAAAAATCAATTCCTATTCCAACTTTGGATGAACCGGCTGTCTTTCCAATGAATCCCTATCAGTTTCAGCCAAGAGGACTGGTGCTCAACATTTATAATCCAATTGGTACAGGAAAAAACGGCGGGGTTTTTAAATGGACAATACCAGGTACAAGTATCGCCATTTTTGAATGGAATGAGGATTATCTGCAAGGATCCCATTATCACGCGATGCTTCCAGAATGGAGCAATCGGCATGTGAACGGCATTCATTACTTGCCGGGGGAAGTTATTCCTGAACCTTGGCAGTCAATGTTCTTTTAATAAAGGAGATTTCAATGAGAGAAATGAATTATTGCTGGAATAACAGAGAGCAAATAAATCAACTGTATATCCATGATAGCGAATTTACTGGATATCAGTATGATTATGATAAACACCAAATCCAGCTTATCTGCGAAAACTATTATTTGAAAAAGACGTTCCACTTTGTTTTCCACAATGTTGTATATCACAATATGCAGAGTTGCTCATTTTGGGGTTCAGGAAACAGCATACTATGCGTCTATCTGGGAGACCGAGCACTGCATGACATCGATCTTCCAATCGCTGATGGAGCGCTGCATAATCCCAATCCATGTCGGAAGTTTGAAAAGCACATGCAGGTAGTCTTTGAACTGAACTCCGGCGATATTTTCAATGTGTTTTGTGATAATGCTGTCTTTTGGGAGGAGGATATCGACCCAGAAAAGTTTTCTCTTCGGAAAAACAAAGCGTTTAGTGAATTGAAGTGCTTGTAAAAACCGGAGAATAGACATTCTCTATTGGCTTCTGGCAGTCTTGACAACTGTGCGACAAATTGCGAAGAACAAATGATTAAGGTGTGAGCGGCGGATGGGAAAGTCCCCCACTCACCCTCCATTCATCTGCAACGCGCAGGGGCAGCGCGTGACGCGCGTGGAGGACGAGGTCGTCACGCACTTCTACTACACGGGCAGCGCGCTGCTGTTCACGACGGTGAACGAGTACGTGCTGCAGACGCAGAACATCCTCGACCCGTCGGGTACGATCGTGGCGAGCAAGCGGTTTGAGGGGCAGGCGGCCACCGGGCAGGACAGTATGCAGCGGCGGATTTGACAACGCAGGCGGCCTATGATATGGTTGGTAAAACATCTCCGTTACGGCGAACCGGCTCGTACGCGAGTTTACCCAGGAATTCTGCTTTGAAGATGGCAGCATTGATTGGGAGAAACTTGTGGAGTTTAATTCGGGGGAATAACGGAGAATAACACGGTATTAAAATTGAGGGGCCAATAATATGGTTACGATTATTACAGGGACTACAAACAAGTCAATAGCAAGTGATTTGTTATCTGCTTTTTTCAAAAAGAATGTAGATATGACGGGATATCTGTATATTGGATATCCTATTATTGGTACCGTAGATGGTGCCTATCCGATTGATGCCCTTTGGATTTCCCCTGAAAAGGGTGTAATAGCGTTTAATTTAATAGAGGGCAAAGATATCTCTGGATATGAGGAAGAGCAGGACGACTGTGCTAATAAAATTGAGGCTAAATTAAAGGGATACAAACAGCTTGTGAAGAAACGGACTTTATGTGTCAAAATAAATGTCGTTACGTTTGCGCCTGCTGTTGCTCGCCTGCCAGAAATTGATGATGATTACCCTTTATGTATTAACGAAGAAGGGTTAAAAGCAGTTCTCGATAGTTTCTCATGGAACGATTCTTCCTATTATGAAAAAGTCGTATCAGTATTACAGGCTATTTCGACTATTAGAAAAGGAAAAAAGAAACGAGAGATTTTGAATCCTAAATCTCGTGGCTCCAAAATTCGCTCAATTGAAGAATCAATAGCAAACCTTGACAACCAACAAAGCAGAGCCGTTATTGAAACAGTAGATGGTGTTCAACGAATTCGTGGCCTTGCAGGATCGGGGAAAACAATTGTACTTGCACTTAAAACGGCCTATTTGCATGCACAGCACCCTGACTGGAAAATAGCAGTTACCTTTAATACAAGGTCGTTAAAAGGGCAATTGCGTCAACTTATTAATACATTTTACATTGAACAGACCAGCGAGGAACCGGATTGGGATAATGTAAATATCATACATGCTTGGGGTGCCCCGGGTGGAGGGGAAAAAGCCGGAATCTATTACGCTTTCTGCTCTGCAAATAATGTAGAATATTATGATTTTTTAACCGCTCGAAATAAATATGGGCGGACAGATCCTTTTGGAGAAATATGTGCTAAAGCTTTAAGCGAAGCCAAAACGTTTGAACCAATATATGATGTCATATTGGTTGATGAAGCACAGGATTTTTCTCCCGCATTTCTTCGGCTATGCTATGAAATGTTAAAAGAACCGAGAAGGTTAGTATATGCGTATGACGAGTTGCAAAATCTTCGTTCACAATCTTTGCCCTCGCCAGAGGTTATTTTTGGTAAGTTGCAGGATGGAACTCCAAGAGTAAAATTTGAGCCTTATATTGAAGGATATCCACAACAAGATATCATTTTGGAAAAATGTTATCGTAATTCCAGGCCAGCTCTGGTAACTGCGCATGCATTAGGATTTGGGATATACAGGAGTCCTGAAAGCAACGGTTCCGGCCTTGTGCAGATGTTCGATCAAAGTAGCCTATGGCATGATATTGGATATGAAGTTGCTGAAGGATTTCTTGAAGATGGAAAAAGAGTGGTGCTACAAAGAACCCCTCGAACTAGCCCGGAATTTTTGGAAAAGCATTCCGAGATTGATGATCTAATTGTTTTTAAAGCATTCGACTCGCAAGAGGAACAAGATCGCTGGGTTGCACAAGAAATTAAACACAATTTAGAAAAAGACGAGTTGCGTCCTGACGATATAATCGTGATCAATCCTAACCCGTTGACAACTAAAAAAATTGTTGCACCTATTCGTTCTTTGCTTTTTCAATATGGTATAGCTTCGCACACTGCTGGAGTTGATACTGCTCCCGACATCTTCTTTGCAAATGACAACGATTCAATAGCATTTTCTGGAATATACAGGGCCAAGGGGAACGAAGCTGCTATGGTTTATATCGTTAACGCTGAAGCCTGCTTTGACTCTTCGTTTGATCTTGCAAAATTGCGAAATCAACTTTTTACAGCAATTACTCGTAGTAAGGCTTGGGTACGTGTCCTTGGGGTAGGAAAATCTATGGAAGGATTAATAGCAGAATACGAACAGGTTAAGGCACATGATTTCAAATTAGATTTTATTTACCCGACTCAAAGCCAACGCGACCATATGAACATTGTAAATCGGGACATGAGTGAATCAGAAAAATCTCGTATAAAGAAAAGCCAAGGAAGCATGGCTGCCCTAATAGCAGATTTGGAAAGCGGACAAATTTTCCTTGAAGATTTAGGGGAAGGTCAGGTGTCCCGCCTTCGTTCCCTCCTTGAGGGGAAGGAGGAATAGCATGCTAACCCCCAAAGGCATATATACTCAAATCACGAGGTTAACTACTGATTTAATTGAATCCAGCTTATGCGATGCTCAAAATTTCCCGTCAATTACGGATTTGTCTGAAAATACAACAGAAATAGGGATTACTCACAGCGATAATTCAATTTTTCTGAAGAGCATACCATACGCTGAAATGTATCAAGAAGTTTTAAAGCGGAATGCTTACAACATCAAAATGATAGACGGTGCGTTATTGACACTTTTGTATAGATTTAAGAATAACGAAATAGTAACGCATCGCCTATCATATTTCCCAGCACCCGATTTAGTAGCTTTTCAGAATGAGCCAGAAATATACATGGAAGACGAAATATATTTAGATATACTAGATAAGCGAATTGTGACCGTTCCTCTTCGATTTGATTTTGATAACGACGAAAAGATTTATCAACCTATTGAGCATCCTATTTCACATTTGACTCTTGGCCAATATGAAAATTGCCGAATCCCAGTTTCATCGGCTTTGACTCCATACCAATTTATAACTTTTATAATAGTTAATTTCTACCATACTGCACACAGCAAAAGCCGTCTTAGTATCTATAAAGAAAAATTTAAAGATAGCATGTTCCCAGAAGAACGGGAATTTCTACACATCAATGCCCCAATATATCGAAATTAGCTAAGTTGACTCGGATAGCTCACTTGTATATCCCTGCTGCCACTCCCGAAACCGGCCCAGGTTTTTGCTTATCGCCATCTGCAAAAACCTGTCCGTTTTCCTGCCGGGCAAAGCGAGTGTTTCCGTCCGGCGAACCCCTCATTTTACCCGCCAGTCGTGACAGCAGGTATAACACGCTACACTTTGCAAGCAAAGCCGTGTGCCAAAGGGGTGTCCCCTTTGGAAACCCCTGTTTTGCCAGGAAGCCGGTGCGACCCGCAAAATAGCGGCTGCACCCCTTCCCTCCAAAACGCAAGCAGGCGGCATAGGCCAGCCCGCCCCCGGTGCTGATCTATGCCGCCTGCTTGCCTGTATGGGCGCTTACTGTATCGCCCATATTAACCGTTCTAATTTATCACTTCCATATGCATGGCGGTCAGCATACTCTTTTCCGGGTGCGGTTGCGTCGAAACTGGCAGAGAATTATTGCACCTGATATTTGACAAACCCGTTGCCATTGAGGAGGCAGACAGCAGCGCACACATTCTTGCGCTCGAGATGGGCGAGTGCGACTATATTGTTTGGGATCAGTTCGCAAAAGCGTGTGTGAGACAGGGAGATCGGAAAGCTAGCGTTGGCACAGCGGCGGATAGTATGTATTATGATGGAGAGAGGGCCTATCGCTATTTGAACGGAGAAGCAGTTCCCATGGAGGATTTTCCATGGGATCGGATAGATGAAAGGATGGAACAGTACTTGCAGGCGATACAAACCATCGCTCAAGATGGATGCTTTCGGTCCTATAACGAAAAACCGGATTCCGCATATTTTGGACAACAGTTTTACTATGCCGTTTCTCCGGAAGGGATGAAACAGATTCCGGATTCCCAATGTGAAAGCGCTCTGATTATCAGCAAATACAGGGAAGGCAGGTTTCAATATGTAACGCTATACCTCTACACGGCAGACGGAAAACTTTCCGGAACATACGACATAGGCGTGTTGGATCACGATACAGGCATTTTACCGCCCCAATAATTTGCAGATCGGAAACGAGCCGAACAAGCTTGACGCTAAAGGGTGCAGGGCTTACTGGGCGGGCCTTGCCGCATGGATGGGCGGCGCGGTGGCGGTCTGCCGCTGCGACTACATGGGCAACCAGACCGTGGCGGAGACGCTTGGCGGCACGGCGGCGGATTTGACAACGCAGGCGGCCTATGATATGGTTGGTAAAACATCTCCGTTACCGAGGTCGCGACGCTGCTGCGATTGCCCGCGGACGCGGCGGCCACGACGGCATATGCATACAATGCGCATGAGGCGCTTGCATGGATGCTGAACAACATACCGTCCCGAACAAATATATCTTCCCGCTTGGCAGCACCTTGACAACTGCACGATGAACAACGGAAAATGCACCCCCTGCGCTGGGCGGCGGGCTGGCGCTGGGGATAACGTTTGGCGGCAGCAGCGGTTATCGGTACAAGGGCTTTGGATATTGATCAGCGCCCGTCCGGCAGGGGGCAGGCGATCGGCGCATTAAAATGGAGGTCAGGAGGCATGGAGCAGGAGCAAATGGAGGATAAACGGAGCCGGGAGATACAGGAGTTCAAGCAATTTTTGCGGGAGAGCCGCGAGAAGCCGGACCTTGACCGGTATGCGCAGGAGCTGTTCGGCGAGCGGATGGAGACGCTGGGGTTCACGACGTTCAAAAATCACCGGTGGTACAAACTCGTGCGCGATGAGCTGTTGCTTTCGTTCGGCCTGTTGCCGACAAAGTTGTTCACGGATCCCGTCAGCATCGCACATATCGGCATACAGCCGCTGTTCGTTGGGATAAAGGGACAGTTTGTGGAGAAGTATGTCGGCGACTCGTATCCGCCCAGCATAAAGATGGCGTCAAAAAACAATATGGCATATCCGCAGCATACCATAACCGATTATTATTTCGGCTATTCTACGCTCACTTCTCAAGATGTTATGAGGGCGCGGGATATGTTTGAAACGGTCATTTCTCCATCATTTGCGCGGTGTTCAAACGTGCGTCATGCCTTTGAACATTATCTCTGGGAGGATTTTATTATGGAACGTTATCAGTTAACACAGCCGACACCGGCGGCATATCGTTATAAATGCATTTTCCTTGAGTTGCCTTATTATGTCTTTTTCCGCATGTATGATGAATATGTGCAGGGGGCGATCCGCTACCACGCGTGGACGTACCATTTGATGGACGAACAGGGGCGGTATGATTATGATTACGTGGTGCAGTGGCTCAGGGAGAGGGATAGGCTGCCGAATGGATTTGAACAGATCGAGCGCGGGGAGTATGACGCGCTGGATGCAGCGCTGCACGCGGAATATGAAGCCTCCCTGCTGATGATCAAGCGGCGGCTGAAGCTGGAGCCGGACTGCAAGGACACGATCTGGGACAGGGACTACCGGCACCCGATAGATATCCAGAAAACGATAGAGGAAATCTTTGCGCGCTGCGCGCCGCGTGCGGCGCAGGGGGATTACACGATCGATACGCTCTGAACGCAAAAGCAGGGAGGAAACGGCCATGGGCATGACGTTGGGAAGCATCCATTTCAGGGGCGGGCTGCCCGAAGAGCTGCGGGAGGACTTCCCGTATCGCAGGGAGCGCGAGGAGAGAACGAGCCTGTATGACGAGGCATGGGAGGACCTGCGGCTGCTGCAGGAAACGGCGAAGCGGTTTTCATCGCTGCTGCGCCTGCCGGTGCTGGCGTGTTATCTGTGTGATGAGGACGCGCTGGTGCTGACGCTGTATAAGCGGGGGCGGCGGGCAGCGGAATGTATGGCGACGGCCAATGACGAGATATCCGGCAAGCCGGTACACCCGGAGGTCATGGCGTCAGAATTCGGCACAGACGACCCGAATGGGGCGGCTCTGCAAAAGCTGATGACGGACGAGGACCCGGACGAACCGGAGGACATGATGGAACGGATCGAGGCGCTGTCGGCGTATTTTGACTTTCCGCTGGTCCCGGACCGGGAGATATCGGACAGGATGTACAGGTAAACGGGCAGCCGTCTGCTGTGACCTAGCCAACTGCATGACGGTCTGAGAAAACAGCCCCCCGGGCCCCGGGCGGCAGGCGCATCCGCCCGCCGCCCGGCGCAACGGCGTGACGACGGCCAGCGGCGATGCGTTCTTCAACGAGGTGACGTTCACGGGGAGCATATCGGATGCCTCGGGCCTGCTCTACATGAACGCCCGGTACTACAACCCGTCCACTGCCCGGTTCCTGTCGCTGGATGCCTACAAACGCTCATACCGCCGCTTGCGGCCCGGACAGGCACGATAGACCGGGCATAACGCCCTGTCGATCTTCTCCTGGACGAGCCGGCCTCCTTTTCCCGACTTGACCTGGCGCTCTCCATCCCATCCGTTTCGCTTTACGGAGCGCGCGGCGGGAAACGCACGGTAGTAGCACGGCTGATCGATTGAAACAAGTCTGCTTCCGTTTACACCTGCGCCGCCTCGTCTAAGAATGATTCCCATATCTTTGCTTGGGAGAGCTTATCTGGAGCACCGCGAAATATCCCTTCATAGCAGCTCAGTTTAGAAAGTTGAAAAAGAAACAGGATCAAATTTTAAGTTTCGCGTCATATTTGCTCCTCTTAAATTGTCTATATAGTAGGAGGATATGTATGACGGATATGGCAGCGGCAAGAAGGACATGCATCATATGGGTTATGCTTGAATATGAGGATTACCTCAATTTATGGAAGCACAGGCGTAATGAATCGGTGCTGAAGAAACGCATCCTTGATTTTATTCGCCAGCTACAACAGAAGGGCATCCGGCATTTCATTATTTTTATCAATGATGCTGTGGACTTTTGGCTGGCGGAGTTGCTATATTTTATGCAGATTAGCAACAACGAAGCCGTGCTTACCTATTCGCTCTATCTGGCGTCGAAAGAAGCGGAGCACATAGACGGGTGGATGACGGACGAATACTATTTTGATGAAGTTATAAGTCATGCAAAAAAGATTCATTGGTGTTCCGGATATTTCCGCATGCCCGCTTTTCCATTGATGTTGTTGAATTTAACCTCTGCAAACATTTATGCCGAAGATATTGTGGAAGCGCTATGAGCTAGTATGATAGGATACTTATCACAGGCAGCGGAGACCATTGATTTGAGGATTCGTTATGAACGCGCATGAACTGATCAGAGCTTTTTTGGAGGAAGAAAACCGGAAGGAACTGTCTTTGTATGCCTATATGTTGACGGGAAACGTTGATGGTGCTTTGGATTTGCTTAGCGATCTGTTGATCGAAATCTACGAAAATCCAAAGATGCAGGAAGCGGTGAATCCGGTTCCATACTTCAAAACCACCTTGCGCAATAGGGCGTACAATTTGATGAAAAAGAAGGAACGCATGATTCTGGCCGACCCGTCTGTACTATCCAACGCAGGCGCAAAGCACCAGGATGCCGCCGCGCGGGAATATGAAGACCTTCGCGCTCGGCAGGAGTGGCTGAACCGGCTTTTGACATCATATTCGCCTGAAATTGCAGATGCGTTTCTCAGGTGCTATATGGATGGCTATTCAGTAAAAGAGCTTGCGGAGGAACTCAATATGAGCGAAAACACATTGTCTCAGCAATTTTGCCGTATGCGAAAGAAAATAAAACGCGATTTTACTTCAGTGCTGGAAATGATGTTGTGCTTATTGATGAGATTCTAACGTACAGAAGGAGGTTGATGAAAGTGATGAAAAGGCAGACAGCTTCGGCGGCAGTGGAAAAGTATATGCGCCTCTCCCGTACCAGAGCAGAACGAGAATTAAAAGCGGTCGGATATCCGAGTGCCGATCAAATAATACGGCATGCGAAAGCAAAGGTGGAATGGCCGAATTCACGATGGGATGAAATCCGGCAAATTGCTGAAGCTCTTGAAAAGCCGGCGGCGTGCCCTTCTAATGACAGCACAGCGCCTCGGTGCCGATGCAGGCGGCATGGGAAGTTTGCAGTAGCGAGCTTGCTGGCGCTTGCGTTTGTTACCGTCATCATTGGCGTGCCAGAAAGCCGTGCTCTGGCTGCGAAGGTGTATTATTCGGTAATACGGTTATTCGACAACAGGTTGGTAATTCAACCGCCATCGCAAACCCCGATGGAGCATGAATCCGATAGTCAGGTTGCAGACGGCTTTGCCTCCGAATTGGATGAACCTGCGTCGTCAGGACAGGAAATGCAAACGTTTGCCAGTTTGCAGGAGTTTGAAAAGGCGACGCATCGCGTGCCGTTTAGCATAAATTCACGCAACGTTATTTTCGAGACATCGCAATTTGTGATCAATCGGAGAAACGAAGAATGGCTGTACACATATTATTCCTGTGGGGCAGGTACGATCGTTACGACACAAGTTTGGAATATCGATTCCGATATTTCAGTGCTGACGAACGACTCCTATCAACAGTATACGACCACTACGGGCGACACCGTGTATTATAGCGTGGATAAAGCAGATGGCAGCATTTACGCGCTGACTCAACTGAGCGATTCGATCCTAATGGTTAGTGCTGAGAACAATGTGCCAATGGAGAGTGTTTTACAGATATTTAAGTGATTGCGACGATATGAGCAACCGGCTCCCCGCTCTGCAAAGACTGGCAACGCCTTGTTGTTCCCGGCAGATGGAGGATATGGCTGCGCATCAGCGACGTTTGCCAAGGGTATCGGGAGAGTATACCCGGTGCCTGCTGGGCGAAGTTTAACCCAAGGTGGGAACTGAAGTTTGGGATTTGTCTGGAATCAAGGTTATAGCTTGCAAAATATCCAGCGCCCCCTGAGGGGCGCTGGATATTTCATTTGATCCGCATTTGTTGTCCTGTCAAAACGCAGGATGCGGCGTGGCTATGGCTATTGGATGTTATATGTGGTGACTTTCGTGTCGGAGGTGGTTTCGCCCTGATAATGAGCATATAGTTTGTAAGTTCCGCTCGACAGAGTAACCAGTGCTTCAGCTTCAAAATAGTTGCCATAACCACTGTCGGTAGCAGAGGTAACGTAGATCTGCTCTCCGTTGACGATTTTGTACAATGTAAACCCAACGGTTATTTGTTCCGGCAGCCCTGCGCTGGCGATAGCGTATGGGTTATATCGGTTTGACGTTCCGGCGACCCTGGGCATGCCGCTCGAGAAGGCAACCGCCCCGCGAGTCGTAGTGTTTTCAGCAGCCAGTGCCGGCATGATGCAGGAGAGACAGATGACAGCCATCAGGAGGAGGGAAACGAACGTTTTCTTTTTCATGTGAACAGTCCTTTCTTGTTCTGAAATGATGGGTGATACACACCCTATACATATAAGACAATTAACGCACCCAAAATCTGACGCAGAATTGAAAAATATATTAAATTTAATTTGCTCCAACACGTCAGAAATCGCGGCTGTTAATTGTCTTATATATAGAGAGCAAAATTTAGCGGAACAGAGAAGGCGGTGCTTATGATTGTGCATGCGTAGCTTGCTCTGAAATGAGGGGGGTGATACTCACCTTGTTCTATAGGACAATTAACGCGCCCAAAATCTGACGCAGAATTGAAAAATATATTAAATTTAATTTGCTCCAAAACGTCAGAAATCGCGGTTGTCAATTGTCTTATATATAGAGAGCAAAATGAGGAGGCGGTGCCTATGATTGTACATGAGTAGCGAATAAGGGACACGGGGAGCGGTGGCAATAGGAGAGAAAGCTCCCTGTGCCGACTGGATGGAACACAATGGACAGGCCGGCGTCAAGAAGGACGCCCGAACACTGATGAAATGAAAAAGGAGGAAAAGTAGATGAAAAAGCGGTTATTGTGTCTGGCTCTTGCGCTGATCCTCGTGTTGACGGCCACGCCCGCGCTGGCCTCACAGGGGGACTTTGAAGACGATGATGATGACTTTCATCGTTTCCCTGGAGATAGCCAATCTGTTCGGGCTGCCATTGTAACGGGAGGCCCGTCGCAGAGAATTGTTGAAGAGGCAAAGAAGGACGAACCAAACAGCATGGATGTTCACATCGATAAGCTGGATCTGAATGGTCAGTCCGACTTCCTGTTCCGGGGCTATGTGGCGGGCACAGACACGCCGTGCACGTACGCACGTGAGATCACCGGCACGGGATACCGCGCCGCCACCTATACGTCGAGTCCGAACAAATGCGATATGCTGATGAGCATTGCGAGCACGAGCTCTTGGGATAGGGTGTATTTCACCGGCTGGTGGGCGATCTGACGGAAACGACTGCCGGGGATGCGTCGGGCATCCCTGGCCGGCTTGCAAAAGAAGACCGTTCTCCATTTTGAGGGAATCGAATGGGCGGGAGCCGAACTGTGCTCCCGCCCGGCAAAGGAGGTATCCATATGAAACGCATCTGCTGCCCGTTCATCGCCCTGCTCATGGCCCTTTTCCTGCTTTCGGCCTGTCAGCCGACGCCGGAGGTGGAGCCGGTGGCGCAGAAGGACTCGGAGGCGCTCATCGAACAGGTGGAGGTCGCCGAAGAAGGCGTTGCGGACATGGCCAAGGCGCCGGAGACGCGGCACATCACGCGCGAACTCACGGAGGTCTCGCAAAGGACGGGCATCGACATCATCATCGACGCGGACGTGGTTCTGCCCGAAACGGACGCCATACCGGTAGCGCGCGTGCAGAGCGGGGCACTGGATATGAGCGTACTTGAAAACATCTGGGAAATACTCGGCAACAGCAGCGGGATGCTTGAGGACGTCCCACGCTCGCACTACGAGGGGCAGGCGCGCATGTGGATGGAATTTCGAAAAAATGGCGTGCTCGACAAATACAGCTCTTTTGAGGAGATGGACGCTGCCATTTCCGAACTGCTCGCGGAGGCGGCGACCAAGCCAGCCGAGCCCGTCTTTTTCCCGGAGAGCCCGATGGACGTGATGCAAACGGGAGAAAAGCTACACGATACGAACATGTATGACTGTTACGAAGGCTATGTCACATTCTACGGCTGGTCCGATCAGGAGACGGTGTATAAAATGGGGCTAAATGCGACTTCCGACGGCGGAAACAAGTTCACACGCGATATTGAAATGAATGATGAACTGAATAGCTATCAGATCAATGTCAATCCGCTCGACAAATATCTGCCCGCGATCGAGCGCGGGGAGTTCAGGGTACAACTGCCGGAGCGGTCGATCGAGGATGCGCAGGCATATGCCGAGCAGCTGCTTGCCGAGCTCGGGATCGCGGATTTCACCTGCGTGGTCGCGCGCATCGCGCCGCTGATCCCGCGTTTTTTCAATGAACAGCAGGACGTCTGTCCCTGCGCATATGAGCTCGTGTTCACCCGCCAGGTCGCGGGCGTGAACATGACGTATAACGATGTGCAATCTTCCGGGGGCGAATTGAGGGACCGTCCTGCCGATTCGCCGGACTACACGCCCAGTTGGGGATACGAATATATAAGGTTACTTGTGGACGACGCGGGCGTACTGTACATGGTCTACCCTCAGCCGTACGAGGTGACGGAGATCGTGACGGAGCGCGCGGAGATTCTCCCGCTGGAGGAGGCGGTCGCGAGCTTTGAACGGATGATCGGGTACCAGTACGCCGCCTACGAGACGGGCGAAGAAGAGCTTTGCGACGACGCTTACCTCTGCATCGATGAAATCCGGCTCGGGCTGACGCGCATTGCGGAAAAGAACGCGCAGCAGCAGGGCTATCTCGTGCCCTCGTGGACATTCTTCGGCCACTACAAACTAAGCGACTTTCGACCCGATGGCTATGGGCATCACGGCACGGAGGCAATCCTCATTGTCAACGCCCTCGACGGAAGCATCATCGACCCCGATCGGGGGTTCTGACGGGCCGGCGCCGGACGGGGATATAACAAATGAAAGGGGAGTTATTCGTGAGAAAGAGAGCTTTTGCAAGCCTCGTGTTGGCCTGCCTGCTGTCCGCCCTGTTCCTTGGCGGCGGGTGTCAGGTCCCGACCGGAGAGGAAGCGACGGGCCCGGCCGTGGGCGCGCCGCAGCAGAGCGCGGATGCGGCGCTGCCATCCGCCGTACCGGATGCGGAGGCGGACGCGCCGCCCGCGCAGGAGACGCCCGCTCAGACGCCCGCCCAGACGGAACAGCCGCAGAGCGCACCGGGACCCGCCATTACATGGCTGGATGCGGCGGCGGCCGATGACCCGGTAGCGATGGACGGGATCGCTGTAGAGAAAGCCGTATTCTCCGCCGAGCGGCTGACGGCCATGCTGTCGGCGGTGGCCGGGGACGATGCGGTTCTGTGCCGGAACTACACGCGCTCCGCGCAGGAATGGGAGGAGCTGCTTCATCAGCTGGAGAACAGCGAATATCCGAACCTTATGGCCCCCGACGCCGTGCGCATGGCCGAAGAGGGGATGGCAGGCGCGCCAAAAGCGCCGGAATACGAGCCGTTATCCGTTTCGGAACTCGCGGATGCGGGGCGCGTTTCGCTGGATGTGGTGGAAGGCGACGGCTCCGTCGCCTATGTCACGCTGGAGATCGGCGGGAACAGCTTCGCCTATTTTCGCTCCGAGGTGCAGCTGGTCACGGGGCAGGACATGTGCGAGCAGAACCTGCTCCTGTGCGCCACGGAGGCGGAGCGGGAGCAGCTGAACTGGCTGATGCCCCGCACGCCGGACGTTGCGCAGGAGGACGCCCTCGCCCTTGCGGAGGGGCTTGTGCAAAAGCTGGACGTGCCGCTGGAGCTGTTCTACAGCGAGCCGTGCTCCATTGTGACCGACTATGCGGCCCGTTCCGACGGATGGAAGTTTATCTTTACCCGGCGGTCGGGCACGTATCCGGCCCAGTTCTGGGACGGGCAGTGGTGCTATGTGAACCCGGAGGCGCCGCCCGTGGCCGGGGGACCGTGGGAGCAGGAGGTCTGTACGGTGGTGGTGGATGCGGACGGCGTCTGCGTGTTCAACTGGCGGGGTGCGGCCGAGGCGACCGGGACGACGGCCCATGACGCACTGCTTGCGCAGGCGGACATGCGGCCGCTCATCGAGGCGGAGCTTACGGACATCTACCGGAGCCACACAAAACAGGGAGACGTGTATCTGGACATTTGCATTACGGAAATGCAGGCGGGCATAGCGCTGCTCGGCGGGGACGGCGGCGCAGCCACCGGGGAATACGTGCCGGCGTGGTACGTGAGCTATCGGTACAAATGGAGCGATGAGGCGGACGCGGAGGAGAACTGGTCGCCGGATATGATCGTGTTCGACATGACCGACGGCCGCTACATCGAGCCGCGCATCACGGAGGAGAAGCTGCGACAAATCCGGGCGGCGGGCTGAGGCTGCGCAGGGCCGGGGGGCGGAGAGACCGCAGGTCAAAGCGACGGGCGGGCGCAGGCGAGATGCGCCCGCCTCTGCCTGACGCCCGGCAGCCGTATCGTATCCGGCGGCCGTGGCCATGGAAGCGTGTGGCGCAGCGGGTACGGAGCGGCGCGAGGAGTTTACGGCGTATATGACCATTACGGACGGGCAGGGGCCGCCGAAGGAATCGACCGGCGGCAGCAGCGGGCCGACGGCGTCCAAATATGATATAAATCGACACAATATCTTATCAAAAAGACCCTTGTGCAGCATGGGGGATATTTCAACTATGAATATGAACTGTCAATACATTTAGTTACTGCTTGCATGTCCTTTGCGCCTGTCCGCGTCTTGCGGACGGGCGCATTTTGTTTTTTCAACTTTTTTGTGAAACGCGCACTAAAGAGCCATCTCCCGAACGGGTACGGAGCGAAAGGGGCAGAGAGGACAAGCCTTTAACTCCCGTCCTCTACTCCACGCGGGAAGGAGGTGAACTCTATGGAGCTATCTTCTTCCGACAAGGAAAGAATACAACATCAGTATGACGCATTGGCAAAGAAAACGTTGGTAGGCGAAGCAAAAAGCTACCGACGCACCCTTGCGAAACGCGCAGCCCGCGAAGTAACTTTTTCGGATTTGAGCGAAAGCGAACTCGCGCAGCTTTTCACGACGGACGAATACGAAAGCGATTATTACCGTTTTCAAGTGTCCGGCTTTGATGTACTCGTCAAAAATGAACTGCTTGCCGAAGCCCTTAACGCTTTGCCCGAAAGGAAACGCAATATTGTTCTCTTGTCCTACTTCTTGGATATGAGCGACGCGGAAATTGGCGAACTGCTGAATGTTGTACGCACGACGGTTTTCCGGCACAGGAAATCCGCGCTTGCGAA
>CDZF01032635.1_pt1 | contig 17557 bp, 13 predicted proteins | sample 557591 | NCBI WGS metagenome assembly CDZF01 (sample SAMEA3182093, study PRJEB8094) | gut metagenome | biome: human; feature: gut; material: Stool; isolation source: human stools | place: Canada | collected 2012-02-04
CCCGCCATTGACGTGAATTTTGTCAATGACGGACAACTTTCTATTTTCTAATTTTATATCGAGCTCACGTTTTTTAGAATTTAAAGCTGATACCAGCATAAGGTAAACAGTTGCCATGCCAATGGACGGAATAGAAACTGAGTACATCTTCCTCCGAAGGATTACCCACTACATTATAAAGTCCACAACGAAATGTGAACAACTTCTCACCAAACGACTTCTTATAAGAATAGCCAACATCCACCCGATAATGAAGCGGTTCGCGCCACATACGGAAATCAGCCTCAGGTAAAGGTTCAAACCATTCGTCCAGATCGATGATCTTCCCTGAACGCATCATACCGCCAACCGAAAACAGTGAACGCGCATTCAACTGATAGGACAATGCCCCACCCAACTGATGGGGAACATCGTACAAAGATGGCAATTTCTTCCTGTTCTCAACCTCGGCAAACCATTCCCTGCTACGGGTGTACGCATAGGAAAGCTGCAGTTTCCAGCGTTGCCAATTTTTATAAAGATAGAACTTCGCACCATAACTATCACCGTCACCACTCATAATATATTCTTGCCACACCCCATTCTCGACAAAGGTTTCGGGACGTAAAGCCACAACATTACGTCGTGTTTTGTAATAAAGCGAAGCCTCCAAACGGCCTTCTTCTAGAAAGTGCTTCCAGCCTATTTCATAATGTTCCGACGTACGGGGTCTATAACCGTCAATACTCGGCATTCGGAAGTCGGTAGGCAAAGCCCAACTGCTGAAACGCAGATAATGATAAAACTGCTCCATTTTCGAAAAATGAAAATAAAGTAAGTCTTTCTCCGTCGGAAAATACTTCACCGACAGTCGTGGCTGAATACTATAATACGAACGATGATTTCGTGGATAATAGCCCACTCCGTGCACACCGACCTGCACGGAAAAACGAGGCGAAATATTCACCGTATTATCATAGAACAACGACACCTGTCCAATAGGCTCACGACGGGTACGGATTTCTTCGCCCAACGTTGCCAAATCATAAGATTCATGTGTATACTTCAGTCCCCAACGGGCCCGATATAAATTCTCAGGAGCATAAGTAAACTCGGTCGAGACATTCAGCGACTTAATCCCACTACGTACATATCCCTCACCATCCAGCCCCAGACCGTCAACAAGAGCACGGTTGGAATAAGATGAATAATACAAGGAAGTTGCATTGCCCAACTTACCCCACTGGGTATTATAAGACAATTGATAGACCTGATTCTCCCATCTTAAAACCGAAGTTGTCTCGCCTTCATACACTGGCAGGTGATAATCGTCACGTGCACCATACGCCAGCAGATTAAGGGTAGAAAGCGGCGAGATGGAGTAGGACAACTTAGCGTTATAGTCGTACGAAGAATGGTTCAGCCGATCGTCTTCCGACAACAGATTGTCGAAAAAATCGAGCCAGCTGCGACGGGCACTTACCATATACGACAGCTTCTGCTTCAGGATAGGTCCTTCGAGCATCACCGATGCCGCCGGCATATCCAGCGTCAGGGTACGCATATGTTCGTCCTTATTCCCCTCTTTCAGGTTGACTTCGGTGACAGAAGACAATCGGCCCGCCAGACGGGTGGGAAAGAAGCTTTTATGAAAAACCATGTTTTTCACAGCATCTCCGTTGAACATGGGCAGTAATGAACCGAGATGCCCCGGATGATAGACCGGTACTCCATCAAGCAAAAACTGGTTCTCATCCGGTCCCCCACCATCTACCTGCAGGTTGTTTCCGGCCAAAGAAGAAGTCACCCCCGGCAAAATCCATATCTGTGAGAACAGGTCATTGGTACTGAAAGCAAGTAGATTGGAAGGATTCAGTTCAGTGAGTTCGCCGGTAGACTTCTCCGACCGTACCGTCACTTCGTCTATCTCGAACAGCAAAGGTTGCAAAGAAGCACTCAGAAAACAGTCGCGACTGATTCTAACCTGACGGGTATAGGGCGTATATCCCATGTACGACACGCCCAATGTATAGGCTCCTTCAGGCAAATAAAGTTTAAAGATGCCATTCTCGTCAGTTACCGTATTCCATTGTCTGCCTGCAGCGTCAGTCCAGGAAACTACCGCACCGTAGAGTTTCTCATCGGTATCGGCTTCGCTCACTTTTCCCCGAACATAATGTTCTTCTTGTTTCTGTATTTGTATGACCAGCTTGCGAGGAGGTACAAAGGCTGTCTTGAAGCGATAGTCTTTCAGCACCTGTGCCAGCAGCCGGCCTACAGTCATAGCTCCAGCAGTCTCTACAGTGCAGATTTTAGTAAGATCGATTTGCGCAGGATTATACGAAAGCACAATACCACATTGCTTCTCGATGTAGCCAAACCATTGCAACACGGTAGCGGAAGAGGCGCTGACCTGCACCAGCTCTTCCGCTACCGTATCCGACGGCTTCAAATCCTGTCCGTCCACTTCGGTCATACCTAACACTGCCAACAGCAGTAAGATATACAGCCTACTCTTCATACAGGCGATAATGTTTTCCTTCTGTCAGAGTTTTGTATTTACATCCGCACAGGAAAGCCAGTTCTTCTACCATATCCTGTGCACTTTCACTTTCTATTCGGGTAGTAATCAAATTCTTTTCTAACCCAGCCTCCAATTCGATACGAACGCCGGTCTTATTTTCAATATCTCGCACTACATCAGGCAAGGGAGTCGCGCTGAACACCAATACTACCGGAGCCTCACCAAACAAAGCCTGAGGATCCTCAATGATACCTACTTCCAGACGCCCGTCTTTCCATTCAGCTTTTTCATTGGCTTCGAGCACCGCTCCGCTTTCGTCTGTCTTGACTCTGACTTTGCCACTCTTTACAAATACGGCGGCTTGCTCTTTACCGGCTGCATCGACCAGAAACGAAGTACCAAGCACTTCTACCTTCAACAAGTTGGTCTCTACCTTGAAAGGGACACCGTGTATTTTCCTTTTTACCTGGAAAAATGCTTTTCCTTCGAGTCGTGCCAACCGACCTTTATCGGTATGCTGATAGGTAACCACTGCTTCGGGATAAAGAATAACCTCCGAACTGTCAGGCAACAAGCAATGCTGCTCCGTACGGCCGACATTGGCATAACGCACCATTTCTTCGTCCGATGCCGAAGAGAAGTAGAACACCGATACAGCAAGCACAATGAGGAGTGAAGCTGCCATCGAAGTCCAAAACAACATCTTTCGCCTGAATGGTATGACCTTCTGAGACCGTTCCTCCAACTGTGCTTCGACCTTCTGCCAAGCCCACTCTGCATCGAAGCTGATACCTTGCGGTTTTCCAACAGAGGCACCTATCAGTTTTTGCAACCTTCTGTATTCTTCCCGATGGGCTGATATCCATTCGTTCAGCTCTTCTTGCTGGGAAGCGGTCAGCCGTTCGTTGGTAAAATGCTTGGCCAGCAGCTCGTTGATATCTGTCTTACTATTCATAATGTGCTAACGGTTTACGATAATTGATAAAAGGAGAATGATAGCTACCGCCAGCAACGACCGATTTTCGGCTGCATAGGCGCGCAGCATCTTGATGGCTTTTGTCATCTGGTTCTCAACGGTTTTCTCGGACAATTCCAATTTCTGGGCTATCTCACGATACTTCAGTCCCTGCAACTTCGCCATCAGGAAGATGTCTTTGCACTTGGGAGGCAAGGTAGCAAGTGCCGACTCCAGGAGCTCGGCAGGCGAAGGAGACTCATGCCCAGCCTCCGGACTATCGTCCGTTACGTCACCGGCCAGGAAAGGGCAGTCCTCGATAGAAACTACATCTTCCTTGCGCTTCCGCAGGAAAGAGATGCAACTGTTTCGCACAGAAGTAGTCACGTAAGCCGTGAACTCAGCTTCGGGCATGGAGTCGAGTCCCTTGTTCCAGATACTGATGAACAGTTCCTGAACAATGTCTTCCGAGTCATCCCTGTCAGAAACATATCCGTAGGCTATACTACACAGCCTGGAATAATGTTTCTGAAACCTGGATCTGAATATTTCCTTTCTATCGGCTCTCATATCATTGCATTCACATCAAATATCGTTTTGTCAGAACTTCAGGCTGACACCTGCCGTCAGGAATCCCTTGTGCCCCAATCCGGCTTCAACGAATCCACCGACACGGTTATTGCCAACCCGCAAAGCTATCGGATTAACCTGATAGGCAAACGAAGTAGACAAGTCCGCTTTCTTTGCCACCTTCTTGCCGGCATCAGTAAGCCCAGTTTCGGTGTGACGGTTCAGTTTGACACCGGCCGAAGCTCCACCATACAATTCTATCAGCCCGTGTTTATAATAGGTAAACTCGGCAGTGGGCAGTACCAGCATATTCAGGTCTTTCTCCTTCAATGAAGGCGACTTTTCGCCGGACAACATCAATTTACTGTTTCCATACGAGAAACCAAAGTCTGTACCGACCCGGAAACGATTGAGCGAATAACGGTAACCCAATCCGTATACCATACTGAACGATTCGTCAGTACGTTTGCTGCCCAGCACGGCATCGGCCAGTCCCATTCCGAGCACATCGACCGTTCCCTGCGTTAGTCCGTCGCTTACCGAAAGACGGATTTCGTGTTTACTCTCTCCTTTACTGCTCTCCTGAGCGTTTACCATATTTACACTTGCCAATGCACACAAAGATAATGCAATAAATTTAATCTTCATAACTTCTTGTTTTTTAATGGTTGAATACTCATCAGGTTTTCTCCTTCCCGTTTCGGATGTCTCTTTTCTCTCTCTTCTTGTTTCCATGCAACAAAACGGCCGGAATACCTGTCTGTTTCTGTTTTCGCTGTCGCATCACTTGGCCAGGTGATTCTGCCTTTATAACGCAGACTTCCGTAAAAACCCCTATGCGCACCTGCTATTTTTCCCAAAAAAAATTCTGCAATCCAAAGTTCCCGCTTATCATTTTTAACTTGTACTTCGTATAAATGTGACATTTCACTATCTTTGCACAGTCAAGTACGATGCAGCCTAACTCCAACTTTGTACTTGCGAACTTAAACGAACATGCTTTGTATATGAAAAAACTCCTTATCTTACTTATATCGTCTGTTCTGATGATTGCATGCAAATCGGGAAACGGCTCGAAAAAAGATGCCGGTACCGAAAAGCCCGTCATCACAGTCACCATCGAACCTCTGCGCTACTTCACCGAGGCCATTGCCGGCGACGAATACACCGTAGTCAGCATGGTGCCCAAAGGCAGCAGTCCGGAAACTTACGATCCTACTCCCCAGCAACTGGTTGAACTGGCCAAAAGCAAAGCTTACTTCCGAATCGGACACATCGGGTTCGAACGGGTATGGGCCGACCGACTGGCAGACAATGCGCCCCACTTGCAGTTTTTCGAACTATCGCGTGGCATCGAACTGATTTTTGACACCCCGCACCAACACGTCCATTCCTCGGCACCTGAAAGCAACTATCAGGAAGAAGAAATGCACCATACCGATGAAGCTGACGGCGAACGCCCCCTGCTCGGAGTGGAGCCACACATCTGGAACTCGCCAACCAATGCCCAAATCATTGCCGGAAACATACTGAACGCCCTGTGCCTGATGAACAAACAGAACGAGAGCGTCTATCTGGAACGATACAACACGCTGTGCCGCAAGCTGGAGCGGACCGACAGCCTGATATGTAACATGCTGTCGACCCCGAACGCCGACCGTGCCTTTATGATTTACCACCCCGCCCTGTCGTATTTCGCACGCGACTACGACTTGTATCAGATTCCCATCGAGGCCGGAGGTAAAGAACCGTCACCCGCGCAGCTGAAGGAACTGATCAATACTTGTAAGGAAGAAAATGTGCACGTTATCTTCGTGCAACCCGAATTTGACCGCCGCAACGCCGACCTGATAGCCAAACAGACCGGCACTACCGTTGTGTCCATCAATCCGCTGTCCTACGACTGGGAAGACGAAATGCTGAAAGTAGCACGGGCACTGTCCGGCGAAAAGACGACTGAAGAATAAAGCACTTGCAAGCCAAACAGATACCCTCAAGAAAAAACATTTGCCGACCATGTCCCAGCAACCTATCATTGAAATCAGAAATCTCAGTGCCGGATACGACGGACGCACCGTGCTGCACGATATCAACCTGACCGTATACGAACATGATTTTCTGGGCATCATCGGCCCCAATGGTGGAGGGAAAACTACGCTGATAAAATGTATTCTCGGATTGTTGCCTCCTTTGCAGGGGGAAATCGTCTTCACTCCCTCGCAAAGTAGTAAAGACATATCCGCCACCGACAACAGCCACGCAACGGGAAAAATCACCATGGGCTACCTGCCCCAGTACAACAGCATCGACCGTAAATTTCCCATCACCGTCGAAGAAGTGATACTCTCCGGCCTCAGCAGCAAGAAATCGCTGGCTTCGCGCTTCACCGCCCAACACCGCGAAAAGGCCCATCAGGTGGTAACCCGCATGGGATTGGAAGGACTCGAACAACGCCCCATCGGTGCACTGAGCGGCGGACAGCTGCAACGCGCCCTGCTGGGCCGTGCCATCATCTCCGACCCCGAAGTTGTGATACTCGACGAACCCAGCACCTACATCGACAAGCGGTTCGAAGCACGGCTTTACCAACTGCTGGCCGAAATCAACCGCGACTGCGCCATCATTCTGGTCAGCCACGACATTGGCACCATCCTGCAACAGGTCAAGTCCGTGGCCTGCGTCAACGAAACCCTGGACTATCATCCGTCTACCGAATGCGTCACAGGTGAATGGCTCGAAAAGAACTTCAATTGTCCGATAGAGCTGTTGGGACACGGCTCGCTGCCCCACCGCATCCTGGGGCATCACAAGCATTCATAAATATATATTCCTACTCAAATGTAGAAGGGAAAGCCTGTAACTGATACATCAGTGCCAAAGCCATTCTCCGATGCCCTTCGGCATTGGGATGCAAACGGTCAGTATCCGATTGATGGAAATAACGTACATGCGCATCGTTCATAGGATAAAGCCCACTAATGCTATTCAGATCGATCACTGGTACAGCCCATACGTTACCGGCTTCTTTCAGAACCTGCACATATTCATCTACATAAACTCCTATTCTATTAGGATATGCCTCTTCCGGCTGCACATTCTGAGCTCCAAACTGCGCAAAGCCCCGATGCAAAGGTGTCAGCACAATAATCTGTTTCGAGGGAAAATTTGTTTTCAGATAATTCATTAAACGATTAATACGCCCCCGAAATGTATCATTACTCATCAACGGTTTACGATAACGTCGACTCCCAGTTTTCCCATCCGCCAAAGGAACTTCACGGTAGACTTCTTCATACCAATCGCCCAAAGGTATGCCAGCATTATAATCATTTGTTCCAGCAAAAACAATGATAGCATCAATTGCATCGCCCTGCTCTTTCAGTAAATTTTCAGCCTGTCCCAGCAGCCCATCCATCTGATTGCCGTTGATTCCATACGAGAAGGCTTCCAGCCCCAGCATCTCAGCCAGATACTCCCAATAGCACTTGGTTGTCCCGATATGATTTTTATCGGTAATGGAATCACCTAAAAAAGCCACTTTTTTTCCTTTCCACTGATTTTCTACCACTACTTTCTGTAATTCAGTATTAATATATACTTGCGGAAGTACATCGGCTGAAAACAACAGGGCTGCCAATGTACATGAAACTATTTTCGTATTCATACAAACCTAACTTTTATCAAATATTTCGATAACAAAAATAAGCAAAACACTTTTAATGCTACCAATTGACCATACCTTTTCTTTAACCTATCCTAATAATAAGCTTAGTTATCATTCTTTTCAGCATGAAATGCTTATATTTGCGAAGTTTTTACGAAAATATTAGTAGATAATAACGTTATATCCCAACTCTGAATGAAACAATACAAGTTTGTGAACAACCTTGTAGGTTGGATTACCTTCCTTATTGCGGCGACAGTCTACTGCCTGACTATCGAGCCTACCGCAAGTTTCTGGGACTGCCCCGAGTTCATCACCACCGGCTATAAGCTGGAAGTCGGCCACCCGCCCGGCGCACCTTTCTTCATGTTGACAGCCAACCTGTTCTCGCAGTTTGCTTCCGATCCTTCGGAAGTAGCTAAAATGGTCAACTACATGAGCGCGCTGATGAGCGGTGCCTGTATACTGTTCCTTTTCTGGACCATCACACATCTGGTGCGCAAACTTATAGTGAAGGACGAAAACCATATCACCCGCGGACAACTGGTAACCATCATGGGTAGCGGACTTGTAGGCGCACTGGCCTATACGTTCAGCGACACTTTCTGGTTCTCGGCTGTCGAGGGCGAGGTATATGCCTTCTCCTCCCTGTTCACAGCCGTCGTATTCTGGCTGATACTGAAGTGGGAAGACGTAGCCAACCAGCCTCACAGCGACCGTTGGCTCATCCTGATCGCCTATCTGACGGGACTCAGTATCGGTGTCCACTTGCTCAACCTGCTCTGTCTGCCCGCTATCGTGCTGGTATACTACTATAAAAAGGTTCCCCATGCCAATGCTAAAGGCTCGTTGCTGGCGCTCATAGGCTCTATGGTGCTGGTAGCCGTAGTACTCTACGGCATCGTGCCGGGCATCGTGAAAGTAGGTGGATGGTTCGAACTGCTGTTTGTCAACACATTGGGCATGTCGTTCAACAGCGGTGTCATCGTTTACATCATTCTGCTGGCCGCCTGCCTTATCTGGGGTGTATACGAAAGCTACACTGAAAAGAGCAAGATGCGTATGGCCCTGTCATTCGTGCTTACCATCGCCATGCTGGGTATTCCTTTCTATGGTCATGGCGCCAGCTCGGTTATCATCGGCATCATTGTCATTGCCCTGCTGTGGCTCTACCTCAGCCCGAAACTGCAAGCTGGCATGAAAGAGAAATACCGCGTTAGCGCCCGCACGCTGAACACGGCCCTGCTGTGCACCATGATGATGGTCATCGGCTATTCATCGTATGCGCTTATCGTCATCCGTTCAACAGCCAACACGCCGATGGACCAGAACTCGCCTGAAGACATCTTCACGCTGGGCGAATATCTGGGACGTGAGCAGTACGGTACACGTCCGTTGTTCTACGGTCCGGCCTACTCGTCCAAAGTAGCGCTCGACGTAAAAGACGGCTACTGCCAGCCGCGCATTTCGTACAGCGGTACCAAGTTCATCCGTAAGGAGAAAGCCACTCCCGACGAAAAAGACAGCTACATCGAAATACCCGGCCGTATCGAGTACGAGTATGCACAGAACATGCTCTTCCCGCGTATGTACAGCAGCCTGCACACCCAACAATATGAAAGCTGGCAAGACATACAGGGCTACGAAGTGCCCTACGACCAGTGTGGCGAAATGATTATGGTGAAGATGCCTACCCAATGGGAAAACATCAAGTTCTTCTTCTCCTATCAGCTCAACTGGATGTACTGGCGCTACTTCCTGTGGAACTTCGTAGGTCGTCAGAACGATCTGCAAGGCTCCGGCGAAATAGAACATGGCAACTGGATTACCGGTTTCGACTTTATCGACAACATGCTGGTAGGCAACCAGGAACTGCTGCCCACCGAATTGAAGGAAAACAAGGGCCACAACGTATTCTACGGCCTGCCCCTGTTGCTCGGCCTCATCGGTCTGCTGTGGCAAGCCTATCGAGGACAAAAAGGCATCCAACAATTCTGGGTTGTGTTCTTCCTGTTCTTCATGACAGGTATTGCCATTGTACTCTACCTGAACCAGACTCCGAGCCAGCCGCGCGAACGTGACTACGCTTATGCCGGTTCGTTCTACGCTTTCGCCATCTGGATAGGTATGGGTGTAGCCGGACTGATACAGGCAGTAAACAAGTGGACAAGCAAACAAGCCCACCAGGCAAATGCTGATGAAAACGAACCCGCAGCTCTTACCCCTTCGTTGGTTTCTGCCCTCATCATCTCTATCGTCTGCCTGCTGGTGCCCATACAAATGGCCAGCCAGACTTGGGACGACCACGACCGCAGCGACCGCTACATGGCACGCGACTTTGGTCAGAATTATCTGATGTCTCTTCAGGAATCGGGTAACCCCATCATTTATACGAACGGTGATAACGATACCTTCCCCTTGTGGTACAATCAGGAAACTGAAGGCTGCCGTACCGACTCACGTACCTGCAACCTCTCGTACTTGCAAACCGACTGGTACATCGACCAGATGAAGCGCCCGGCTTACGAAAGTCCTTCACTGCCTATCACTTGGGAACGTATGGAATACGTTGAAGGAACCAACGAATATGTCCCCGTCCGTCCCGAGTATAAGAAGAGCATCGACGCCCTGTACGCCGAAGCCAACAAACAGGCACTCGACGGAAAGAGCGAAGCATTGGTTAATGTACAGAAGGAATTCGGCGAGAACCCGTATGAACTGAAGAACATCCTGAAGTACTGGGTACGCAGCAAAAACGAAGAACTGAAAGTCATTCCGACCGACAGCATTGTCATCAAGGTAGATAAAGAAGCCGTGCGCCGCAGCGGCATGATGATACCGGGTGATTCCATCCCCGACTACATGCACATCTCGCTGAAAGGCAAACGTGCCCTTTACAAGAGCGAATTGATGATGCTCGAAATGCTGGCTGAAGCCAACTGGGAACGCCCCATCTACATCGCTATCAGCGTAGGCGAGGACAACCAGCTGGGCATGGCCAACCACTTCATCCAGGAAGGTCTGGCTTACCGCTTCACTCCGTTCGACAACACCAAGACCGGAGTCAACATCGATAGCGAAAAGATGTACGACAACCTGATGAACAAGTTCAAGTTCGGCGGCATCGACAAGCCCGGTATCTACATCGACGAGAACGCCATGCGCATGTGTTACACGCACCGCCGCCTCTTCTCGCAACTGGGCAATCAGCTCATCAAGGAAGGCAAAAACGACAAGGCTAAAGCCGTGCTCGACTATGGCGAAAAGATGATACCCGCCTGCAACGTACCGTACGACTTCCAGAACGGTGCCGTACAGATAGCCGAAGCCTACTACAAACTGGGCGAGACCGCCAAAGCCGATGCCATCATGAAACAGCTGGCCGACAAGGCAGTAGAATACATGACATGGTACATGAGCATGAGCGACAGCCGATTCGTGTATGCTAGCCGTGAGTACGAATACCACTGGGCAATACTGGACCGCGAAGTGAAAATCATGAAACAGTACCAGTCGCAACTGGCAGGCGTCTACGAGCCGAAGGTGGACGAACTCTATAATATGTATGTAGACCGAATGAAATAACGACAGCATGTTTATAGAACAACCGCCCAAGCTATTCCGCAAGTTATACCCCAGTGCCCTGTGGCGTATGAATCCGGAGGAAAAGGCCGTCTATCTGACATTCGACGACGGCCCCATTCCCGAGGTTACTCCCTGGGTACTCGACTTGCTGGATCAGCATCAGATAAAGGCTACTTTCTTCATGGTGGGCGACAACGTGCGCAAGCATCCCGACATTTTCCGCATGGTGGTAGAGCGTGGTCACCGCATCGGCAACCACACTTTCAACCACATCCGCGGATTCAGTCGTAAATACTTTACTTCGTACAGCTATCTGGAAAACACAGAAGAAGCATACGACTTCATGTGCTCCATCTGCGCCCCGGACATCACCACAAAAGCCCTGCGCCCGCTCCTGTTCCGACCGCCACACGGTCACATGGGTTGGGCACAGTATATGGTACTGAAAAGTAAATACAAGATTGTGATGTGGGACCTTGTCACCCGCGACTATAGCAAGAAACTTCGCGGCCCGCAAGTACTGGCCAACGTCATGCGCTACGCCCGCAACGGTTCCATTATCACTTTCCACGACTCCCTCAAGTCCTGGGACAACGGCAACCTGCAGTATGCTCTGCCCCGTGCCATCAACTTCCTGAAGGAAGAAGGATACGAATTCAAACTGCTTTAAGCTATAATTTTTTCCCAGTTAGGAAAAAAGAATTCCCCAGTTAGAAAAAAATTTTTTCCTAACTGGGGAATTTTTTGAGGGGAAGTAAAGCTTTATCTTAGTTCTTCCATATTAATCCGAATGATGTCTAACCGAAAATAACTTCATATCCTCATTCTATAAAAATAATATCTTTCCATATATAATTTCGCCACTCTATACCAAAAACACTTTCTTCCATTTCATCTTTCTTGTTGGCATTCAAGTACAGATTCACTTGCTTTGAGAAAGAACTACTACCAAAGCAATTTGAGTTTATAGAAATGTCGTCAGGTGAAGTCAAATACAGATCTGTCAATAATGGACAGTTGGTAAAATTATTATCTCCTTTTATAGTTTTCACTTTGGGCAAACGAATGGTAGTAACAGCCTTACATCCCATGAAAGTAGACACCCCTAATGTTTCCGCCATAGGCAAATCTATCTCCTGCAACATTGTACAACCACCAAAAGCTCTTTCACCTATTTCCACTGCCTTAGGAAGACTTACTTTTTGCAAATTCGAACAATCAGCAAATACACTTGACCCGTATCTTGGAGACTCGGTACCATCATTAGCATCCCCAATTTTCACAGCTTCGGGTAAGTTTACCTCTGTCAGCGAAGAACAGAACCAAAAGACATTGCCTTCCAAAGTGGTTAGTTTCGGGAAATAAACCTTCTTCAATCCTGTAAACGAGAAACATACCCTTCCCATCGAAACGACCTCAGGCATTACAACCTCCTCCAAATGGGAACAACTTTGAAAAGCAGCATAATTAACCTTCTGCACACCGGGGGCTTCTATACGTTTCAGGCCAGAACATTGAGCAAAAGCATTGTCACCTATTACTTGTACCTCTTCAGACAATATTACCTCCTGAATATTGGCATATTTATAAAACGCTTTATCAGGTATCTCTGCCAACCCATCTGCTACTGGCCAATTGGTTACTCCACTCAAATCCAACATATTTACCGAAATGCCCTCGAAAGGATTGTCTGTAGTCAATCTCAGTGCTTCATAATCACCTTTCAGAATAAAGTTTTTCACTCCTTGTGCCGCAGCATCAATGATAGCCTGCTTCACAGCATCGGCATCAGTGCCCATCTCCAAAGTCGCTTGATCTCCTTCAATGACAATAGGAACCTTCTTCAGTTGTTTCACTGTGATTACCTGAGTAATATCACTTTCTTTCCCTTTCAATGTAATGGTTCCCTCCCGGTCGTTTTCCGTATCCTCATTGGCCATTACATCGAAACAAAGTTTTTGCTCCGTTAATCCACGGGTAGAAGCATCTTGTTGAACAATCCAGTCAACAGAAACAGTGACTTCCACATCTACATTTGCCTGCAATGTAAAGTCAAGCGAACCGCCTGCAGCAGGTATCTCATACTCATTCTGTGCAACAATAATCGCATCCTTTTGCACCTGAGTAATGACTACTTTCTCCTCAATATTATTCTCCTTATTAATAAAGGAAATCTCTGCCGACCGTGCATCGTAAGTATCGTTCGGCGAAATAACAAAATAGTGTGTATAAGAAGAAACGGCTCGGGTAGACGCTTCCGTAATCCACTGTAATTCGGGCATTACGACCTCATACGATACATTGCTTTTCAGCTCCACTTGAATGGTTTCACCATCGGAAGCTACCGTATACTCTTTTTGCGAGAGCAAAATAGAAGGATCACTACCTGCCTGGTAAACAGTCACCTTTTCCGTAAGTTCACCGCCCCGAAGCGTAATGACAGCCTGCCGTGTTTCAGTATCCGTATTCTCTGAGGCCTGAAAATTCAACGTTGACGTAGTCAGGCCACGGGTAGAAGAAGAAGCAACCGTCAACCACTCTCTAGCTGCCTCTTCTATCTCATAACTGACATCCACATTCGCTTGCAACTCAATACCGAATGTACCACCTATTGCCTCCATTTCTACCTTGTTAGAAGTTACCAGCAAGGCATCTTTTTGTTTTTGGGTAAGAGTAACGGTTTTCTGTACATTTCCACAACTCAAAACAATAGCCGCATTCCGTTCGTCGTAAGTATCATTGGGCTGGGTAGTAATCTGAAGAGTAACCGTGCCTGCCCCTCCCTGTGTGGGTGAAACGCTTAACCAGTCAATTGCACGAGTTACGGCACTCACACTCGCCGTCCAGTCATCCGAGGCTGTAAAGGTCAATGTAGAAGTGCCTCCTTCTACGCTTACCACAGGTTTCAGATCAGTTTCACTGCCAAACTCAATGGAAGGTTCAGGAGTTTCAGGAGCAGGTTCACTCTTATCGTCACTACAACCCGTCAAGGCAAAAACAATCACAAAAAGCAGCCATGCCGCATAGTTGAAAATAGTCTTCATATAGATACGTATTAATTCATAGTTTATCCCATAAAAACATGATTTGTGGTGATGCCTTTCTTTCCTTTATGGGGAAAATGGCATCACCAACAAAACAAACCTAACCAGTATATTTACTTTTCTTACAGTCCCAGCTTCTTTTTCATTTCATCGTTCCACTATTTCCGACAAAATCGGTAGCAAAACTCTTTCACTTCTTTATCTGCAAATAAACAACTTTTTCACATTTCTTTTTGTCACCGAAAACAGTGATTTTACAAGCAAGATGCATTTTTTGAAAAATAAAAGAATGCCTTTTACATCATTATACTAGCCTCAATCAACAACAATATGCCAAAGGCACACCGCATCTACCGCCAAGTCACTTCAATTCCTCAATCATTCTTTTCTTTCTTCATAACAAAACCCCTATCTTTGCGACAGAAATACACCATACTACCATGAATAGAGTTTTATTTCTCCTTTACATTGCCTTAATGACTGCAGCCAGCCTACGCGCAGAAGACATCCCTACCGACACACTGCTGATGGACTTCTACGAACGGGCCGCCAACCTGATGGGCGAAGGATATTACGAGGAAGCACAACGCAGTTTCGACAGTGCCTTTGCCGTCAAAGGAGTCGAACAATCACCCGTCTATCCGATACTGCTGAACGAACAGGCTACTTTATTAATATATGTAGGAAAGAACGAGGAAGCCTTCGAAATGAAAAAGAGTGTGCTTCCCTACCTGCCTCAAACAGCCGATTTAGAGAAGCACATCAGCGTATACAACGACTTGGCTATCCTCTACCGCCAGCGGCACATGAGCGATTCTACCATCTATTATTACAACAAAGCACTCGAAGTAGCCCTGAAATACAAAGACGAAAGCTGGATCACACATATTTATAATAATGTATCGGTGTTCTATTTCAACATCCGGCAACTAAGCGAAGCCGAGAAGTACAACGAACTGGCCATCCAGCACGTATCCAAAACCGATGACGCTTACGTCAACTTTTCGGCCTGGCAACTTGGAGCCGGTATCAAAGCCGAACTGAACAAAATAGAGAAAGCCGAACAATTCATCCGCAAAGCCTGGCAGATAGCCTGCAACGCCGGCGAGAATGCCGCAAGCCTGAAAATAAGGTGCATGCCCTCGATATTAAGGGTATTCGAACGACAGGAAAAGCCCGACTCCGTAGACTACTACCTGCAAATGGGCAACCGGCTGCTGGCCGACATCCCTGCCAACTCCGTCCCTGCCATCGGATTCATACAGGTGCGTGCCTCGACCGAAATGAACAGAAAAAACTACAGCAAAGCCCTGAACGACCTGTTGTGGCTGCGGAACAGAAATATAGGAAGCGAACCCAAAACCCTGCTCACACAGATAGCACAATGCTACGACGCCACCGGAAACCGCCAACTGGCCTACGTCTACATGGACAGCGCACGCATGTGGACCGACACCCTGGCACAGCACAATCTGACGCAACAGATGGCAGAGTTCAACGTAAAGTATCAGACACAGGAGAAAGAGCTGCAAATAGCCCACCTGCAACAGGAAAAACTGGAGCACGAAACCTTCTTGCTGAAAATCACCGTGGCAGCGGGATGCCTGCTGACCCTGGCCTTCATAGCCCTGCTGATACTGTATTACAAAAAACGGATAGCCGACAAAAAAATAGAACTGCTGAAGCAGGAAAACGAACTGAACTCGGCCAAACGCTACATCGAAGGTCTGGAAGCCGAATGCAAATATTTTGCCAAAGAACTGCACGACGGCATTGCCAACGATCTGCTGGGACTGCAAATGAAGATAGAAAGCTCTGCTACAGCCGATAACCTCCAGAAACTGGGCAGTTTCGTAAGCCAGCTGAGGAACAACGTACGCAACATTTCGCACGAACTGATGCCGCCCGAATTCGATCAGCTCAGTCTGGACGAGATACTCGGCCATTATGCTGCCAGTCTGACCGAGAACACTGGCAGGCACATCGCGTACACACCGACCTCCGGCAATGCATCACGCTTCATCCCCAACCGCACGGCCTACGAACTGTACCGCATCGTTCAGGAACTGACCATGAACGCCGTCAAGCACACCGATGCCAGCCGCATAGACATCAACTTGCAAGCGGAAAGCCGGACAAGATATACCTTGCGGATAACCGACAACGGCACTCCGTACACAAGCCAATCGCCCCACAACAGCAGAGGAATAGGGCTGCGCACGGTAGACGACCGCATCAAGGCCATCCATGCACAAGTCAGCCAACAGGCATCGGACGGAAACAACTGTTTTACCTTACAACTGGAAATACCACAAAATGAACAAGAAGAAGTACAAACTACTGGTCGTTGACGACCATCCCATCGTAGCGGAAGGAATCGTAGCCCTGGCATCGCGACAGGAAAACGTAGTATGCAAAAATGCCGACTGCCTCGAAGAGCTGAAACAAGCTGCCAGCAACGAGCGTTTCGACCTTTGCATCATCGACCTGGAACTGCCTGGCAGCAACGGATTTAAGGCCGTCGAGTATCTGCACAGCCAGATGCCCGAATGCCGCATACTGATCTACACCATGCACGAAGAACCGTGGACCGTTGCCCAACTTTCCGATGTAGACATCGACGGAGCCGTCTCGAAGAATGACAGCATTGGCGAACTGGACACCGCCATCCGGCAAATCAGGGAAGGCGAACGCTACTTCAGCCATGCGTTTGCCGAACTGAAACAGGACGATCCGAAGCACGACATACATAAGGTGCCTGTACTGTCGAAACGCGAGAAAGAAGTACTCACCTATCTCTCACAAGGACTCAGCACGGCACAGATAGCCCAGATGCTGTTTCTGAGCGTCAACACGGTGCAGACCTACCGCAAACGCCTGCTCGAAAAGCTGGAAGCTAAAAACGTGGCCGAGCTGGTGTGCAAAGGGAAGACACTTTTCTGAAAACAGAAAGAGGGTGTGTCGTAATACGCGATTCACCCTCTTTTCTTTATCAGCGATAAGAGCGTAGTTAACTTTTTCAGGCAGCGATATTCTGAAGATAATCTCGATTATTTTGTTCCCAATAGCTTAAATGATCGGTAATAATGCCGTAAAGGTGTTTAATTGGCCAATTTATCCCCTCTTTATTCATCTTGGTACACATCTTTTTTATATTGAAGGCGATGGCCAGGAAGGAAAAGTCCATAAGAACCTTCTCCTTTCCAAAATGACGGAAGCGCTTGTAGTTCATGTTG
>CDZF01048731.1_pt1 | contig 17556 bp, 14 predicted proteins | sample 557591 | NCBI WGS metagenome assembly CDZF01 (sample SAMEA3182093, study PRJEB8094) | gut metagenome | biome: human; feature: gut; material: Stool; isolation source: human stools | place: Canada | collected 2012-02-04
CTGGCCAAGAGCTATAAGGAGGCCCAGATCGCCATTGAGGTAGGCAAGGTCTTTGATACAGAGAAGTACGTCATCAATTATGAGAATCTGGGAATCGGCCGCCTGATCTATCAGCTGCCCACCACCCTTTGCGAGATGTTCCTTCAGGAGGTCTTCAAGAAGAACCCCATTGACGCCCTGGATAAGGAGACCCTCTTCACCATTCACAAGTTCTTTGAGAACAACCTCAACGTCTCCGAGACGGCCCGGAAGCTCTTTGTCCACCGGAACACCCTGGTTTACCGGCTGGAGAAGATCAAGAAACTCACCGGGCTGGATCTCCGGGAGTTTGAGGACGCCATTACCTTCAAGGTAGCCCTGATGGTCAAGAAGTATCTGACCAGCCGGGGAATCGATTCCTGAGCTACATAGTGATGCCATCTCCAGGCGGTTTTCCGCCGGGAGATGGCTTTTTTATTTGTATTTCCGCCTCTGCCGGGTTCCGGACCGGCCGGAGGAGGCGACGGGAGCGGCAGCCTGTGGAGTGGCTGTAACTTTTGTTACTTTTTTTGCTGATTCCTGCAAACTCCTGTTGCATTGCTGTGAAAAAGCAGATATAATGAGACACAATCAGGCATTATGTCGACTTTGCCGCCAAGGCCGGAAAAAACGGGAACCTTTTGGCGGAGAGAGCCGTCTGGATAAAAAAACGCGCGCGAGGTGTCCCATGATTCGATTAAAAGATGTGGAAATGGAGTATGACAACGGGACGAAGGCCATCAAAGGCATCACGTTGACCGTAGAGGACGGAGAATTTGTGTTTTTGGTGGGCCCCTCCGGGTCCGGCAAGTCCACCATTATTAAATTGCTGACCGGGGAGGTGGAGCCCTGTGCAGGCCGGATCATGATCAACGGCTTTTCCGTCAGCAATATCTCGGAAAAGCAGATCCCGCTGATGCGGCGGACCCTGGGGGTTATTTTTCAGGATTTCCGCCTGATCGAGAAGAAAACGGTGTACGATAATCTCTCCTTTGTTATGCGGGCGGTGGGAGCAAGCCCCCGCAAGATCCGGGAGCGCATCACCTATGTGCTGCGGTTGGTGGGACTGGAGGACAAGGCCAATTCCTATCCCACGGAGCTCTCCGGCGGTGAGCAGCAGCGTGTGGCCATTGCCCGGGCCCTGGTGAACAATCCCAACACCATCATTGCCGATGAGCCCACCGGCAACCTGGATCCGGAGCGGTCCCTGGAGCTGATGAGCCTGCTGGTGAAGATCAACCAGCTGGGAACCACGGTGGTGGTGGTCACCCATGAGAAAGACCTGGTGGATCGGTTCGGCAAGCGGGTCATCACCATTGAATCCGGCCATGTGGTCAGCGACTGCGTCGGCGGTTATGTGGGAGGAAAGCTCCATGAGTAAGCATAATTTCGGATATTTCGTTCATGAGGGCCTGTCCAACATGTTCAGCCACGGATTCATGTCTTTCGCGGCCATCGGCATTACCGTGGCGTGCCTTTTGATCATGGGAACCTTTACCCTGGTGGCGGTGAACGCCAACGAGCTGCTCCACACCCTGGAACAGGAGAATGAGATCCTGGCCTATGTGGACGATACCTATACCGACGCTCAATCCAAGGCGCTGGAATCCAAGCTGGAGGCGCTGCCCAACGTGGCCTCCGTCACATATATCTCCAAGGAAGAGGCCATGGAGAGTTTCAAGGCCCAGTACCCGGATGAAGAGGTCTTTCAGGATCTGGATCCGGAGATCCTGCAGGATCGGTACGCCATCAAGGTGGCGGATCTGACGAAGCAGGCCCAGACCAAGGAACAGGTGGAGAATGTGGAGGGCATTACCGACGTCAATGCCTATGAGGAGATCACCAGCGGCTTTATCACGGTGCGGAACGTGGCCACAGTGGTGTGCGTGGCCCTGATCGCCATTTTGTTTATCGTGTCGGTGTTCATTATCTCCAACACCATCAAGCTCACCACCTTTGACCGGCGAGAGGAGATCGCCATCATGCGCATGGTGGGCGCCACCAACGGCTTTATTCGCTGGCCCTTTGTGTATGAGGGCTTCATGCTGGGCTTTTTGGGCGCTGTGATCGCCTTTGGCCTGCAATGGCTGCTGTATGCGGCGGTGGCCCGGGGCGTGGCCACCAACGATACCCTTCAGCTGGTGCAGATCATTCCCTTCCAGCAGATGTGGCTGCCTGTGGCGCTGACCTTCGGGGGAGCCGGCATCCTGATCGGCGTAGGCGGCAGCTTGTCCGCCATCCGCCGGTTCCTGCAGGTGTGATAAAGTAGGTGCCGTATGAGAAAGAATAACCTGCAAAAGAAAAAAAGAGGGACGGGTGTGCTGCGCTGCCTGGCGGCCTTTGTGCTGGCGCTGGCAGTGGTGACGGCAGACCTTTCTCCCGCTGCCGCTGTCACCTGGGCAGATGTCAACGACCTCAAGGACGAGGCCGGAGATCTGGCGGATCAACGCAAGGAGTTGGAGAGCCAGCTGGATGCCCTGGCCGACGACAAGAGCGAGGCCCTGAAGCGGAAGGATCTGCTGGATCAGCAGATCACCAACCTCTCCAGCCAGATCCGGAATGTGGAGGCGCAGATCTCCACCTATGAGACCCTGATCACCCAGACGGAGGCGGAGCTGGCGGAGGCCCAGGAAAAGGAAGAGGCTCAGTATGAGCTCTTTTGCAGCCGGGTCCGGGATATGGAGAAGCGTGGGACTGTCAGCTACTGGTCGGTTCTGTTCCGTGCCACCAGCTTTACAGACCTTCTGGGCCGGCTGGATATCATCAATGAGATCATGGATGCCGACCAGGCAGTCATTGATGAGCTGAAGGCCCTTCAGGAGGAAATCGAGACCAAGAAAACAGAGCTGGAGACCAGCAAAAAGGAATCCGAGGCCGCCAAGGCGGATCTGGTCACCAAGAAAAATGATCTGGATGTCCAGAGGACCAAGGCCAACCAGCTGGTCCAGGAGATCGAGTCCAACGAGAGCGAGTACCAGTCCACGCTGGACGCCATCGAGGCGGAGGAAGAGTCCATTCAGAAGAAGATCGTCCAACTGTCCCAGCAGCTGGCGGCACAGAACGGCAGCAGCTCCAGCGCGGCATTGGGCGGGTATATCTGGCCGGTATCCAGCCGCCGCATCACCTCCCCCTTCGGCAACCGGAATACGGGAATCGCCGGGGCTTCCACCAACCACAAGGGCGTGGATATCGGCGGCGTATACTACACATCCCAGGTCCATGCGGCCAAGGCCGGAACCGTGATCATCTCCACCTATTCCAGTTCTTACGGCAACTATGTGGTGGTTTCCCACGGCAGCGGCAATACCACCCTCTATGCCCATATGAGCAGCCGCAGCGTCAGTGTGGGCGACTATGTCAATCAGGGCGATGTTCTGGGCATTACCGGTTCCACCGGCATTTCCAGCGGCCCCCATCTGCATTTCGAGATTACCGAAAACGGCACCCGGGTGAACCCCCTCAATTATCTCACGGGGTACATCCAGGCCTGGTAACCTGTGTTTTCGGGCATAACGGACCCTCCCGCTCCATACCATGGAGCGGGAGGGCTTTTGTTATGATGGGATTGATTGTATGGCAGCAGCCGGGGGCCGGAAAACGGCTGCGGACGGTGACGGCACAGGAGACGGCCATTTTGCGGGTGCCGTTTTTGCAGGTGGAGGTTGTACGGGGCCCCCGGACCCGGCCGGGGACACTGGAGCGGCGGATGATCCGTGCGGCCCAAAAGCTGCGCCAGGCGGGCGTGAGATACACGGTGCTCCCGGCGGACTATCCCCCTTCTCAGTGGCCCCAGCGCCATGGTGTGGGAGTGGTGTCCACTCTCTCGCTGCGGCGGAGCCTGGCAGTGGAGCTGGTACGCCGGATTACGGCGGAGCGGGGACTGCCGCCGGGCAGTGTCCGGATCGCAGTCACCGCCGGACAGATGACCGGGGAGCTGGTGAAGACGGTGACGGAACTGACTCTTGGGTACCGGTATGTGATGCTGGATGTTCCCTACGGCGGGGAGGAGCTTTGCCGGAGGCTGCGGCGGGAGTACGGCGTGTCGCTGCTGCTCCAGCCATCCCGGGAGCAGCTGGAGGAAGCCCAGGTGTTGGTGTCTTTCGACCGGCGGACGGATCTCACCGGAAACAATGAGGCGGTAGTGGCCCTCTATGAAGGCGCGGAGAGCGCGTTCCCGCCTTTGACGGTGCCTCCGTCTGTGGAGACGCAGCTGCCTGCCGGGGCGGACCGGCTGCAGCTTCTGGCGGCTTTGCGGGGGGCAGGGGCCCTGGCGCCGGGGCAGATCAGCCTCAGCGTTCCCGCGCTTGACATTCTCAAATCCAGCAACTATAATACTACTCTATGATAATATAGAATAGGTATGTTCGGGGGTTGAGGACGCTTCCCCATACTATAAAGAGAACGAGAAAGGACTTGCCAAAATGGAAAAAGAATACAAAATGAGCGCGGCCCGCGCCCAGGAACTGCAGGAAGAACTCAACTACCTGAAGACCATCCGCTCCGATGAGGTGGCCGAGCAGATCAAAGTGGCCCGCGGCTTCGGCGACCTGAGCGAGAACAGCGAGTACGACGAGGCCAAAAACGAGCAGGGCAAGCTCTACTCCCGCATCGCCGAGCTGGAGGAGATCCTCCAGCACGTGGTGATCGTGGACGAGAGCAACGCCCCCACCAACGTGGTGACCATCGGCTGCAAGGTGACCGTGGTGGACAAGAACGGCAAGGCCATGCCCGCCTATAAGATCGTGGGCTCTCAGGAGGCCGATCCCATGCACGGCATCATCTCCGAGGAGTCTCCCTTCGGCAAGGCTCTGCTGGGCGCCAAGGAGGGAGACACCGTGACGGTGGAGGCTCCCCAGGGCGCCATCACCTATACGGTGCAGAAGATCGAGCGGTAAAGGAGAAGCATGATGTCTGAACAGAAGAACAACCAGCAGGCCCTGGGTGCCGAGCAGGATCTCTCCCAGCAGCGGATCGTCCGCCGGGAGAAGCTGGCGGCACTGCAGGCGGCAGGTGAGGATCCCTTCCAGGAGACCCGGTTTGACTGGGACACCACCTCCGCTCAGATCAAGGAGAACTTTGACGCCATGGAAGGCAAGGCTGTGAAGGTGGCCGGCCGTCTCATGAGCAAGCGCGGCATGGGCAAGGTCAGCTTCTGCGACCTCCAGGACCGGGACGGCCGGATCCAGCTCTACGCCCGTCAGGACGAGATGGACGAGGCGGTCTACAAGAAGTTTAAAAAGTTCGATATCGGTGATATCGTGGGTGTGGACGGCGAGGTTTTCCGCACCCAGCGGGGCGAGATGAGCGTCCGGGCCAAGAACATCACCCTGCTCTCCAAGTCCCTGCTGCCCCTGCCGGAGAAGTTCCACGGCCTGCAGGACCGGGAACTGCGGTACCGTCAGCGGTATGTGGACCTGATCGTCAATCCCGATGTCAAGCGCAACTTCGTCATTCGCTCCAAGTTCATCAAGCATGTCCGTGATTTCCTGGACGGCCGGGGCTTCATGGAAGTGGAGACGCCGGTGCTCAACACCATTTCTGGCGGCGCCACTGCCCGGCCTTTCATCACCCATCACAATACCCTGGATATCGATATGTATATGCGCATCGCCACGGAGCTGCCCCTGAAGCGGCTCATTGTGGGCGGACTGGACCGGGTGTATGAGATCGGCCGCATCTTCCGCAACGAGGGCATGGACCCCAAGCACAATCCGGAGTTCACCTCCGTGGAGCTGTACCAGGCCTACGCGGATTTCAACGATATGATGGACCTCTTCGAGGAGCTGCTCTCCTCCGCCGCTAAGAATATCCTGGGTTCCTACCAGGTGGAGTGGCAGGGCGAGCAGATCGACCTGACTCCCGGCTGGCCCCGGATGACTATGGCTGATGCCGTTAAGCAGTATGTGGGCATCGACTTCATGTCCATTGACGGCGATGAGGCCGCCTGGGCCGCCGCCAGAGCGGCCGGGGTGGAGCTGCCGGAGGGCAAGGACGCCACCTGGGGCAATGCCCTGTACGAGTGCTTCGATCAGAAGGTAGAGGAGAAGTTGGTACAGCCCACTTTCATCACCATGCACCCTGTGGACGTTTCTCCCCTGGCCAAGCGCAGCCCCAAGGATCCCCGGCTCACCGAGCGGTTCGAACTGTTCATCTGCCGCAGCGAGATGGGCAACGCCTTCTCCGAGCTCAATGACCCCATTGACCAGAAGCAGCGCTTCCAGAAGGAAGTAGAGGCCCGGGCCAAGGGCGACAGCGAGGCCGGTATGATGGATGACGACTATATCAACGCCCTGGAGTATGGCCTACCTCCCACGGGCGGTCTGGGCATCGGTATCGACCGGTGCGTCATGCTCCTGACCAATTCCGACACCATCCGGGAGGTCATTCTCTTCCCGACAATGAAGACCCTGGAACCAAAGCGGGCTGAAAACAAAGCCGAAAAAGCAGCGGTAAATGGTTCTGCAGAGGATGCAACCGTGTCCGCGCCAAGCGTACAGATTGATCTTTCCAAGGTGAAAATCGAGCCTTTGTTTGCAGATGATGTAGACTTTGAAACATTCAGCAAGTCTGATTTCAGAGTGGTTAAGATCGAAGCCTGTGAGGCAGTGCCGAAGTCCAAGAAGCTCCTGAAATTCACACTGAATGACGGAACAGACCGGAAACGCACCATTTTAAGCGGTATTCACGAGTATTACGAGCCGGAAGAGCTGGTTGGGAAGACCTGTGTGGCAATCACAAACCTGCCGCCGAGAAAGATGATGGGTATTGATTCCGAGGGTATGTTGATTTCCGCAGTGTACGAGTATGACGGACGGGAAGGCTTAAATCTTTTGATGCTGGATGACAGTATTCCGGCAGGAGCAAAGCTGTACTAAAGAGGTCATTTACTACAAAAAATCGCGTTACTACAACTTTTCTACAACTTTTGCGTGAGACCCTACGAAACCGGATGAAGCAATATGAAAGGCGGATCTGCTTATAAAATGCAGATTCGCCTTTCTTTTTACATCAGCTTCATGTTCACACTAATGTTTTTTGCCTTCTCCTGCATATTCTCTTGTGTGATATGGGTGTAGATGTCCATTGTAGTAGAGAAATCGGCATGCCCCATGACTTGCTGAATGAATTTAACATCGTTGGTGCTTTCGCAGAGCCGGGTACAGAAGGTGTGCCGCAAGTTGTGAACACTAAAATGAGGGAGCAGATCCGGTTCACGGTCTTCCAGTTCAGCCTGATCCATTTCCTCCATGTTGTAAGTTACGCTGATTCTCTCAATCGCCCGATTGATATTGTGGGCGCTCATGAATGAGCCGGTTCTGTTGCGGAAAACAAAACCGTGAACTCCTCCTAACACCAGTTGATCGTCTGGATACAATGCGTCGATGGTTTCAATTTGGAGGCGAAGCTGCTTGGCCACCTCTGGATAGAGGATAGGGATAATTCGTGTACCGCTCTCAGTTTTGGGAGTGGTAATGTGAAATCCGGCTTTTCCATCAATGACCCGGTAGATTAAGTTGTGGTTGACCGAGATTGTGTTTTCGCTCAAGTTAATATCGCTTTTGGTAATGCCGGTACATTCTGCTACACGCATTCCTGTTCCAAGGAGCACAGTCATGATGGGGAGCCAATGGCTGTATGTAGGGGACTTGGCAATAAAACGCAGGAAATTCTGCTGTTGCGTTTTGGTGAGTGCGATCCGCCGTTTAGGCTTTGGAGCGCTGCCATCCGTTTTGAGCTTGCGGTAAATGCCCTTGCTGGGATTTTTGCGGATGTAATCGTCGTCCACGGCCATTTCAAGCGTAGGGTGAACAATGGTGTTGATGCTCTCCAGTGAGTTGATAGCAAAGCCGTGTTTCAGCAGTTTGGTATAAAACGCGAGAATATCACTTCTGTGGATTTGTGGAAGAGGCATGTTAGCGAAAGGCTCTTCTTTCACATAGAAGTCCCACAGGTAAAGATAATTTGCTCTGGTAGAGGGCTTCAGTTTGATGTTGTTATTCATGTAGACCTTGAACATATCATTCAGGGTAAGCTTCATGGCTTCCTGAGTACGGATGCCATCATCCTTATCTTTGTTGATCTGCTTTTCTTTGACACGAAGACTTGCGAGATCGGAGTCGTAGAGATATTTCTTTTTAGTGCCTAATTTGTAGACATACATATAGCTGCCATCTGCCCGTTGTGTTTCTCCGGGCCGAAGATTTCGTCCTTTGTTGTCTTTTCTCACTTTTGCCATTACTGGTACCTCCTGATTATAAAAGTGTAGTGCGCCTTACAGGCATGGTTATTTAGCCGGAAATATCATAAAGATATTCTTTGATACGCTGGACACTCCATAGGACACGGGTGTTCATGGTAATGCGTGCATTGGCAAGATCCCCAATCTGTACTGCAGTGTGCCTTCCACAGCACAACAGTTTGCAAAGGGTATCGGTATCAACAGCCAAGCACTGCTCCGGCGGTAGGTCATTCGGTTTTCTTTTCTCCATAATCGTCCTCCTTTTTTCGATTACAATGATCCCTTACGATTTGTAGAAGAAGGTTTTCAACAAAAACAATGAAAACGGTCTTGAGGTCAGGAGGTATTGAAATAACAAAAGAACTCTAATGGGGCCATTTCCTACGCCAGAACGGTTCTGCCGTGTATTTCAGGCTGCTGCTGTGCAACACTTCGATTATGGGCGCGCTTCTGTGGTCATCGCACACTGTCCAGAATTCCTGTATAACTCCCCATAGAGGTTATGAACTTGTCAAGGTACTAAAAGAGCGTAGGGATCATCCGGTATTACCAAATGATCCGATACATCCTATAAATAGGCTGGGAAGAAAGAACTTCTGCAAAGAGGAAAGAAAATTTAAAGAAAATCCAAAAATCAATATATAGAATGTTTGAATTGACAAGCACTATATATTGTGTTAGAATTGCAATGTAATTGATTTTTGTGCGTTGCCCGTCAGGGTACACAGGCTTTAGGGCTTGTGTTGCGGAGTAATGACTGCATTGCACACGCTGTTAATTTTGTACTTGTGTCAGTAGTATCACTGCGCCTTTTCAGGCCGGTATATTGCTGGCTTTTTTATTTTACGGGATTTACCCACCATTGCGAGAATGACATCGGTTCATAGGCAACTATGGACGCCAGGCTTTATGCCGTCTGTCATTCTCGCTTTTTTATTGCCTGTAAGCCTGAAAGGGCTTTAAGGATAAATCAAAACTGAGAAAGGCAGGTCATGTACATGAATGTGAAGCAGAAAAGAAAGCAGAATGGTCGGCGGGTCAAGCCGGCACACTCCATGGACTGGAAGATGAAGAGACAGGCAGTATCTTCGCTCCGGCCCCAAAATGTTGCACCAATGGCGAGGGCAGTTATTTTGCCCCGAAGATCACGAAGGGGGATTTGATATGTCTGGCAGCAATAGTGCTGAACGAAAGCGGCATGAACCGCTGGTGCTGGTAGAAACGGCAGATCTTTCAGAAGAAGACTGGCTGGATTACCGGCGCCGTGGAATCGGCGGCAGCGATGTATCAGCAATCTTTGGCACTTCTCCATTCCGGACAGCCAGGGATCTGTACTACGACAAACTGAACATAGCGTCAGTGGAAGATGATGAGGGCAACTGGGTTGCCATGGAAGTGGGGCATTTGCTGGAGCCTCTGGTAGCAAAGATATTCGAGCGGAAAACCGGATATCGGGTCTACCAAATCAAAAAGATGTTCCAGCACCCACAGTATCCTTGGATGCTGGCTGATGTGGACTACTTTGTGGAACTGCCGGATGGCACCACAGCGATCCTTGAGATCAAGACCACAAACTATAATGCCAGAGATAACTGGTGGATGAATGGGAAGGAGACTGTTCCAGTCTACTATGAATCTCAGGGGCGTCATTATATGGCAGTAACGGATCTTGACCGATGTTTCTTTTGCTGCCTGTATGGTAACAACGAGGAGGAAGTTATTATCCGGGAGGTCAAGCGTGATTTCGAGTATGAGGCTGAGATGGTCTTTTTGGAGCAGTATTTCTGGGAAAACCATGTGCAGCGCCATGTGCCGCCGCCCTATACAGAAAGTGGGGCCTTGATTATTGAGAGCGCACGCAAACACTTTGGCCCGGCAGATAAAAATGCCCCGGCCGTTGCACTTGACCTGGATATGACTGCAAAACTTATGCAGTATTTGCGGCTTCTGGATGAAAAGAAAAATGCAGAGGTGTACTCCAAAGAAATCGACAAGGATATTCAGCGTCTGAAGGCGCTGTTGATTGCGGAAATGGGTACCAGCTGCACTGCAGTCTGTGAGCAGGAGGGAGTGAACTATACGGTTACCTATACCCCTGTTCGCAAGTCCGTCATCGACAAGGATAACCTGCTTCGGTTGAAACTGGAGCATCCGGATATTTACGAGCAGTTTGTTACAGTATCCGAATCCAGACGGTTCAGTGTTAGAGCCTCGATTATGGAGGCCGCTTAGTGAGGTGAAAAAGGATGAATTGTATTGGTACCTACGACGGGACGATTTTTTATAATCCTGCCAATAAGTTTTGTATCATCAGTGTAAAAACCGCAGACCAGAGTGTGCCAGCTGAGGCCAGGTCAAACAGGCGGTACAAAGACCATTTGATCCGCTTTACAGCTGTGGGGTATGAGATTCCACGGACAGATGCGGTAGAGTTGGAACTGGATGGTGAATGGGCAAAAGGCAAGTATGGTGTCCAGCTCCAGGTGGAGCAGTGGCGTGAAATTGTGCCCAGAACAAAAAACGGCGTAGAGGGCTACCTTGCCTCCGGGCTTATCAAAGGGATTGGTCCCAAAACTGCCGCAGACATTGTGGAGCGGTTCGGTGTGGACACATTGGATATTCTGGAACACCAGCCGGAGCGGCTGTTGGAGATCCGGGGCATTACGGAAAATAAATTGGAGGACATCAAAGCTTCTTATGCAGAAAACCGTATGCTCCAAGGAATTATGACCTTGCTGGCACCGTTTAAGATTACTCCCAAGACGGCATTGAAAATATATCAATATTTCGGCCCGACCAGCGTAGAGATTTTGGAAAAGAGCCCATTTGAGCTTTGCCAGATCTCCGGCTTTGGATTTCGGCGGGTAGATGCAATCGTACAAAAGAGCGGGGGCGATCTCCATGACCCTATGCGTATCAAAGGGGCTGTCTTTTGTGCGCTGGATGAGGGCAAGAGTAAACGAGGCCATCTGTACATCAGTTCTGAAGAACTGGAGAAATCAGCGCTGAAACTGCTCAATGAGAAGATACCTGTACCGGAGCTTCGCCTGCATCAGCAGGAAGTCAGGGATATGATGCAGGAAATGATCCTGAATGGAGCAATCGTTTCCGTGAAGGATAATATCTATCTTCCCAGAGTGTTTGCCCAAGAGGATGAAACGGCGCGCCGGATCGCCCAGCGTCTGGTCACCCAGATGCCAGTAGAGCATATTGCGCCGGTGCTGGAACAGGTCAAGGTTGAAATGGGACTGCGCCTGTCTGCACAGCAGGAGGCTGCGGTCTATGCTGCATTTAGGCATGGCTTGTCAGTGATTACGGGTTCTCCTGGTACTGGTAAAACAACAGTGCTGCGGACGATACTTGAGGTTTACCGGCGGCTGCACCCTGATGGCAAAATTGCTCTTATGGCGCCTACCGGTCGGGCAAGCCGCAGGATGTCGGAGAGTACCGGCTTTGAGGATGCCCGAACATTACACAGTGGTCTGGGACTGACCAGTGAAGAGGATGAGGGTAGCCGGAACAGAAAGTCAGAGCCACTGTCGGCCGATTTAATCATTGTGGATGAGTTTTCCATGGTGGATATGTGGCTTGCCGAGAAATTCTTTGAGCGCATGAAGGCAAATGCCAGAATCGTACTGGTAGGCGACCCAGATCAGCTTCCGAGCGTAGGAGCCGGAAATGTGTTTCGTGAGATCATCGAGACCCAAATCGTCCCGGTAACGGTGCTGGATCAGATTTTCCGTCAGTCGAAGGACAGTCTGATTGCCTATAACGCCAAATTTATCAACGAGGGCAATACCAAACTGTTTTATGGACCGGACTTTGTTTTCGTGTCTGGTGATAGTCAGGAAGACACCGCTGAAAAGATTACAGAACGGTATTGTTTGGAGATACAGGAGAGTGGCATTGAGAATGTGCAGATTCTTTCACCTTTCCGTTCAGAAGGCGCCGCATCGTCGGAACAGCTGAATGAAACCATTCGTGAATTGGTCAACCCATTCCGCTCTGCGGAGGAAGAAATCAAGTTTGGCCCCAGGATATTCCGGGTCAATGACCGCATCATGCAGACCAAGAACACAGAAAAGGTCTCTAATGGAGATCTGGGCTTCATCCGGTATATTAAGGACACTGACCAGGGTAAAAAAATCGGCATGGATTTTGGCGCTGGCAGAACACTGGAATACGGCGTAGATGATTTGAGCAATGTGGATCTGGCTTATGCTACTACGATCCACAAGGCTATGGGCTCTGAGTATGAGACCGTTATTATGCCGCTGCTCAAAGCGCACACCATCATGATGTACCGTAATCTGCTCTACACCGGAATCACGCGTGCCAAAAAGCGGGTGGTTCTGATTGGGCAGAAACAGGTATTGTTTATGGCAATCCATCGTAATGAGATCGGCAAGCGGAATACGCTGCTGGGTATGCGTATTCAGATGTATTTCAAAGCCTACGCAAAGAAAGCCGGTATCCCCATTCCGGCTGCGTTGGAAGAACAATTAAAGAACGCAAGTTAAAAAAGAGAGGTCAGATGCAGAAATAGCACTTGGCGTCTCCTATTTTTATGTCAGAAAGGAGTTTCCAACATGAACGAAAAAAGTAATCCGATGCCTATGATGTACAAAACAATTCCGGCAGTGGCAGAACTGAACAAGGTGCCGGGCTTTGACCCGCTCAAATTTCTGCGCCATAAGGTATCCAGAAAGACCAATGAGGAAATGCTGCAGTTGGAATTGCCTTATCAGAAACTGTGGTTCCGTCTGCGTCACCCACAGGGCCGCATGAAACTGACTACCCTGCGAATCACGGAACAGCTTGCGATTATGGAGGCCAGAGTCTATCTGGACCGCAGTGATGCAGAGCCCATCAGCAGTTACATCTCGCAGCATAGTGCAGAAGAAGGTACTGACTATGTACAGGCTGCCCAGGATGAGGCATTGAGTGCTGCGCTGTCGGATGCCGGTTTCGGTCTGCAGTTTGCCGATGTTGCTGTTGACAGTACGGGCAAGGTGTTTGGAAGCAGTATTCCGCTTTCCGGGACGGCTCCTATCCGGCAACCGATGCCAAATGCGGCGCAGAGGCCCGTAGAAGCCCCTGGAGCGGCGCTGCGGCAATCTGGTGGGGAAGTTCATGCCCGGCCGGAAAGAGCGCCTCAGAACGCCGTAGAGGGCCGTAATACGCCTGCTCGTCCGGCGCCTATTCAGAAACCTGCGGCAAAGCCGGTTCAGAATGAACAGTCCCCGGTTTCTCCGGTACAGCCAGTTGTCCAACAGATGGTTGCAGAAGAGAAGGAGAATATGGATACACTGCCTGCCGGCAAGGTAGAGGAGAATGCTCCCAATATGGAGCTGCCGGTACCGAGCCGCGAGGTTACATTGGATAGCAGTCCAAAACAGGATGATGTGTCTGAGCAGCCGACCGCCTCCGTATTCCAATCGGATGAACCGGAAGAACTGCCTGTGGCGCCTGTTGTCCAACAGGAAGCACCCGATCAGCCTATGGCGCCTTCTTATACGGAGAGCACTCCGGTAGAAGACATCTTGAAGGTAATGACCTTTGAAGAAGCGCAGAATGTGGTGGTGGATAGCGGTCTGAGCAAAGGAAAGACCATGGCAACAGTTGCCAAGGAGCGTCCGGTGAGTCTGAAATTCTACCTCACCCCCGGCAACAAGAGCACCAACAATATCGTTCGTGCTGCGGCGCAGATCATGCTCGATGGTATGGCCGCACAGAAAGCCGGATGATAAGCAGCCCCATCTATGGGGCCAAGAAGGGAGGGAGAACAGATGGACTCATATCCAGGAGATTTTCCGTTCGGTATTATGGATGTAGTGGAACTTCTACATCTACGAATCAGACGCCGACAGGCAAACAGTGTATATGTGGATTGCCCGTTTTGTGGTGACCGCCGCGGTAAGATGAATGTGAATTTCGTCAAAAATGTCTGGCGGTGCAATTATTGTGATGAGCATGGCGGTATGCTTGCGCTTTATGCGCGGCTAAACAATACGACTACATCCGATGCGTATTGGGAAATAGGAGAAGCCCTGTGCAACGATTTTCACAGGGAACGGCTGAACTCTGGATATGAGATGGCAGGAAACCAGCAGGCTGGCACTGGGTCCCCGGTTTCGGGGACTCAGACCGACCTTGCGGGATATGAGAGGAGGGGCGAACTAAAAACAGTGCAGCAAGCAGAACGGGCCAGCGGACAGGAAATTCATCAAACGCTTTCGCTGCTGCTCGCTATGCTGCCTCTTCAGCCTGCCCACCGCAACCATCTGCACTCCCCAAAACGGGGACTGTCGGATGAACAGATCGACCGGATTGGGTTCAAGAGTACTCCACCCCCATTCCTTTGCCGCTCCATTACCGAGCGGCTGATGAAACAGGGATGCAAGGTGGAGGGGGTGCCCGGCTTTTATCTGGATGACAGCGGGCGCTGGACCATGAACTTCTACCGAAAAAACGCAGGGATTTTGATTCCAGCTGTGGGATACGACGGTATGATACATGGCCTGCAGATACTTTTGGATAGTCCGCTCAAGCAAAAAGATGATCCACCGGATAAGTCAGGAGCCAAATACATCTGGTTTTCGTCCTCGTCCAAAAATATGGGTGTCACATCCGGGAGCCCGGTACATTTTATCGGCAATCCATCTGCTCGGGTGGTCTATGTCATTGAGGGACTGCTGAAAGCAGACATCTCGCACTGCCTGACAAACCGGACTTTTGCGGCGATTGCCGGCGCAAACAACACAAGCCAGTTGGATACGCTGTTTGCACTGCTGGCACAGAATGGCACTGAGGAGATCATTGAGGCTCATGATATGGATAAGTACAGTAACCAAATGACCTCCAACGGGGCATCTAAGATCTATCTGATGGCCCGGAAAAATGGAATGGCATGTCGTCAACTGACCTGGAATCCGAATTATAAAGGGTTTGATGATTGGCAGCTTGCCCTTCGGGAGAAAGAACAGAAGGAAAAGGAGGTGCAGAGAATGAATTTTAAGCAGCAATATCTGTGCGGTAAGTGTGACTTTACCTATATAGATGGCTGCGTCGAGCTTTGGCACACCAGAGCGGAGAAAGATTTGGACCTGACAGAGTATCTGGGGCTTACAAAGGAAGAGTATCAGATATTTCTTGCTCAGGGCAATCGGGCGCTGAAGGATATTCTGGACAGCCAGAGAGTTTTCCGGAGGTTTTGCATTTACCAGCTTTGCCTAAGTGAGACACAGACAGTACCATTCGCATTCAAGCGACTGGATGCGCTACATAAGGCTGGATATGAACAGCCGCCTGCCGCCGCCTATCAGACGGTATGGAGCGCAGAGGTCTGTTGCCCAAAGGGGCAGAATGACATGGAAGTGCTGGGGCGCCTGTTCCTGGACTTTAATGAGCATTTGCCGGAAGATTACAGAGGTCGCCCGTTGGCTCCATCTGATGTGGTGGAACTGGACTGCCAAGGCAAACGCACATACTTCTATGTGAATGACTGCCGGGATTTTGCGCCGGTACGCTTCTCCCCATTCTTGTGTAAAAGACTTCCGGAGCCTGCTCAAAAACAGGAATGAAGGGATAGGGGTCAGATGCGTATTGCAGAAAAGAAGAAAAGCCAGATTGGAGCACTGTATGAGCAGTGCTCCAATCTTCCGGCAGATGTCAGAAGTTGTCTGGAGAATGGCTACTTTACCGTAACGGTACCTCCACCCTGGAATATGAGCAATCAAAAGGCTGCGCAGGAGGTGCAGGACAAAATCAAGGAATGGTCAAGGCAGTATACTGGCGTGGTCTGCTACTGTTTTGACAACTTCAGCACACTTTTATATGTGCTGTGAGCAACACACAATGGCATGGAAAGGGTCATAACGGCCTGCTCCATGCCATTTTTTGCGAAAGGAGATTTTACAATGGGTGTTTTTTCAGAAATAGCAATGGAGCAGCAAAACAGTATGTTCGATTCGTCTGCAGCCTTTGAGGATGATGAAGCCTTTGAGCTGGAGGAGATGGAATCTTTGCCTGTGCCGCCTGTAGGTACAGACACTGTCCCAGTATCGGCGGCTTCGGTTTCTGCCGGTGAGACTGCTTCGGCTGATGCAGAGGAAGAACCTGTGGATGAAGTAGCGTCTGATGGGGAAGAGAAGTCTGCTGAGGAGGGGAATTCGGCACAACCGCCCGCCGCAGAAGATGAAGAAAAAAAGCGTGCGGAGCATGAGGCGGCTGAAGCCCAGCGCAAAGCGGAATTTGACGCCAAACAGCAGGCGAAGAAAGCCGCGGAGCAGGAGCAGATCGCCCGTCTGGAAGCGATGAGTGATGAAGAAGTAATCGCGGCCTCTACCCAGAGGGTGAGTACCGATGTAGAAAAACTGACACGGCGAAATATGAAGGAATGTGTGTCCGAGCATATCCAGATGCTCTGTATGGAAGATACGGCGTTTGCCCGTCTGACGATGCATCCGAAAAAGAACATGATCCGCTGTTTCCAGTACATCAACCGAAAGGCATGGGATTATGTGCAGGATGAACTAAAAGCAAGCGGAACCCACCCTGGTCCCGGACAGCAGACATATGGCTGCGATGTGCCGGATGATATGTGCTATCAGTGGGCAGAAGATTATTTCCGTGACCCTGATGCCAAGGAAGACCATGAGGATGAGGAGAAGTTTGTTCCCAAGCCGTATGCTGGGAAGTCCTCTGCAAAGAGCAAACCCAAGAAGGCGGCAGAGAAGAAAAAGACGGAACCCAAGGCGGCACCCAAGCAGGAGGAAAAAAAGCCTTCTCAGGATGGGCAGATGTCGCTGCTGGATTTTGGGATGGCAAAGGCAGGCTGAGCCGGCAAAGGAGGAAAAATGAAGAATGATTGCTTATAAGGGTTTTCGCCCCGGGCTGATATGCCGTGGCTATCAGTTTGTGATGGGGCTCAATACGACTGAAAAAGCAAATTGCAGGGAAAATGGATTTCACTGCGCGGAAGACCCGCTGGACTGCCTTAGTTATTATTCCAGCCTGGAGCATTCGGAATATTATATTGTCAACGCCGGCGGCGACATCGATGAAGATGAGCATGACTCCAAAATCGCCTGTACGGAGCTGACTGTGATTAAGCGGCTCACCAAAGAGGAGCTGTTTTTACATGGTTTGGCCTACATGGCAGATCATCCGCGCAGGGTGTGGAGCTCCCATGTGGCAGCCAACCGGGCAATGGCGAACTGCGGTTATGCGGTGGTACGGGGGAAAGACCCCGTTGCCACCGGCAGACTGGGAGACATCCTTGCTTTTGCGAAGGAAGC
>CDZF01019551.1_pt1 | contig 17448 bp, 31 predicted proteins | sample 557591 | NCBI WGS metagenome assembly CDZF01 (sample SAMEA3182093, study PRJEB8094) | gut metagenome | biome: human; feature: gut; material: Stool; isolation source: human stools | place: Canada | collected 2012-02-04
GTCTCCCTGTCCGACTCCATTGATACGGACAAAGAGGGCAACGCCCTGCAGCTGATGGACGTGGTAGGGGTGGACGACACCATGCTGGAAGATCTCCACGACCGGGACAGCGCTCTGCGTCTGCGGCAGCTGGTACGGGAAAGCCTTACCGCCCGGGAGGCGGAGATCATCCGCCTGCGGTACGGCCTGGGCGGCACGGTGCCCCTGACCCAGCGGGAGATCGCCTCCAGTTTCGGCATCTCCCGGTCCTATGTATCCCGCATTGAAAAGCGTGCTCTGGAGAAGCTGCGGGCCGGGTTGGAGGAAAATCCGGCTCATGCTGCCGCCAAACATTCTCCATTCCCACTGTCTTCCAGAGAAAACCGCTGAAATGTCCGGATTTTTCTCAGAAAATGACGTCAGCCCCTTGACTTCCCTGCTGGATATGATATGATGGCCAAAGAAGCAAACAAAATTTTTGCTAATCAAAAAATTTTTGTATAATGGGGGCACATTATGAGAGATCCGATCAAGTGGACTGACAATCACATGCCCGCCAGCGAGGACCGCCAGCTGGGTATCATGTCCCTGAGCAACGTGGCCAAGGCCCGTTTCTTCCACAGCAGTTTTCCCCAGTACTCCATCACTCCCCTGGCCCGTCTGGACGGCATGGCCAAGTACCTGGGTCTGGCCGGATTGTATGTGAAGGATGAGTCCTTCCGTTTCGGCCTCAACGCCTTCAAGGTGCTGGGCGGCTCTTTTGCCATGGCCCGCTACATCGCCCAGCAGATGGATCGGGACGTCTCCCAGATGACCTATGACTATCTCACCAGCGCCGAGTTCCAGAAGGAGTTCGGCCACGCCACCTTCTTCACCGCCACCGACGGCAACCACGGCCGTGGTGTTGCCTGGGCCGCCCACAAGCTGGGACAGAAGGCCGTGGTACATATGCCCAAGGGCAGCAGCAAGGCCCGCTACGACAACATTGCCAAGGAAGGCGCCCAGGTGACCATCGAGGACGTCAACTACGACGAGTGCGTCCGCATGGCCGCCGCAGAGGCCGCCCAGACCAAGCACGGCGTGGTGGTACAGGACACCGCCTGGGAGGGCTATGAGGAGATCCCCTCCTGGATCATGCAGGGATACGGTACCATGGCCAACGAGGCTGCCGAGCAGCTGCGCCAGATGGGGGTCAACCGTCCCACCCACGTTTTTGTGCAGGCGGGCGTGGGCTCTCTGGCCGGTGCCGTGATCGGCTACTTTACCAACCTCTTCCCCAACGATCCCCCCAAGTTCATCGTCATGGAGGCCCGGGCCGCAGACTGCCTGTATCAGGGCGCTCTGGCCGGTGACGGCAATCCCCGGATTGTGGAGGGCGATCTGAAAACCATCATGGCGGGCCTTGCCTGCGGTGAGCCCAATATCCTCTCCTGGGATATCCTGCGCAACCATGTCTCCGCCTTCGTCTCCTGCCCCGATTGGGTTAGTGCCCGGGGCATGCGGATGCTGGGCGTGCCCGTCAAGGGCGATCCCACCGTGATCTCCGGCGAGTCCGGTGCCGTGGGCATGGGTCTGATTGCTGCCCTGATGGAGACGGACGAATACAAGGATCTGCGGGAATATCTGGGACTGGATCGCTTCAGCCAGGTGCTGCTGTTCTCCACCGAGGGCAATACCGATCCCATGAAGTTCCGCAAAGTGCTCTGGGACGGCGAATATCCCACTGTCTGATGTTCAGCGGATCTGTCACAAAATGTAAAATACAATACAAAGAGGACTGCGGAGCTTCCGCAGTCCTCTTTGTATTCAAAATTTGACGGTTTTCATACCGGTAGCTCTCAATAACGGCGCACCACGGCGCTGACCCGACCCAAGATGGTTGCATAGGTGCCGTCAATGGGCTGATAGGCCTCATTCTCCGGCAAAAGCCACACATGTCCGTTCTGGATGGAAAGCCGCTTCACAGTGGCCTCATCTTCCAGCAGTGCCACCACGATCTCGCCGGGATGGGCGGTGGACTGCCGGTGCACCACCACCAGATCGCCGGGGAGGATGCCCGCACCCAGCATGGACTCGCCCCGAACCCGCAGGGCGAAATACTCCCCCTGGCGGCCGCCGGTCTCAAAGGTCAAGTATTCTTCGATGCACTCCTGGGCCAAAATGGGACTGCCGGCAGCCACATTGCCTACCACCGGCACCCGGTCCTCCGGCTCCGGAGGCTCTGTCAGGGCGATGGCCCGGCCTTTGCCGGCCCCCTTCTCAATGACGCCCACTTCCTCCAGGTGCTTGAGGTGGAAATGAACCGTGGAGGGGGATTTGAGGCCTACGGCCTCTCCAATCTCCCGTACCGATGGGGAGTATCCCCGGGTGCGGATATACTGGACGATAAAGTCGTAGATCTTTTGCTGCATCTTGGAAAGCTCCGGCATGGGCAATCCTCCTCTCAGCCCGGTGTGGCGGTTTTCCCCGCCCTTGGCTTCTTTTGATTGATTGTACCACACTATGGAGCAGGATGCAACGTTTGTTCCATTTTTTGTTTCCCGTTTTTTGCGGAAATCCTGTTCTTTTTTTGAAATTACCCTTGAAATAGAGAACAAACTATGGTAGTATGAATATCTGTGAAACGACGTTTATGCCTGAGCGCATGACTGAATCTTTGGAGGTTATCTGATGGACGCTTTGGTTCTTGTAATTACGATTCTGCAGCTGCTGTGCGGCCTGGCCATCATTCTGGTGGTGCTGTTCCAGTCCGGTAAGAGTGCCGGCCTTTCCGGTGCCATCGGCGGCGTGGCGGATTCTTTCCTGGCCAAGAACAAGGCCAAGACCTGGGACGCCAAGCTGGCCCGCGCTACCAAGTGGATCGGCGCCGTGTTCCTGATCCTGACCATGATTCTCCTGATCCTGCAGGGCCGCACTGCTTGATTGCTCCATAAAAAACACCCGGCTGCAGCCGGGTGTTTTTTTATCCCGCGATCTCCCGGTACATCACACCAGGCTGCGGCGTGATGCCGTTGAGGGCCAGCAGCTCCTCCACTGTTACAAAATAATATCCCTCCGCCTGGAGGGTATCCACGATCTCCAAAGCGGCATCCACGGAATCGGAGAAAAAATCGTGCAGCAGCACGATGTCGTTGGGGCCCGCCTCTTTCAGCACAGCCTGTACCACCGCCTCCGGAGAGAGTTTTGCCCAGTCCTCCGGATCCACCGTCCAGTGTACCAGCGGGACCTCCAGGGCGGCCCGCTCTGCCTCGCTGATGAGTCCGTACGGAGGGCGCACCCAGTAGGTACCCGATCCCAGAAGCTCCTGCAGCAGCGCATCCGTGCGCCGGAGCTCCTCCAGGTCGGCTGTAAGGCTTCCTGACAGCGTCACATGGTTCCAGGTGTGATTTCCCACCTGATGGCCCTCCGCCTTCATACGCAGCACCAGATCCTCATTTCCGGGGATCTGGCGTCCAATCAGAAAGAACGTGGCACTGGCTCCCCGCTCCCGCAGGCCGTCCAGCAGGCGCTGTGTGGTATCCCGGCGGGGCCCGTCGTCGAAGGTCAGGGCGATATAATGTGTCTCCTGTGTCAGATGTGCGCTGCCGCTGGCCGCAATGGCACCAAACGCGTCAAAGCCCCCGCAGGCCAGCGGCAGCAGCAGCAACGCCAATGCCAGTATCCGTTTTCCCATGCACTTCCGGTCCTTTTATATGATAAGGCTAGTTTGCATCGCTGCCGCCGGATTATGTCCCTGCCGCAAACAAAAAGATCCCGGTTGTTCACAAACCGGGATCTTTTTGTAGATGTACATGATGCTATCAAAGGAATGCAAGCAAAAGGCCTCCGAAAAAATTCCACAAAATAATGGCCAGCACGATCCCGCCCACGATCTTGGCTGGATTCACTTCTTTTTTGGGTTTGTTCCACAGCCGTCCCGCTTCCATCACGATCTGGGGATTTGCCTGGCGCTGTGGGCGGGGCGCTGCCTTTCCTTTGATATACTCCAGCCCCAGACGGCGGCGCTGGCTGTCCTCGGCGTGGAGCTCCCGATGAAGAAAGGAACCCGCGTGATTCGCCTCATTGAGCCCGTCCTTGCGGACAGCCATACCCTTTTTGATCCCGCTCCCATCCGGGCGGTTAAAAGAACCGCATTTGGGGCAAAAAGGATCATCCTGCCAGTCATAGGTCCTGCCGCACTCATAACAACGTACCTTGCCCATGGAAACTCCCCCCTTTATTTGGATTCTATCACAGTCACCGCCCGTTGAAAAGAGAAAACAAAAAAGCCCTTTGTCACAGGACCTAGGTTCCCATGACAAAGGGCTTTTCTTGTTCGGGTGGATTACACCAACTCGATCATAGCCGTCTCGGCGGCGTCGCCGCGGCGGACGCCGGTGCGCACGATGCGGGTGTAGCCGCCGTTGCGCTCAGCGTACTTGGGAGCGATCTCCTTGAAGAGCTTCTTGCACACATCCTCGCGGGTGATGAAGCTCATGGCCTGCCGGTAAGCAGCCAGATCGTTCTTCTTGCCGAGAGTAATCATCTTCTCAGCCAGGGGCTTGATCTCCTTGGCACGGGTGACGGTGGTCTCCATCTTGCCGTGATCCAGGAAATCCGTGACCTGCTGACGCAGCATCGCCATGCGCTGGTCAGTGGTCTTGCCAAGCTTGCGGGTTCCGGGCATTTCGGTTTTCCTCCTTGTAAGGATTTTGGTCAGCCGGGGGAAGCTCCCGCCGGCAATTCATCAGTTGTTTTCTTCGTCCGCCAGGTGAAGGCCCATCATCGCCAGCTTGTTGATGACTTCCTCCAGGGACTTGCGGCCCAGGTTGCGAACCTTCATCATCTCGTCCTCGGTCTTGGAGATCAAGTCCTCGACGGTATTGATGTTGGCGCGCTTGAGGCAGTTGAAGCTGCGCACGCTCAGATCCAGCTCCTCAATGGTCAGCTCCAGCACCTTATCCCGCTGGGCCTCCGCTTTCTCCACCACGGTGGGCTTGCTGCCCACGTTCTCAGAGAGATCGGTAAAGAGCGTGAAGTGGTCGCACAGGATCTTGGCGCCCAGGGACACAGCGTCCCGGGCGGAGATGGTGCCGTCGGTCCAAACCTCCAGCGTCAGCTTGTCAAAGTCACTGGAAGCGCCCACGCGGGTGGGTTCCACCGTGTAGTTGACCTTGTAGACGGGAGTGTAGATGGAGTCCACAGCAATGGTGCCGATCACATTCTGCTGGGGCTTGTTACGATCCGCGGGCACATAGCCGCGGCCGTGGGACAAAGTGATCTCCATGTTGAGGGTAGCCCCATTGTCCAGAGTGGCAATGTGCATATCGGGATTCAGAACCTCGACCTCACCGTCGGACTTGATATCGCCGGCTGTGACTTCGCAGGGGCCCACCGCCTCGATATAGACCGTCTTCACGCTCTCGCTGTGCAGCTTCGTCAGGAGGCCCTTGATATTCAGGACGATCTCCGTGACATCTTCTTTCACACCGGGAATCGTGGCAAACTCATGCTGGACACCGGCGATCTTGATGGTGGTCGGCGCGGTGCCGGGCAGAGAAGAAAGCATAATACGGCGGAGCGCATTGCCCAGGGTCGTACCGTAGCCGCGCTCCAGCGGTTCCACCACGTACTTGCCGTAGGTGACGTCGCCAGGCGTCTCGACACATTCGATCTGGGGCTTTTCAATTTCGATCATGCAGTTACCCTCCTTCATCTTCTCATTGCGGCAATGCAGAGCATGCCGCCGGCAGTTCGTATCATCCTCGAGGGTATCCTCCGATTACTTGGAGTACAACTCGACGATGAGGTGTTCCTCGATGGGAAGATCAATATCCTCGCGGGCGGGTTCTGCGACGACCTTGGCCACATTGTTCTGATCCATTTCCAGCCACTTGGGGACCACGCGGGAAGCGTTGGCCTCCAGGGAGCCCTTGAACTTGTCCAGGCTGCGAGAGCCTTCCTTCAGTTCGATGACATCGCCGGTCTTCACCAGGTAAGAGGGGATGTTGACCTTCTTGCCGTTGACGGTGAAGTGGCCGTGGAGCACCAGCTGACGGGCCTCCGCACGGCTCATGGCAAAGCCCAGACGGTACACCACGTTGTCCAGACGGGTCTCCAGGATGGACAGCAGGTTCTCACCGGTCATGCCGGCCTTCTTGTTGGCCATCTCGAAGTAGTCACGGAACTGGCTCTCCAGCACGCCGTAATAGCGCTTGGCCTTCTGCTTCTCACGCAGCTGCAGGCCGTACTCAGAGAGCTTCTTGTTTCTCGCATTGCCGTGCATGCCGGGAACGTAACCACGACGCTCGAGGGAGCACTTGTCCGTATAGCAGCGGTCGCCCTTCAGGAAGAGCTTCTGGCCCTCTCTGCGGCAAAGGCGGCAGACTGCACCGGTATATCTTGCCATATTGCTTGTTACCTCCTCTTTCGATTACACGCGACGACGCTTGGGGGGACGGCAGCCATTGTGGGGGATGGGAGTGACGTCCTTGATCATGGTCACTTCCAGGCCCACGGCCTGCAGTGCGCGGATTGCAGCCTCACGGCCCTGGCCGGGGCCCTTGACGAAGACCTCAACGGTCTTCAGGCCGTGCTCCATAGCGGCGCGGGCGGCAGTCTCAGCCGCGGTCTGAGCGGCGAAGGGAGTGGACTTCTTGCTGCCACGGAAACCCAGTCCGCCGGAGGAAGCCCAGGAGATCGCGTTGCCCTGGCTGTCGGTGACGGTCACCATGGTGTTGTTGAAGGAAGAACGGATATGGACCTGGCCACGCTCGATGTTCTTCTTTTCACGCCGGCGGCGAATAACTTTCTTGCCGGATGCTTTTGCAGTTGCCATTGTTACGCTCCCTCCTTACTTCTTCTTGTTGGCAATGGTCTTCTTGGGACCCTTGCGAGTTCTTGCGTTGGTCTTGCTGCGCTGGCCGCGCACGGGCAGGCCCTTGCGGTGCCGGATGCCGCGGTAGCAGCCGATCTCAGTCAGACGCTTGATGTCCAGAGCGGTCTGGCGGCGCAGGTCGCCCTCAACGGTATAGGCGTCGATGGCATCACGCAGCTGCTGCTCCTCGGCGTCGGTGAGATCCTTGACGCGGGTGTCGGGGTTGATGCCTGTCTGCGCCAGGATGTCCTTGGCGCTCTTTCTGCCAATGCCGTAGATATAAGTGAGGCCGATCTCGATACGCTTATCCTTCGGCAGGTCAATACCGGCAATACGTGCCATACTCTTAAAGCACCTCCAATTAAATGTTAGCCCTGTCTCTGCTTATGCTTGGGGTTCTCGCAAATGACCATGATACGGCCTTTGCGGCGAATGACCTTGCACTTTTCGCACATGGGCTTCACGGACGGTCTTACCTTCATAGTTGATAACCCTTCCTTTCAGCGGTTTGTGTCTTTCGGTTACTGGGCGCCAGCTTACTTGCTGCGCCAGGTGATCCGGCCGCGGGTCAGATCATACGGGGACATCTCCACCGTTACCTTGTCGCCGGGCAGAATCCTGATGAAATTCATTCTGAGTTTTCCGGAAATATGTGCCAAAATCGTGTGTCCATTTCCAATGTCCACCTGGAACGTCGTGTTCGGCAGGGCTTCCACCACTACGCCTTCCACTTCAATCATGTCGGATTTTGCCAAACGTTATCCCTCCTGGTCCGGATGAACCTCCCCGCGGTAGGCCGCGAGGGTCCTGCGAAGCTCACTGTTGGTGATTCTCTCTTCGCCTTTAATTTTTTCAGAAAGGCGGCTCTCGTCTTCCGCCACAAACAACACGTGTCTGCGTTTTTTGCGCTTGGGCGACTCCACTTTCCTGCTCTTTCCGTCCGCCAGCAGGAGGTACTCCCCCTCCACCGCCAAAACGACGAAGAGTTTTCCCTTGTCCCGGCCGGCGTCGGATCTGACAATATTTGATTTCGCGATGTCCATACCTGTCCTCTCAGATGACGGGAACCGTCAGAATCTCCGGTTCTCCGTCTGTGACCAGAACGGTATTTTCATAGTGGGCCGCCCACTTTCCATCCAGCGTCTTGACGGTCCAGCCGTCACTCATCTGGCGGATGGCTGCCGAGCCCGCGTTTACCATGGGCTCGATAGCCAGGGTCATGCCCCGCAGCAGCCGCGGCCCTCTTCCGGGATGTCCGTAATTGGGGATCTCCGGTGCCTCGTGCATCTGGGCGCCGACGCCGTGGCCGACGTATTCCCGAACAACGGAGTAACCGTGACTTTCCACATACTGCTGAATGGCTGCGGAAATGTCCAGCAGCCGATGTCCCTCCCGGGCGAACCGGATCCCCTCGAAAAAGCTCTGTCTGGTCACATCGATCAGATCCTGAGCCTCGGGGCTGATCTTCCCGCAGGGGAAGGTGGCTGCGCAGTCTCCGTGGAACCCTCCAATGTACGCACCCACATCAATGCTGACGATATCGCCCTCCTGCAGCACCCGTTTGCCGGGGATGCCGTGGATGATCTCGTCGTTGACGCTGATGCAGGCGCTGGCCGGATAGCCATTGTAGTGCAGGAAGGAGGGGACTGCGCCCTGTTTGCGGATAAAATGCTCCACCGCACGGTCGATCTCCTGGGTTGTTACGCCGGGCTTTACCAATTCCCCTGCATAAGCACGGGCAGCCGCGGTAATTTTTCCGGCACGGCGCATCAGTTCGATCTCATGGGAAGATTTCAAAGTAATCATACTTTATCTCCCCAACGCGCGGAGGATTGCCTGGGAAGTCTCAGCCAGCGTGGGCTGATTCTCCACAGACCGCAGGAGACCTCTCTCCGCATAGAATCCCTTGAGAGGTTCGGTCTCCTTATGATAGACCTCAAGCCGTGCCAGCACGGTCTCGGGTTCATCATCGTGACGCTGGATCAGCTTGCCGCCGCACTTATCGCACACACCGGGGGTCTTGGGGGGCACCGCCACCAGATGATAGGTGGCGCCGCAGTGCTCGCATACCCGACGGCCCGCCATGCGCTCCACGATGGTCTCGTCGGAGATCTCGATGGAAATGACGTGGTCAAACTGGATACCAGCCTTCTCCAGGGCTTCCGCCTGGGCGATGGTGCGGGGCACTCCGTCCAGAATGAAGCCGTTCCGGCAATCGTCCTGGGCAAGCCGCTCCGTAATGATGCCGATGATGACCTCATCCGGAACCAGCTGGCCCGCGTCCATAAAGGACTTGGCTTTCAATCCTGTGGGCGTGCCATCCTTGATGGCCGCCCGCAGGATATTACCGGTGGAAATGGTAGGAATGTTCAGCTCTTTGCAAAGAACCTCAGCCTGAGTTCCCTTGCCGGCGCCAGGGGCGCCCAACAGAATCAGTTTCATTTTTGAAACGCCTTCTCTCTTACTCCAAGAAGCCCTTGTACTGACGCATCAGCATCTGGGATTCCAGTGCCTTGACCGTTTCCAGAGCGACGCCCACCACAATGATCACGGAGGTGCCGCCGATTCCCAGAGAAGCACTGCTCATCACCTTGCCCACGATCAGGGGGCAGATGGCCACGATGCCCAGATAGATGGCACCGAAGAGCGTGATCTTGTTGAGAACCTTACGAATGAAATCCACCGTGGGCTTGCCGGGCCGGAAGCCGGGGATGAAGCCGCCCTGCTTCTTGAGGTTGTTGGCGATCTCCACGGGGTTGAACTGAATGCTGGAGTAGAAATAGCTGAAACCGATGATCATGATGAAGTACACCACCATATAGATGATGGACTTCGTATCAATGGCATCATAGATGGTGCGGGAAATGGTGCCCTGCTCGGGAACACCGATGAAGCTCCACACCGTGATGGGCAGGGACGCAATGCTCTGGGCGAAGATGATAGGCAGAACGCCGGACATATTCACCTTCATGGGCAGATGCGTGGACTGGCCGCCGTACATCTTCCGGCCCACCTGACGCTTGGCATACTGCACGGGGATCCGGCGCTCAGCGTCATTGATGAACACGATGAACACGATGAGGGCCAGGATGCCCACCACCAGCAGCGCCACCCACAGCCAGTTGATGGCCGCCTGGCTGCCGTAGGCAATCAGAGAGGACACCATGGTGGGGACGCGGGACAGGATGCCGGCAAACAGGATGATGGAGATACCGTTGCCAACACCGAACTCGGTGACCTGCTCGCCCATCCACATAACGAAGGAGGAGCCGGCGATGAAGCTGACGATGATCACCAGCGCATGCCAGATGGTGGGATCAGACACAGCCAGCAGGTTGTAGCGGACCATCATCATATAGTAGCCGAAGCCCTGCAGGATGGCGATGGCCACCGTGGTATAGCGGGTGATGGACTGGATCTTCTTGCGGCCTTCCTCGCCGCCGTCCTTGGCCAGCCGCTCCAGGGCGGGGATGGCCACGGTCAGCAGCTGGATGATGATGGAGCTGTTGATATAGGGCTGGATGCTCAGGGCGAATACCGTCGCCTGGGCGAATGCGCCGCCGGACATGACGTTGTACAGGCCCAGGATGGTGGTACCCATGGCGTCCAGCTGCTGTTCCAGCGCGCTGACGTTGACATAGGGCACCGTGATGGCATTGCCGATCCGGAAGATCAGCAGAATGAGGAGTGTAAAGATGATCTTCTTCCGCAGCTCGGGGATACCCCACGCCTTGCGAATCGTTTGGATCACGTTACATCACCTCGGCCTTTCCGCCAGCTGCCTCGATGGCCTCCTTGGCAGACGCGGAGAAGGCAGAAGCCTGGACAGTGACTTTCTTGGTAACCTTGCCGTTGCCCAGCACCTTGTAACCATACTCACACTTGGAGAGGATGCCCTTGGCCAGCAGCGCCTCGGCAGTGACGGTCTCGCCGTCCTCGAAAGCGTTCAGGGCATTGAGGTTGATGACCTCCAGGGGCTTGGCGAAAATGTTGTTGAAACCGCGCTTGGGGATGCGGCGGGCCAGAGGCATCTGGCCGCCCTCAAATCCGATACGGACCTTGCCGCCGGAACGGGCCTTCTGGCCCTTGTGGCCGCGGCCGCCGGTCTTGCCGTTACCGGAACCAGCGCCCCGGCCCTTGCGGTATGCCTGCCGGACAGAGCCCTCGGCGGGAGACAGTTCGCTTAACTTCATGATACCGTGCCTCCTTACTTCACTTCAGTAACCTGCAGCAGATAGCCGATCTTGGCGATCTTGCCGCGGGTCTGGTCGTTGTCGGGCTGCACGGTGACGTCACCGATCTTGCGCAGGCCCAGGGAATTAGCGGTGGCAACCTGCTTCTCCAGGCGGCCGTTCAGGCTCTTGACGAGCTTAATATTTAAGTTTGCCATGTTCAGCGCCTCCTTAACCCACGATCTCTTCGACGCTCTTGCCGCGGATGCGGGCAACCTCTTCGGGGCCACGCATGTTCTTGAGGCCCTGGAAGGCGGCGGCGACAACGTTGTTGGGGTTGTTGGAACGCAGGCACTTGGTACGGATGTCCTTGATGCCCGCGGCCTCGACGACGGCACGCACGGCGCCGCCGGCGATCACGCCGGTACCGGGAGCAGCGGGCTTCATCAGCACGCGGCCGGCACCAGCCTCACCGATGGTCTCATGGGGAACGGTGCTGCCGGAGAGAGTCACGGTAATCATGTTCTTCTTAGCAGCCTCGATGCCCTTGCGGATGGCCTCGGGAACTTCGGCGGCCTTACCCAGGCCATAGCCGACCTTGCCCTTGCCGTCACCGACGACCACCAGGGCGGAGAATTTCATCACGCGGCCGCCCTTGACGGTCTTGGAAACACGGTTCAGGGACACGACCTTCTCGATATACTCGCTCTGTTCTCTTTCAAATCTAGGCATTTTAGTGGTTCCTCCCTCCGATTAAAACTTCAGGCCGCCCTCGCGGGCACCCTCGGCCAGAGCCTGGACACGGCCGTGGTACAGATAACCGCCACGGTCGAAGACCACGGTCTCGATGCCCTTGGCCTTGCAGCGCTCGGCCACCAGCTTGCCAACTGCGGTCGCAGCGGCCACGTTGCCGCCGTAACCCTCGATGGCCTTATCCAGGGAGGAAGCGGAAGCCAGGGTCACGCCGTTGACATCATCGATGACCTGGGCGTAGATGTTGGCTTCGCTGCGGAACACATTCAGACGCGGCATCTCAGGGGTGCCGGAGATCTTGGCGCGCACTCTCTTGTGGCGCTTCAGACGCTGGGCGTTGGTATTGGGTCTCTTAATCATTTCGGCACACCTCCTTACTTCTTGGCGCCGGTCTTACCGACCTTGCGGCGGATCACTTCATTGGCGTACTTGATGCCCTTGCCCTTATAAGGCTCGGGAGGACGCTTTTCGCGGACCTCAGCGGCAAACTGGCCCACAGCCTGCTTGTCGCAGCCGCTGATCACGATTTTATTGGGAGCGGGAACATCAATGGTGATGCCCTCGATCTCAGAAACGATCACCTGATGAGAGAAGCCCAGGTTCATGACCAGGTTCTTGCCCTCCTTGGCCACACGGTAACCAACACCGTTGACCTCCAGCTCCTTGCTGAAGCCGTCAGTGACGCCCACAACCATGTTGTGCAGCAGGGTGCGGGTGAGGCCGTGCAGGCTGCGGTGCAGCTTGTCGTCGGAAGGACGATCCACGGTGATCGTGTTGCCTTCCTGCTTAATGATCATCTCAGGGCGCAGAGCGCGGGTCAGCTGGCCCTTGGGTCCCTTCACGGTAACCACATTACCCTCGGCGACGGAAACCGTCACGCCGGCGGGAACGGTAATGGGCATTCTGCCAATTCTAGACATTGTTCAAATACCCTCCTTACCAGACAAATGCCAGGACTTCGCCGCCGACATGCAGCTCGCGGGCCTTCTTGTCGGTCATGACGCCCTTGGACGTAGAGATGATGGCGATACCCAGGCCACGCAGCACGCGGGGCAGCTCATCGGCGCCCACATAGACGCGCAGGCCGGGCTTGGACACGCGGCGCAGTCCGGAGATAACCTTCTCCTTGCCCGCGTTGTACTTCAGAGTGATGTGGATGACACCCTGGGTGCCGTCGTCCACGATCTGGAAGTTCTTGATATAGCCCTCGTCCAGCAGGATCTGAGCAATGCTCTTCTTCATGTTGGAGGCGGGGACATCCACAGTTTCGTGCTTGGCACTGTTGGCGTTGCGGATACGGGTCAACATATCGGCAACAGGATCGGTGATATGCATGGTAAAATCCTCCTATTTTAGAGTTACGGTTCAAAAGAACCGTTCCGGCAGCGAGGTATCATGGCCAATGGAGCAGTCCGCTCGCGCGTGGTGCCCAATTGGTCATGACCTTTCGCCATCCGTTATATCACCAGGGCCCCATATCAAAAGCCCTCGGTTACAGAAAGTTGCTTGGTGCGGGGCGTTCCTTAGAAGGAAGCCTTCCGGACACCGGGGATCTCGCCCTTGTAGGCCAGCTCACGGAAGCAGATACGGCACACGCCGTAGTCACGCAGATAGGCGTGGGGACGGCCGCAGAGCTTGCAGCGGTTGTACTTCCGGCTGGAGAACTTGGCGGGAGCCTGCTGCTTGAGAATCATAGATTTCTTAGCCATTTGCCTCTTCCTCCTTAGCGGGCGAAGGGAGCGCCGACCTGCTCCAGCAGGACGCGGGCCTCTTCATCGGTTTTCGCGGTGGTGCAGATGACCACATCCATGCCGCGGATCTTGTCGATCTTGTCGTACTCGATCTCGGGGAAGATCAGCTGCTCCTTCAGGCCCAGGGCATAGTTGCCGCGGCCGTCAAAGGAGTTGGGGTTGATGCCCTGGAAATCACGCACGCGGGGCAGGGCCACATTGAACAGGCGGTCCAGGAACTCCCACATCTTCTCGCCGCGGAGGGTGACCTTCGCGCCGATGGGCATATCCTCACGCAGCTTGAAGTTTGCGATGGACTTGCGGGCCCGGGTGATGACGGGCTTCTGGCCGGTGATCTGGCTCAGGTCGCTGACCACGTTCTCCAGAACCTTGGAGTTCTCACGAGCCTCGCCGCAGCCCACGTTCACGACCACCTTGTCGATCTTGGGGATCTGCATGACGCTCTTGTAGCCGAACTGCTTCATCAGAGCGGGAGCGATCTCGGCGTTGTACTTTTCCTTCAGTCTTGCCATGTTCGTCTACGCTCCTTTCTTACAGCTCAGCGCCGCAGTGCTTGCACACGCGGACTTTCTTGTCGCCGGTGATGTTGTGGGCAATGCGGGTGCCCTTGCCGCACTTGGGGCAGACAACCTGCACCTTGCAGGAAGCAATGGCAGCCTCACGCTTCATGATGCCGCCCTCCTCGCCCTGACGGCGGGGCTTGACGTGGCAGGTCACCATGTTGATGCCCTCCACGACCACCTTGCTGGAGCCGGGAACGGTGCCCAGCACCTTGCCCTGCTTACCCTTGTCCTTGCCGGACAGGACGACAACGGTATCGCCCTTCTTAATGTTCATAGCCATTTCGTTGCCCTCCTCAAATCACTTCGGGGGCGAGGGACAGGATCTTCATGTAATCCTTGTCACGCAGCTCGCGAGCCACAGGCCCAAAGATACGGGTGCCTCTGGGGTTCTTGTCGTCCTTGATGAGGACGGCGGCGTTGTCATCGAAGCGGACATAGGTGCCGTCGGCACGACGGACGCCCTTGGCGCTGCGGACGATGACGGCCTTGACAACCTCGCCCTTCTTCACGGTGCCGCCGGGAGTGGACTTGCGGACGGAAGCCACGATCACATCGCCGATGTTGCCGAACTTCCGCTTGGAGCCGCCCAGAACGCGGATGCACTTGATTTCCTTGGCGCCGGTATTATCGGCAACTTTCAGATAACTTTCCTGCTGAATCATATCACGGCACCTCCTTACTTCGCTTTTTCAATGATCTCGACCACGCGCCAGCGCTTGTCCTTGGACAGGGGGCGGGTCTCCATCACCTTGACCTTATCGCCGATGCCGCAGGCGTTCTGCTCATCATGAGCCTTCAGCTTATAAGTGCGGCCGACGATCTTCTTGTACAGAGGATGGGCAACGCGGTCCTCAATGGCGACGACCACGGTCTTGTCCATCTTGTCGGAAACGACCTTACCGACCCGGGTCTTACGGGAGGAAGTTCTCATCTCTTCGCTCATTTACGTTTCCCTCCTTCTTACTGCTTGTCGGAAGCCTGGAGCTCCCGCAACACGGTCTTGACTCGGGCAATATCATGCTTGGTCTCCCGGATCTTCAGGGGATTATCCAGCTGATTGGTAGCGTGCTGCATACGCAGATAGAAAAGATCCTTCTTCAGGCCCACCAGCTTCTCATTGAGCTGCTCGGGGCTCATCTTACGAATTTCACTTGCCTTCATCTTACTCACCTGCTTCCTCGGTGCGGGCGACGATCTTCGTCTTGATGGGCAGCTTGTGGCTGGCCAGACGGAGCGCCTCGCGGGCTACTTCTTCGGATACGCCGGCGATCTCGAACATAACACGGCCGGGCTTGACAACGGCGACCCAGAACTCGGGGGAACCCTTACCGGAACCCATACGGGTCTCAGCGGGCTTCTTGGTAACGGGCTTGTCAGGGAAGATCTTGATCCACACCTGGCCGCCACGCTTGGTGTAACGGGTCATGGCGATACGGGCTGCCTCGATCTGATTGCTGGTGATCCAGGCGGGCTCGGTAGCCACCAGACCAAACTCACCATAGGACACCGTGTTGCCGCGGGTGGCCTTACCGGTCATGCGGCCGCGGTGCACACGGCGATACTTGACTCTCTTCGGCAGAAGCATTACTGGGCTCCTCCTTCCTTAGCGGGTGCCGCGGGGGCTGCGCCCGGACGGCTGTTGTTGTTGCGATTGAAACCGCCCTGGGGACGGCCCTGACCGCCGCGGTTGAAACCGCCCTGACGGTCACGGTTGAAGCCGCCCTGGCCACCGCGGTTGAAGCCGCCGCGACGGTCGCCATCCCGGCGGGGACGACGCTCACGACGCTCCTGATAGGGCTTGGAGGTGTCCATGGTGCGGGGAGTGGTGCGCAGGGTCTGGGAGAGGACCTCACCCTTGTAGATCCACACCTTCACGCCGATGCGGCCGAAGGTAGTGGCAGCCTCCGCGAAGCCGTACTCGATGTCGGCGCGGATGGTCTGCAGGGGGATGGTGCCCTCGTGATAGTGCTCAACACCGGCGATCTCGCGGCCGCCGAGACGACCGGAGCAGCAGGTCTTGATGCCCTTGGCGCCGGCGCGCATGGCACGGGCCATAGCGTTCTTCATGGCGCGGCGGTGGGAGATACGCTTCTCCAGCTGCTGGGCGATGTTCTCAGCCACCAGCTGAGCGTTCATGTCGGGGTTCTTGACCTCGACGATGTTCAGGCGGACCTTCTTGCCGATGAGCTTCTCAACAGCAAGACGATACTGCTCGATCTGCTCGCCGCCCTTGCCGATGACCACACCGGGACGGGCGCAGTGCAGGAAAATGGTGACCATGTCGTTGCTGCGCTCGATCTCGATCTTGGGAACGCCGGCGCCGTACAGGGTCTTCTTCAGGTACTTGCGGATCTTCTGATCCTCGACGATCAGATCGCCGACCTTCTCTTCACTGGCATACCAACGGGAATCCCAGTCTTTGATGACGCCCACGCGCAGGCCGTGGGGATTAACTTTCTGTCCCATAAACTGTTCTCCTCCCTCTTATGCCTTTTCCGCCACAGCAATGGTGACGTGAGAAGTGCGCTTATTGATACGATAGGCACGGCCCTGAGCCCGGGGCATCATCCGCTTGAGGATGGGGCCGGGAGTGGCGTAAACCTGGGTCACCACCAGCTTGGCGGGATCCATGCCGAAGTTGTTCTCGGCATTGGCCATGGCGCTCTTGAGGAGCTTCATCAGGGGCTCGGAGGCGGACTTGGGAGTCTGCATCAGGATCGCCATGGCGGTGCCGGCGTCCTTTCCACGGATCAGGTCGCAGACGATCTGGACCTTACGGGGAGCGATGCGGACATAGCGCAGATAGGCTTTGGCTTCTTTCTTTTCCATGTTCAGCATCCTCCTTTCTTACTTCGTGTGACCACGGAAGGTCCGGGTGGGAGCGAACTCACCCAGCTTGTGGCCGACCATATCCTCCTGGATATAGACGGGCACGTGCTTGCGGCCGTCGTGGACAGCGATGGTGTGACCGACGAAGGCGGGGAAGATGGTGGAGCTGCGGCTCCAGGTCTTCAGAACCTTCTTTTCGTTCTTGGCGTTCATTTCCTCGACCCGCTTGAGAAGCTCAGGGGCAACATACGGGCCTTTTTTAATGGATCTGCTCATATTGACTTGCCTCCTTACTTCTCGTTGCGACGCTTGACGATGAACTTATTGGTGGGATTCTTGCCCTTGCGGGTCTTGTAACCCATGGCGGGCTTGCCCCAAGGAGTCACAGGGCCGGGACGGCCGACAGGAGCACGGCCCTCGCCGCCGCCGTGGGGGTGGTCATTGGGGTTCATGACAGAGCCGCGGACGGTGGGACGCCAACCCATGTGGCGCTTCCGGCCGGCCTTGCCGATGTTGATGTTCTCGTGCTCGATGTTGCCCACCTG
>CDZF01041265.1_pt1 | contig 17170 bp, 6 predicted proteins | sample 557591 | NCBI WGS metagenome assembly CDZF01 (sample SAMEA3182093, study PRJEB8094) | gut metagenome | biome: human; feature: gut; material: Stool; isolation source: human stools | place: Canada | collected 2012-02-04
GGTTATGCCCTTCTTGAAGTGGGGATTTCCCTTGCACAGAGACTTCACTACGACCTTGCCGTCTTCCGGCCATCCCAACGGGGTGACATAGAGATGCTTCTGGGTCTGGTTGAAACGGATGTCACGGCTGTCCAGGTTATTGTACATGCCTTCGTTGAATCCCTGGGCGTTGATTTTGATGTCTTTCTCCGCCACAGGGCCTTCGCCGAACTTCACCCATGGACGAGTGCCAATGATGCTCTCCTTGTTCACCGTCATCCATGCTTCGATACCGTCAAGAATGGCAGCTTCCTTCTCATCATAGGTACCATCGGCACGCAAGGGGATGCTCAACAGGAGGTTTCCGTTTTTGCTGACAATGTCCACGAGTTGTTTAATCACCTTATCGGCACTCTTGTATCCGTTACGTTCATAAAGGCTGGTATCATAGTGCCAACCGCCGATGCAGTTACAGGTCTGCCACGCTTCATCGATGATTTCGTTGGGGGCGCCGCGCTCCACATCCCAGGTAAGTGCCTTACGCTGGTTGTCATCAAGTATCTTGCCGAACATGACGGCACGCGGGTTCTTGTTGTAGAAATGCGAGGCTATCTTCAGTCCGCAGTCGCTGATTTTGTAGAAAGGCACTACGGTGACGTCAAAATAAATAAGGTCCGGATTGTAACGGTTGATGGCATCGAGCGTGCGGTCGTAGAAGTTCGTCACGTATTCTTTGGAAGGAGGACACGCACCATTCTCCCATGCCCATTGCGCATGCACACGACCGTTGTCCCATGACTTCTGGCTCATCGGATGTTTTTGGGCATACAACTCCTGCGGGTCATAACCTTCCCACCACTTTCCTTTACCGTCTTCTTTGGTCAGGTTGCCGTCATAATAAACCCCGGCCTTGGGACCATTGAGGTCGTAACGCTGTGCCGGCTCATACCACAGCCAGGCATGGTCGGCATGGAAACTGATGCCGAGGGGCAATCCGTGCTTCTTGGCGGCCTTTGCCCATCCGTCAAGAATGTCACGCTTCGGCCCTATGTTTACAGAGTTCCACTTCTGGTATTTGGAATCCCAAAGGTCGAAGTTGTCATGATGGTTACCCAACACGAAGAAGTACTGCGCTCCGAGACGCTTGTATCTCTCCACCAGTTTGTCGGGGTCCCATTTCTCTGCCTTGAAAAGCGGAAGAATATCCTTGAAGCCGAACTCCGAGGGATGACCGTAATGTTCCACATGGTATTTGTAAGGATACGAGCCTTCCATATACATACTACGCGCCATCCAGTCGCCGGTGCCTTCTACACACTGCGGTCCCCAGTGAGCCCAGATACCGAACTTGGCATCGCGGAACCATTCGGGAGTCTTGTGCTTTTCGAGCGATTCCCACTGCGGCTGATATTGTCCTTCAGCCATTTTTTCTTTCTCATCGGTTACAGGAACTCTGTAATCCTGCGACCATGCCGCTGTCATAAACGCAACGAGCATGGCAGTTGTAACGACATTTCTTTTCATAAAGCACATAAACTTCTTCTTATATGATTATATCAGTTATTACCTACCATTACTTTTATGGAGTTGACCATATATAATCCGGGTGCCAATGACAGATTAAAACTGCCAGGCTGGCAGAAGCCAGTATAAACACACCGTCCGTCAACTGTATAGACCGACACCTGTTGGGGCTGCAGCACACGGATACTCAATGAGTTCCCGTTCGCATAGGCTTGCAACGTCGTTGTTTCTTTCCTGCTTTCCCCTATTATAGTGGGGTCTTCCACCACAAAGGTCTGTTCCGGAGCAAATTCCGAGCCACAATAACCTGCATCCACGGTCTGCACGCTCCATGCATAAGTACCGGCTGGCAGCCCTTGCAACACCCATCCAAGGTTCATCCAAGCATTACCCATACCACTTACACGGCGTTCGCCAGTTAGAGCATCCGCATCCGGAGAGACGATGTACAAACCGGTTTCAAGGTCTCTAATATAGAAGCTATACGACAACGATTTTGCAGATGTTTCCGCATCAGCACCTACACTCCACGTCAGTTCCACCTTATCTCCATCCACATTGGCGGAAAGTTCATTGGGAGGCAAAGGACGGGTATTGGTACTTTCAACAAGATTCTTGCAAAGAACCGCGATACGGCGTTCCGTATTAAAGCCGTTATATCCTCCGTTGCAATTGCCACTAATCAGAATGTCGTTCTTTCCGGTATTCGAGAAATCCGCCAGTTCAATGGAAGACTCACTCACGCCGGGCAGGTCAACATCAGCAAGAGTAAAATTGCCCTGGCCATCGTTCAGGTAAATGTCGGTTTGCGATACGCTGTTGCTTTGGGAAGTGTCCTTTCCCGTCAATATCAAGTCAGAATACCCGTCATTGTTCCAGTCGCAGAAACCAATCGGGTGTGTCACATTCTCAAACGAATATCCGTTAAAGTCCTGGTGTTTGACAAACTTGCCATCGCCATCGTTCAGATAAAGGGTCACAGAATTCTGACCACCTATCACAATATCAAGACAGCCGTCGGAGTTCACATCAGCATACGCCATGGCACCACGCGTGCCCTTCTCCACAAAACCTACATTGGTCTCTGTGAAGTTTCCTTTCCCGTCATTATACCAGACCTTGGTATACATTCCGTTCTTCGAATTTGAAAGGACACAAAGATCCACACTCCGGTCGTTATTGAAATCCGCATACACCACATTCGGATCCGAGAAGCCGCCCGGTAATTTTAGTTTCGATACAGGCTGTGCAAAGGTACGGTCCTGCTGCTGGATATAGAAACTGTTGGCCGCATCATTGCCAATAAAGAAATAGTCTGCCAGACCGTCATTATTGATATCGGCAATACCACATGCAGGCGAGGTCTGGCCGGCATCGGTCATCACAGATTCCAACAAGTGTCCCTTGCCGTCGTTCATCAGCACAGCATTATAGCCGTTCCAGAAGTCCCAGCCAGCCTGAACCAGATCCATGTATCCGTCACCGTTCAAGTCTCCTGCCGCCAGGTTGTTCATATAGAGTTCCTTCAAGCCCTGTGTGGCAACAAACCCGTAATCACCTGTGTTTATGCGTACGCCACCTTGCAACACCTGGAAACTCTCACCGCCACCGTATACAATATCCAGTCTGTTATCATTATTCAAATCCACAGCCAATGCCGTACCCAGCTTGAATCCTTCGTTTTGAGCCACAAAATCAATTCTTTCAGAAGTATTCCGCTCACCAATGGAATCCAATGGAGCATAATCGTAGGCTTTTACCTTTTCACGGATGTAAGTGAAACCATCCTCCAGACCGGCTGCCAATTTAATGCTTTCATCCACATCAGGACTATTTATCCCCCAGACATTGTGCGAACCGTTCTGATTCTTGCTTATTTCCCCACGTGAACACCAGTTGTCTTTCACCACAAAATAGTCAGTACCCTCATCAGTATACAAGTCAAATTGCGAATGACGCATGTCCCACATTACCGGGTCAAACAAGGGATGCCCAACACCCTCTATACAATTCTCCGTAATGGAAGAATTGGGCTGTGCAGAAAGCGTGTAGATGGCCCCCGCATCACGCATCTGAGTGGCAAAACCGTTAATATAATTTGCAGTAATATGGTTGTCGTGCATACAATTAATCTCCTTGTTCCATCCCCATCCCATACTGATGGCAGAATAAGGAAGGTCGTGAAGCTCATTATGAGTAATATCCACATTGGCAGCGAATCCTACGCAAATGCCATGGCATCCCCAATCCTCGTTAGCTGTATTGACGATATAATTGTTGCTAATCAATACACTGTCGCATACTACCCGTTTATCATCGGGATTATATGCCTGATGCGCCTCAATATTCTCATCGCCAAAGAAACCGGCTTGGACGGCAGTACCACCGATATCGTTAAAGGCACATCCTTCCACTTTTACTTGTTTGGTTCCACTCACAAAGTCCACAGCTGTGGAGGCCATGTGCTGGAACAGACAGTCTTCAAAATGTATGCGCCGAGCGTTTTTAACGCTGACACCGGCCGACGGACGTCCGACATAAGCCACATTGCCCGCAGGAACAGAGGGGTCGGAATAAGCATCAAAAAGATACTGTCCGCTTTGCAGCGATACCTGGCCTGCCCAGGAAGGACGCATCCATGTGGTATGCTCGAAAGTAATGCCACGGAAGATGACATTCGAAACGGGTTGTTCCAAATCTCCTTCAATACAAACCAAAGTCTCATGTACGGGAGCAATAGCTTCTATGGTATTGACACTCTCACCCGACCGCGGCCAGTAATAAACCTTTCCTGTTTCAGTATCGTTAAACCATTCTTGGGGACGATTCAGAAGTTCCAGTGCATTGGAAAAATAGTAGCAATGATTGGAGAAGCTGTTCTCATCCGCACGAAGAATCGGCCAAGGACGCTTGAACTCAATTTCGCTTTCAATATCCTTAAAGGTTAAGGTTGTACGATAATCGGAATGCTCAGCCCGTTCCACTCGCATGTGGTTCATCGTCCAGTCTTGCACAATGGTCAATTCAAGATGTTCCGGAACTTCGTCGAACTCTTCCGGACGCGGTACATCAAGTGTCTTTGCCTTCTTATCTACAGAAATGAGGCGTGGCATAGAAAGGTCATCAAAAGTACTTGCCCTTTTCATCTTCACACCATTTACATAAAGTTGGCGGAAATCCAAGTTTTCTCCATAAGACATCGGAGTTGCAGCCGCCCATACATGCTGTTGCGCCACCTCCGGCAACCCTTCCACATTTCCGGCGGGACTCCATCCTGCCACCTCAATACCACCGCTCAATATGGGCGTTTCGCCTTCAGCCGCCTCTATAATAGTGGGTGAATAAGGCTTTCCGGCGTCCTCACTTCCCAGCGTAATGGTTTCATTTATACGGTAAATTCCGCCTTTCAACACAATATGTACTTCTCCGACAGGCGCTGTTGCCTTCTGCCTCATCATTCTTACACGATCTATCGCAGCCTGCAATGTCAACAAAGGCTCTTGTTCCGTTCCCTGTGCCATGTCATTTCCTGAAGGAGAAACCCAAACATAACTTGCCGGAGGAACAACGATGTTCTTGTATTTCAATGTAAGTTCATTCTCGCCTTCTTTCAATATGACCCGGTCCACCGACCTGCTTCGATCCAGTTCATAGTATGCCCCGTCTATCATAAAAGACTCATATTCGACAGCATCGGCAATAAACTCATGACCAACCATAAGGTATCGGGAAGGGTCCATCGAAGTCCATTCTCCTTGTATAAGGACATCATTTTTTATGGTTTTTCCTTCAGAATCTTGAATGTGTATCCTTACCGTAGGTTCTTCTTCTATCTCGTATACTTCATAATTGTCAATATAGGCTGTGCCTTCTGCGGAAGTACCGACAAAATACACACTCCCTCCTGCAGAAGATGTCTTCAATGTAAAATCCGCTTTCTGCCAGGCATCGCTTTTACCTTCGACATAGAAATCTATATCTCCGTTGCCCAACCCGTGCCCGAACCATCCGAACTGTGCCATGACACCTTGAGTGGAGTAAGTCTGGGCGATAAAACGATAAACAGTATTGGGCTTCAATCCATTCAGTTCCAACGTACCCCTGAAAGGCGCACCAACAGCAATACTCGCATGACCACTATAGACATAGCGCAAGTCATCATTGACGGCTTTCGTTCCCCAGCCGCCAAACCCTCCAAGAGTTGTGCAGAAAGGATCGCTAACTATATTATCTCGTTCCGGATAAGTGGAGATAAAGGTATCATCAGATGGCACCGACCTGTAATTCAACACATAGGTCTTAATAGTCTCCCCGTCTTCTGCAGAAACCACAATCTCCGACCGCCCTTCTCCAGACTCCAAATCCACGATGCCATCACCGGTTATCTGCTGTTTGTCTTCCTGTCTTTCACATACGGGCTGTACGGACGAAGCTCCCGCCAACCATACTTCATACTCCATGATTTCCGGTGAAAAATCCGGATACATCTGGCTACCAGAAACGGAAATGGATGCCAAATCGGCATTCCTGCTTAATCCTGTGAATTGTTTGAACCGGATTTGCATAAGGTTCTCACCTTCTTCAACAAGTATGCGGTCTGTATTGGAGTCTGTATCGTAGGTGTATTTAAGACCATCTTTCATAAAGTCCTGCTTGTCTTTCTCTGCCACATACTCATGTCCTATCATCAAATATTTGGAAACATCCTGCCCCCACTCTCCGACAACAACACGGTCTTCTTTCAACGAATTGCCGTTTTCATCAAGATACTGTATGCGTATCGTAGGCTCTTCTACAATGTAAACTTCATAATTGTCTATATAGACATTGCCGGAACCGGTAGCCCCCGTATAATATATTCCCGTGCTATTGCTACCACTGGTTTTATAAGTAATATCCAGAATATCCCATTCATCATTCTTTGCGGATGTCCACAAATCGATGTCCTCACCTCCATAACCGTGGGAATATGCGTTGAAAACAGCAGATATTCCGGTCGGTACATAGACACAGGCGCGCAACCTATATACCGTATTAGGCAACAAGCTGTTCACCTCAAGAGTACCACCCCACGGAGAAGCTACGGCGATGCTCTTATCCCCGCAGTACACATATTGGGGATTTGTATTCACTGATTTGGCCCCCCATCCACCGAACCCCGACAGTTCATCACACTCTGGATGGGATATGACATTCTCTCTGTCCGGATAAAGCGGAACGAAACAGGAGGCCTCATCCTCCGAAAGCCCCGTCACATAATTAACAAATGAGAATACAGGCACTGCCGTTACTGACAGCAATAGCATTATTTTCATCTTTATTGTTTTCATCATCTTTCGTATTTAATGGTTAACAGATTATAGAAATGGAAATTATATAGCGTTTCATCCGAGTCCCCACCGGATAGTATTCTTAATACTATTCCGGCGGAAACTCGGTTGTAAAAAGATGCAAGACATTCATTTAAGGAACCGCCATATACTTTTTATTCCCCTTGATGTACACGCCTTTCTGCGGCACATCGCGCAGGCGGCGCCCGCTCAGGTCGTATAAGTTGTCATCCTGTGATACAGGTGTACCCAATGTTTCACTGACGGCATCCGCGGAACCTTTTCCCAAATAGTAAAGGCGGATATTATCGAACTTCAGATTGCTACCTTGATAATCGGCAAGACGAACACCCACCGTGACATCTTCCTGCTCCGTAAGTTCAAAGTCTAACGACATGTCAGCCTTTCCTCCATTGTTCATACTTGTTTTGTGGTCATTGGCAAAAAGCCATGCACCATCACTCTCGCACAGAGCATATACGACAAGGCGGTATTTGCCGGCCGGCAACGCCTTGATGGCCTGCGACACGCTACGGTCGCTGAGATTTCCGCTACCCTGCCAGTTGTTCATATACAACTTTCCGTTACAACCGGGAAGGTAACCTTTTTCTATTTCCCCTTCTCCCTCTACAGTCCAACCTATAGGCTTGCACACCTCATCGTAGCGTTCAAAGCTGGGATTGTTGATGAGATAAGTGATGGACAAAGGTGCATCGGCAGTAACCTTGTCCAGTTTCTCGTACTGCCTCATCCATACACTCCGTTCGATGGTGTAGATGTCGAAACGGGCAGCATCCTCCTCCGACTTGCCGGCGGAAAATTCCTCACCGTCTTCCAAAACGCCACTGTCCCATGGACCGATATATGCTCCCGACGTAACATTCTTCAGCATCCATCCGTTTTCGGCCGAGTATTCCGGCATAAGATAAGCCAGTTTGCGGTTACCGTCATTGTCTCCTTTCTTTCCGCCGAAGTCACTGTATGTCTGCCACACCACTCTGCTCCAGCCTTCCGTACGGAACTGACGGCTCTGCTCTACCATGCTGCTGAATATCCAGTTCGTAGCGTTTTGTCCGACAGTTACATTGCCATCGTTGTCAAATGCCTCCACCATCCAGACCGCACTCTGGTCCTTGCTGGCATCCACATTTTCCGCATACGACATCACGTACACGTTGCCCCAGTTCTTACCATTGTCGGCATGCGACCTTGCCGCAATCGGCAGGTCTTTCGCACGCTCGACAAGGGCGAAATACTTTTGCGAGAAATCCATATCCTCCGGTATCACTTCCAACTTCTTCCATCCTTTTTCCGTAAGTTTCTCCGCCGTGGGACGTTGGTCCTCTCCCGTTATACTATAGAAAGCCACCTTAACAGCCCTGAATTCCTGCTGGTTGCTGCCGTTGTTCAGATTCGCCTGCCATCCTATATAATATTCCCCTTCTTCCTCAATCTGTACATACAAGCCGTAAAGGTCTTCGCCCTCTTTAGCTGTATTGACCTGATAACAGGCCATACTCTTACCCGGAAGTTCCTCCGTTGAGCCAAGTTCTTTCGATACGAACATATAAGCCATATCATTGCATCCGTAAAGAGAATTGTATGCGGCACCGAAGTAATACGTTCCGGGCTGCAGAGTTACCTTGCGGTAGATACGGGCATTGGTCAGGTCGCCCTGATTGCTTCCCTTATCATCCCATATACCTAAAGAGATACCCCGCCTGTTTCCATAATTGTCCAATCCGTTGCGTACACCATCATTGCCCTTGTCTATGCTATAGTTTTCCGAAATCCAATGAGTGAGTTTACCGTAACGTCCACCGAGCATGCCGGAGAAATCTTCCCCTTCCACAAGCACCTCGCTTGTCAGATTCTCATCAACAGCCCCTTTGAACAATCCTCCTTCATTAGCTCCGTTCTTTTCGAGGTCCTGATACAACGTGCGCAACTTGCCAAGTACCTCAGTCGCAGCCGCACCATCGTTCCCGTCAACCGCTTTTGCCTCCGCAACAGCATCGGCAAGAGCCTGCACCTTGGCAGTGCTGTAATGTCCCGTATTAATCTCACTACTTGACTGTTCAAGTGTCTTGCAAATGTTTTCCAAATCAGCTATAACCGCCGAAAGGAGTTGAAAATCACTCGGAACTTCCTCCTTGAAGAGTATACGGAACACCGGAGCAATCTCATTGGGATGAACGGCCGGAACATCCACGGTCAACCCGTAGGTTCCCTGTTTGAATGCCACTTCACCATGACCGAGGAGTTCTACTTTCGCCACTTCACCACGATAACTCCCTGCAAGCGGAGAGAATGCCTTCATCATATATTCACCTGTAGCCGGCCATGCCATGATGGTGGCATAAATGTCATTGCCTTTGGTCACATAACGCACATCGGCACTGGTGTAGTTCTGTCCTTCGTTAAACCCTTGGTCTTTCATCCCGTTGGTGGCTTCCGCCAAAGGCCCTTCACCAAAACATTCCTTCCAATAGCGCGTTCCGTAAATACTCTCCCCATTGATTTTCATCCATGCTTCGATACCGTTGAGTACGGCAAGCTCCCTCGAATCGTATTCACCATCCGCATTCAGCGGAATAGAGAGCAACAGGTTACCGTTCTTGCTCACCACATCAACCAGCATACGTACAACGGTTGCCGCACTCTTGTAACCACCGATGCTCTTCTTGTAGTGCCAGTCGCCGATACAGGTACATGTCTGCCAGTACTTTTCCTGCGGACGGTCGGGAATGCCGCGTTCCACATCCCACATCATCGCCTCTTTCTGTGCATCCGGAAGAATCTTTCCGGTCACCACCACTTCTGCCTTTCCCTCATGCTGGTTGGCCGAATGGTTATAATAGTGGGCCAGGAAGTCCTGCCCCCACTGGTTGTCGCATCCCCAGAACGGAAGCACGGTGTCATCGAAATAAATCATGTCGGGATTATAATCGTTGACCACCTGCCGGCATCTGTTCTGCAGTTTGACCCTGTACGCCTCGTCCGGAATGCTGGCACCGTTTCCCCATTCCCACTGACTGTGAATGGTTCCGCTGTTCTCCCATCCCGAAGAATGGGCATGGCGCTGTGCATACAACTCCTGAGGGTCGTATCCTTCCCACCATTTTCCTATACCGTCCTCTTTCGTCAGATTACCGTCATATCGCTGCGAGGGTTCAAGCCAAGTCCAGGCGTGCGAGGCATGAATGCTCACACCAAACTTCAGTCCGTTGTCGCGTACAGCCTTCGACCACTCGCCGACAAGGTCACGCTTGGGCCCTATGTTGACGGAGTTCCATTCCTGATACGGACTGTTCCAAAGGTCAAAGTTATCGTGATGATTACCCAATGCCATGAAATACTTGCATCCTACGTCCGCATATTTCTTCACAATGGCATCCGGATTCCACTTCGCCGCCACCCAGTCGCGGCAGAACTCTTTCAGTCCGTACTCCGCAGGATTGTAATGCACGCCCCGATGCTCGTCATACGGATTGCTGCTATAGTACATGAACCGGGCATACCAGTCACCGCTTTCCGCCTGGCATTGCGGCCCCCAATGTGCCCACAGGCCGAATTTGGCATCTTTGAACCACTCAGGGCACTCCCATTCACTCAGGCTGTTCCAATCTGCACTGAAATGTCCTTCTTCAAGCGGCACATTACTCAACTGTGCACTGGCAACCGTTGCCATGCACCACGCCGCAGCAGCAAGTTTAATCGTCTTTTTCATCTTTATATTAGGTTTATATGTAGATTCCTTCGGACAATGCAAATGTATTGCGTTTATAATTATCACGGTAATAAAATATCGACATCATATAGTACTATATTGATATTTCCTCCTTGTATATCAGTTTTATACCATATAAAATCAACATTTTCCTATTTGTACAGCAAGATTATCACATTTCGGGAACAAGGTATCGTTTTTTTTCATACATTTGCCCCATCTATGAACATCGACTCGTTTCATCCACTGACCCTCAATGTAGGAAAAGCCATACACAACTCTGATTGGAACTGGGCAAACATCTGCAGCCCTTTTGCACGAATATACTACATTGTCGAAGGTGAGGCTGCTATCGTTATCAACGAGAAGACGCATCACCTCAAACCCCGGCATCTGTATCTGATCCCCCCCTTCACGACTCATTCAACCGTATGCGACAGCCACTTTGTCCATTATTATATCCACGTGTATCAAGAAGGGGTTGTAGACCATGATATCTTTGAAGAGTATGATTTCCCCTTTGAGGCACCGATGCAACCACACGATGAATATCTTTTCGAACGTCTTGTCCTCATCAACCCGACCATACCTCTACCGGCTTCCGACCCCAGCACCTACGACAACAGCAAAGTATTGATTCAGAATACCCTGAAAAGCAAGATAAGGTCTGACGAGCAAAGAATCGAATCACGGGGAATCATCTATCAACTTCTTTCACGCTTCGTACAAAAAGCCGTAGCAAAATCCACCTTTCAAAACGAACGTATCACAAAAGCCACACGCTACGTCATGGAGCATCTTTCCGAGGCAATCGCCATCAAGGATCTGTCATCCGAAGCATGTCTCTCACCGGAGCACTTCATACGGCTTTTCAAGAACAGCATCGGAACCACTCCCATGCAATACATTACCCGCAAACGTATTGAGAAATCCCAGCACCTCCTCTTTACCACCGACATGTCTATCAAGAACATTGCCTTTACATTGGGATTCACCGACTGCTCCTATTTTGTACGCGTGTTCAAACACACACTCGGCATGACACCACAGGAATACAGGAAACAACAGAACAACATGTAACTCCTCCCTTCCCCTCATCCATATCGCATGGATAACAAGAATACATGCGCGACCCGCATTTTTCCGGTACTTTTGTTTCCCGCGGAAAAATATAATCGTAAATTTGTCCGTACCTAAAAGACTACGCATGAAAGAACTTATCACACAAAGGGTCTGTGCCCTTCGCGATTATATGGCGGCACACGGACTGGATGCCTTCATCTTTCCAAGTACCGACCCGCATGCAGGTGAATACATTCCCGACCACTGGAAAACACGTGAATGGATTTCAGGATTCAACGGCTCGGCCGGCACTGCCGTCGTCACCATGCACGATGCGGCCCTATGGACAGACTCCAGGTATTTCCTGGCTGCCGCCGAACAACTGGAAGGCACACCTTTCCGACTGATGAAGGACAGGCTTCCGGAAACACCCACCATCACGCAATGGCTGTCGGCAGTACTGCCTGAGGGCGGCACCGTAGGCATGGACGCATGGGTGAACAGCACAAAGAGCGTGATGCAGACAGCACAGGAACTGCACGGCCTTACCCTTGAAACCGGATTCAATCCGGCTGCCGCACTATGGGCAGACCGACCTCCACTGCCCTCCTCACCGATAGAAGTCCATCCGCAGGAGTTCGCAGGTAGAAGCGTTTCCGAAAAACTGGACGACATACGCAAAGCCATGCACCTGTCACATGCCGACGGACTGATTGTACCGGCACTCGATGACATCGCATGGACACTCAATCTGCGCGGAAGAGACGTCCATTGCAATCCCGTGTTCGTATCTTACCTGTTCATCACGCACAGCCGTTGCGTCCTATATATTAATAAGGTAAAACTTACAGCCATAACGGAGAAGTATCTCGCGGAGAACCACATCGACATCCGCCCCTATAAAGCCATCGCCGACGACCTCAGCCGTTACGATGGGGAAAGCGTCATGCTTGATAGTTCCTCGACCAACCTCATGCTGTACCGCAGTCTGCCGGAACGATGCAAGGTCATCGACTCTCCCTCTCCCATTGCCATGCTGAAAGCCGTCAAGAACCCGACGGAAGTGGAAGGCTACCGCCGGGCCATGGAACGCGACGGTGTGGCCATGGTGAAGTTTCTCAAATGGTTGAAACCGGCTGTAAAGACCGGAGGACAAACAGAGATAAGCATCGACCGCAAACTGACAGCCCTGCGTGCCGAACAGCCGCTCTACCGCGACATCAGTTTCGACACCATTGCCGGATACGCCGACCACGGTGCCATCGTACACTATGAAGCCACACCGGAAACCGACGCCGAACTGAAACCGAAAGGTCTGCTCCTGCTCGACTCCGGAGCACAATATGAAGACGGCACCACGGACATCACACGCACCATAGCCCTCGGTCCGCTCACAGAAGAGGAACGACACGACTACACCCTGGTGCTGAAAGGCCACATCCGACTGGCACGGGTGAAGTTCCCCGAAGGATGCAGCGGCACACAACTGGACATCTGCGCACGGTACGACATGTGGCAGGAAGCCGTCAACTACCTGCATGGCACGGGACACGGCGTAGGGTCTTACCTGAACGTGCATGAGGGACCTCATCAGCTACGCATGAACTACATGCCGGCACCACTCCGTCCGTACATGACACTCACCAACGAACCGGGTATTTACAAAGCCGGCAGCCACGGCGTGCGCATAGAAAACACCCAGCTCATCATGCCTTACATGCAAGGAGAATCCGGTGCGTTCCTGCAGTTTGAACCACTCACCTTATGTCCCATCGACACCACACCGCTCGACATGACCATGCTCGACCGGACGGAAACGGCATGGCTGAACGATTATCACCGCATGGTGTACGACCGCCTCTCTCCCCTGCTCGACGAGGAACACCGGCAATGGCTGGCGGAAGCGACGGCACCAATCGGCACCATCCATCATCCGTAATTACTCACTCTTTCATTATTCACTTTTTCATTCTTAATTCTTTCATTCTTTAAATTGAAACCAAAATGGCACTCATCAAATCAGTAAAAGGACTGACGCCGACATTCGGCAAACACTGTTATTTCTCGGAAGGCGCAGCCATCATCGGCGAAGTCACCATGGGAGACGACTGTACCGTATGGTTCAACGCCGTGATACGCGGCGACGTGCACTACATCAAAATCGGCAACCGCGTCAACATCCAGGACGGTTCCTGCCTGCACACCTTGTACAAGAAAGCACCTATCATCATCGGCGACGACGTGACCGTGGGGCATAACGTCACCCTGCACGGCTGCGAAATCAAAAGCGGCGCGCTCATCGGCATGGGCTCCACCATACTCGACCATGCCGTCGTAGGACGCGGAGCCATCGTGGCTGCCGGTGCACTGGTGCTGAAGAACACCGTCATCGGCGACGGTGAACTGTGGGGCGGCGTACCCGCCAAATTCATCAAGAAGGTGGACCCGGAACAGGCTCAGGAACTCAACGTGGGATATGCCCAGCACTACATCATGTATTCCGACTGGTTCCGCGAGACGGACAGCCGGCCTGAAAACTCCTGTTACTGCACGACATCGGAGGAATATGCCACACAACACGAAACGAAGAAATAACGTAAGTGTGAATCCCAGCCCCCACAACATCCCTCAGAGTTTTATGAAGACACATAACTTTTATAGAATCTTAAGTATGGCCATCGGCCTCGCCACGGCTACCATTGCTGCCGCACAAGTAAGGTCAAGAATAATAGAAGACGGTGGTACCGGCCCGTACAAGGCCGTAATGACCGAAACAAAGGACTTGGCCGGACATACGTTGTTCATGCCACAGGACCTTTCCGCTTTTGACTCCGACAACCCGCTTCCCGTACTCGTATGGGGTAATGGAGCCTGTGCGAACTCTCCCTGGGAACATGTGAATTTCCTCAATGAAATAGCCTCTCACGGTTATTTGGTATTGGCCACAGGTTTCATACCAATGGACAATGAACCTTATAAAGGACCGATGTCCAAGACTACACAACAGATAGAGAGCATAGATTGGGTCATCCGTCATAATGCCGACAAGAACAGCGGATTCTACCATAAAATCGACATCAACGCCATCTGTCTCGCCGGCATGTCGTGCGGAGGCTTACAAAGTCTGTTCAATTGTGCAGACCCACGCATTTCCTCTTTGATGATTTGCAACAGCGGCTTGTTCAAGGACGAGAACCAGGCAAAGGCCATACCGGATATGCCGATGCCTTCAAAAAACAAACTGAAGGAGATTCACACCCCGATAATTTATATCTTAGGAGATACGGCCGACATCGCTTATGAAAATGGTATGGACGATTTCCATCGCATTGACAACGTTCCTGCATACGCCGCCAACTTTCCCGTGGGACACGGCGGTACATACCGGCAACCTCATGGCGGTGAGTTTAGTGTGGTTGCCCTGGCATGGCTCGACTGGCAGCTCAAGAAAGACCCAACGGCCGGTACGATGTTCACAGGCAAGAAGCCCACATTGAAGTCCCGCAAAGGGTGGACACTTGAACGCAACCATATAGCAGAAGCAGACGAAGTAAGTACCACATTCGTCATGCAGTTGAGGGTCAACGTATCCGACGCTTATTCCGTAGGCAACGTCTCTCAAGGCAAACGGACCGTGATTCCTATTACCGGCGGAACATTCCTTGGCCCCGACATCCGCGGCACCATCATTCCCGGCGGTGCCGACTATCAGCTGCAACAAGACGGTCGCTTGACACTCGAAGCCATCTATTCCATCAAAACAGACGACGGAGTCAATATCCACGTTCGCAACCGCGGGATAATCGCTACGGACAGAAGTGGTTCATTCTACTTCAAGACAGCACCGCAGTTCGAGGCTCCCGTCGACAGCAAATACGCCTGGCTGAACAACGCCATCTTCATTTGCGCTCCCGGCGAACCGATGAAAGACGGCATTGTGCTCAACGTTTGGAAGGTGTTGTAGGCACTATCAAGTCCGCGATAAAATGCAGACAGGTCTTCACCTTATCGCGGACAGGTATACATCTCAGCGCCATCCGCTAAAAAACTATTGCATTAAATATCAACTCTGTAGCACCTGCATTTCCGGATATGTATTTTCCGGCTGTCCGGCCGCATCGGGCCAGATATTCTTTGTCGGACAACAGGCGGTCCATCGTGTGGTTATAGGTTTCCTCATCCGTCACCTCCAGACAGCCTCCGGCCTGCAAAAGGTACTGCGCCTCACGGAACTTTTTGTTGTTCGGACCGATGATGACCGGCACACCGTATACCGCAGCTTCAGGCACATTGTGTATCCCCACACCGAAACCACCGCCCACGTAGGCAATCTCACCATAACGATAAATGGAAGAAAGCAAGCCGTAACCATCGATAATCAGGCAGTCCGCCTCACTGACATTCTCTTCCGTGGCCTGCGAGTATCTTATACAGGGGCGCGTCAGTTTCCCTTCGATTTCCTTCAGATGCGCCTCGCTGATGACATGGGGAGCTATCACCATCTTCATTTCGGGATGCGCATTGAAATAGGGAATCATCAAATCCTCGTCGGGAGCCCATGAACTGCCTGCCACCAGCACCACAGCGTCTTGCTTGAAAGCCTTGACAAGAGGCAGGTGTTTCGCCTGCCGGCAAATATCAAGCACACGGTCGAAACGGGTATCACCCACCACCGTGACATTCGTCATACCCCTGCCGGCGAGCAACTCTTTCGACCGCTCATTCTGCACGAAGAAATGCTCCACGCAGTCCAGTACCTTACTATAGGAACGGCCGTACCAACGGAAAAAAATCTGGTTCTCGCGGAAGATACTGCTCACACTATACACCGGAATATGGCGGTGACGGCATACATGCAGATAATTGTTCCAGAACTCATATTTGATGAAGAACGCCATGACGGGATGCGCCAGACGCAGGAAACTGCGCACGTTTCCGGGCGTATCGAACGGAAGATAGCAAATCACATCGGCTCCTTCATAGTTCTTGCGCACCTCATAACCGGAAGGTGAGAAGAACGTAAGGAGTATCTTATATTCAGGATGCTCGCGGCGAAGACGTTCCATCAACGGACGTCCCTGTTCAAACTCGCCCAATGACGCGGCATGAAACCACACATACTTTCCGTTGCGGTCAATCTTCTTGCGCAGGATTCTGAACGTCTTCCATTGCCCTTTGACCATCTGCCGCGCCTTCTTGTGGAATGGCGAGACCAAAATCACGGCCAAAGCGTATAAATATAAAGCGAACGAATACATTATCCCAACACTTCTATCGCCCGGCGCATTCTTCTTATCGTCTCTTCCTTACCAAGGAACGCGGAGATGTCGAACATGTGAGGTCCCTTTCCTTCGCCTACCAGCGTCAGACGCCACGCATTCATGATATTGCCCATATGCAGCCCGTTGTCCTCAATCCACTTGTTGACCACTTCTTCCTGATGCGCCAACGAGAAATCGTCCAAGGTGTCCAGCAAATCGGCCAGCCTGGTCATCATTTCGGCAGAATCTTCCTTCCAGCGTTTCTTCACGGTTTTCTCATCATA